>Ga0172372_10003102_pt1 | contig 24745 bp, 28 predicted proteins | sample LakKiv5m_2_FD_114544 | JGI IMG/M metagenome (GOLD analysis project Ga0172372, IMG submission 114544) | Freshwater microbial communities from Kabuno Bay, South-Kivu, Congo - kab_092012_9.5m | ecosystem: Environmental > Aquatic > Freshwater > Lake | place: Democratic Republic of the Congo...
CCACAATGCCACGGCCGCCTTCGGAGAGCCTGGCCGAGCGAATGAAATCGCCGAGTCCGCCCAGACCGCCGCGCCAGCCGCGCCCATCGTGCTCGGCATTGGCCTGGCCGGTGATGTCGACTTCGAGCGCCGAATTGATGGCATGAAAGCGATGGAGCGCAGCGAGCGTGGCGGGGTGGTGTGTGTAGGTGGCCGGGCGGATCAGGAACTGTGGGTTGTCGTGCACATGACGGTGCGCGCGCGAGGTGCCCCCAAGCGTGTTGGTCACTGAAAAGCCGGTATCGAGTCCCTTGTAGGCGTTGGTGACCGCGCCGGATTCAATCAGCGCCACGGCGCTATCGCCGATCAGGCCGCTATGCAGGCCCAGATCCCGATGACTGGCCAGAAGGCCCAGGACCGCATCCGGAAGTGCGCCCAGGCCGATCTGGATGGTGGCGCGATCTGGCACCACCGAGGCCACATGGCCCGCGATCCGACGCTCGGCCTCTTCAGCGGTCATGGTGGGGGACTGGACGGTGGGTGTGCTGGCACGGACCGCGAAATCGATTCTGAGGGAGGCCGCGTCGGCCTCGGTGCTGGGTGTGAACGGCGCCTGCGGGTTGATCTCGGCAATCACGCAGCGTGCGCGTCGCGCCGCGGCAATCACGTAATCGTTGGCCATGCCCAGGCTTAGCCGGCTGCCGTCAGCGGACGGGGCGAGCTGCACCATCACGACGTCAGCGCGCAGGCGCCCGGTGCCAAACGAGCGCTCCAGTTCGCGGTAGGGCGTTGGCGTGACGTGGGCGATTGAGCCGGGCTGCGAGGCAAAGCCCTTGGCCGCACCCCCCATGATCCCGTAGCCGCCGGGCCGCAGCTTGGATGACAGCGGGCGGGCAAACGTATCGGACAGCACTGCGCCCAGGAACACATCCACCGGCCCGGCAAGCGAGTCGGCCTCGGCCACCAGCGCGCGCGTGATCGTGAGCGGTTCGGCACCGGCCTGGCCGATGATGATGGCGTCACCCGCGCGGATGAGCGAGGCAAGCGGGGGTAGCGAATCGAGAATGGGCGCAGCAGGCATGAAGGGGAGCTCTGGGCAAGAAGGGTTGATAAAACAGAGGTGGGGGCGGCGATGCTGTCATGTTCGCGGTCGAGGCGTCAAACAGTCGGCTGCCAGCGATTCGCCGACTTGCCGGTTCACGGTGTGGCGAGTACCGTGCCTGTCATGACCGACCCCGCGCTCCGTCCTGAAGCCCGTGCGTCAGACGGGGTGAGCCGTCTGGCGATTGCCGTACTGGGAATTGCCTTCTCGCTCAATTTCGCCGGTCGCGGGGTGGTGGAAGCGTTTTCGGCGTTTGTGCTGCCGCTCGAGGAGGCCTTTGGCTGGCCGCGCAGCGCCCTCACCGGTGTGGTGGCCACGCAAATGCTGGTGAGCGGGATCGCAGCGCCGGTCGCAGGCTGGCTCTTTGACCGGTACGGGCCGCGGCTGGTCTATTGCAGCGGCCTTCTGCTGCTCGGGATGGCGACGCTCCTGTCGAGTCGTGCCGAATCGCTCGCGATGATTTATGCCGGAGCGGGGGTGCTGGTGGGCGCAGGGGCCGCCGCAACCGGGATGGTCTGCGCAGCCTCGCTGATCGGCCGCTGGTACCGGGCCCGGTTGTCAACTGCCATTGCCGTGGCCTACGCAGGCTCGGGCTGCGGGGTGCTGGTGATGGTGCCGCTCTCCCAGGCCCTGATTGATGCAATCGGCTGGCGCAGCGCCTGGCTCTGCCTGGGGGTGGGTGCGCTGGCGATGGTCCCCGTGTGTGCGCTACTTCCCTGGGCACGCCTGTCCCGGCCGCCTGCTGAAGCGTTACCGGGACGCGCGCCGCCCGCGCCGGCTCGGGCGGGCGAGGCGCAGGCAGCGTTTCGAGCGGCCCTGGCAGATCCGGCCTACTGGTATCTCGCCCAGGTGTTCGCCTTGACTGCGCTCGCGGCGTATCTGGTCACTCCGCAGGTGGTCGCACTCCTGATCGAGGGAGGCTTTGCCCCGCTGATGGCGGCCTCCGCCTACGGCCTCGCGGGCCTTCTTTCCACCTTCGGGATCATTGGTTCAGGCTGGTTTTGCGACCGTATCGGTCATCAGCGCACGGCGCTCCTGTCGTTTTCGTTTACCGCGGTGGGCCTGTGCGGACTGCTGGCGGTGGCCATCACCGGATCGGTCGTGGGACTGGCGATCTACGTTGCGGGCTTTGGCCTTGCCCAGGGCGCGCGGGGACCCATCGTCTCGGCGCTTTCAAACCGAATCTTCGCCGGCCCGGGTGTTGCCACCATTTACGGCACGATCTTCGGGATGATGGCCTTTGGCGCTGCGCTCGGGGCCTGGGCCGGCGGTCTGCTGCATGATCTGACAGGCGCTTACTGGCCGGTGGCTCTCGCCTCGGCTTGCGCTCTGCTGGGCGCTGCGGCGCCGTTTCGCTCGGGCAGCGGACTGATGCGGCGGGTTCAGGCGCTTGGCCGACCGCGCTGAGATGTGGCGCAGACCTCGCAGTCGGGGTTACGCGCCAGCGTGACGCTATCGATCTGCATGGAACGCGAGTCAATCAGAAGCAGTCGCCCCACTGCAGCCTTTCCAAAGCCGCCCAGAATCTTGAGCGCTTCGGCGGCCTGCATGGTGCCCACGATGCCGGTGAGGGGTGCAAACACGCCCATGACCGCACACCGCACCTCTTCCAGACTATCGGTCTGCGGAAAGATGCAGTGATAGCAGGGTGACTCGGCCTGTCGCGGATCATAGACCGACAACTGGCCGTCAAAGCGAATCGCCGCCCCTGATACGAGCGGTACGCCGGCGAGTACGCAGGCGCGGTTGATGGCGTGGCGGGTGGCGAAGTTGTCGCTGCAATCGAGGACCACCTGACTGCGGGCAACCGCCGCGGCGAGCGAGGCGCCCTCCAGTCGCGCGTGAATCGGCTCGATCCGCACATCGGGATTGAGTTCAGCGAGCGTGCGGGTGCCAGACTCAACCTTGGGCTGTCCAACCGCATGGTCTCGATGCAGGATCTGGCGCTGCAGGTTGCTGAGATCGACGGTATCGCCATCGGCGATCAGCAGGGACCCTACGCCGGCTGCCGCCAGATACATGGCGGCGGGTGAACCGAGCCCGCCGGCCCCCACGATCAAGGCGGTGGCAGCCTGCAGCCGCTCCTGGCCCTCGAGCCCGATCTCCTCGAGCAGGATGTGCCGGCCGTAGCGAAGCAGCTGCCGGTCATCCATGGCGAAATGCGGGAGGTCTAGCGCGAGCCGGTGCCAGCCCCGGACGGCGCGGCCGCTGCATCGCCCGTGCGGGGCTGCGCCACAGCGACTGGCTGGCCCTTGAGGTGGTTGAGCGCCTGTTGCAGCTGGTAGTCATCGGCCGAACCGAACTCGATGGGCTTGCGCTCGCGCGCGCGGTCGGCATCGGTAGTGGGGCGCGGCGCGCCCGAGGGACGCTCCTGCTCACGCGAATTGGACAGGTGCCGGTTGAGGTCGGCCTCGCGGACGCGGAAATTGGTGGAGTCACCCTCGGCGGTTTCCTCGACCAGGAAATCGGGCTCGATGCCACGCGCCTGAATGGAGCGGCCGTTAGGCGTGAAATAGCGCGCGGTGGTGAGCTTGATGGCCGTGGAGTTGGAGAGCGGCAGGATGGACTGCACCGACCCCTTTCCAAAGGTCTGGGTGCCGAGCACCACGGCACGCTTGTAGTCCTGGAGCGCGCCCGCCACGATTTCCGAGGCTGAAGCCGATCCGCCATTGACCAGCACCACCATGGGCACGTTCTTGGCGGCGTTTGGCACCCGGGCGATGAAGTCTTCCCGGCTGCCGCGCAGATAGTCTTCGGGGATGGCGCTGTATTTGCGCCGCGCGTCCTCGTTGCGGCCCTCGGTGGTGACCACCGTGACCTTGGCGGGGAGGAATGCAGCGGACACGCCGACCGCGCCGTGGAGCAGGCCGCCGGGGTCATTTCGAAGGTCCAGCACCAGGCCTTTGCCGATTGAGCCCTGGCGGTCGAGTGTTTCGAGGTGGCGGACCAGCGCCTCGACCGTGTGTTCCTGGAACTGCGAGATCCGAACGTAGCCGAAGCCGGGCTCAATCACCTTGGAACGCACCGATTGCACGCGGATCACGTCACGAACAATGGTGACCACGATGGGCCGGGTTTCGCCCTTTCTGGACAGCGTGAGGGTGATTGAGGTCTTGGGCTTGCCCCGCATGAGCTTGACCGCGTCGTTGAGCGCGAGCCCCTTGGTGGATTTTTCATCGATGCGGACGATGAGATCGCCCGCCTTCACGCCGGCCCGCGCTGCCGGTGTGTCTTCGATGGGTGAGATGACCTTGATGAAACCATCTTCGGTGCCAACCTCAATGCCCAGGCCACCGAATTCGCCCTGCGTACCGACCTGCAGCTCACGGAAAGCGTCGGCATCGAGATAGGCCGAGTGCGGGTCGAGCCCGGAAATCATCCCGCTGATGGCTTCGGTGATCAGCTTTTTGTCTTCGACCTGCTCGACATAGTTGGCCTTGATGGCGCCGAAGACATCGGAGAACTGGCGCAACTCCTCGAGCGGCAGGACGGCGCGCTGACTGCGCTGCGCCACCGCCGACAGGCCGATGCTCACCAGAATGCCGGCAAACGCGCCAGCGAGAACGAGACCGACAGACTTGAGTTTGAACTTCATGGGGCGTGCGGTGCTGAACCGCAATCTGAATGAGGCGAGCGGGCGCTCTGGAAAAAAAGCTGCGGTGAGTATAAACCTCGGCACCGGGCCCCGCCCAGCGTGAGGCTTATCGATTCGCAAGCGTTTGTTGCGCGCGCGCGCCGCGGCCTGCTGGGTGGCGGGGGTGGCGGGGGTGGCGGGGGTGGCGCGGGTGGCGCGGGTGGCGGGGGTGGCGGGGGTGGCGGGGGCCGCAGGGCCGCGTGCGCGCTCGTCGGGTGCGGGCGCGGCCGGTGCGCGCTCATCCGGCTCGCTTGTTCAAGCGGGCTTTGCGCGCCCCTGCGCGGCCACCGCCGCCATGGCCGCCTCGATCTCCGCGGCATCGCCCAGATAGCGACGACCGATGGGCCTGAGCGCGCTGTCGAACTCATAGACCATCGGACGGGCGGTCGGAATGTTCAGGTTGACGATCTCGTCATCAGGCACGTTTTCGAGGTATTTGATGAGTGCCCGCAGCGAATTCCCATGTGCGGCAATGACCGGTCGGTGGCCAGCGCGAAGCGCCGGTGCGATGGTGCTTTCCCAGAACGGCGCCACGCGGGCAACCGTGTCTTTCAGGCACTCGGTGCGCGGAATGTCAGCCGCCGCCAGGTCGCGGTAACGGGGATCGAATTCGGCGCCCCGGGCGTCGCCTGCGGGCAGCGGGTCGGGCGCGATTGCGTAAGCGCGCCGCCAGATCAGGACCTGTGCATCACCAAATCGCGCGGCGGTTTCAGCCTTGTTTAGCCCCTGCAGCGCGCCATAGTGCCGCTCATTGAGCCGCCAGGACTTCACGACCGGCAGCCATAGGCAGCCCATTTCATCGAGCACGGTGTGCAGCGTGCGAATGGCGCGGGTGAGCACCGAGGTGTAGGCGATATCGAATTCATACCCTTCGGCCTTTAAAAGCGCGCCGGCGCGCTTCGCCTCGTCCAGGCCGTGTGGCGTGAGGTCGACATCGGTCCAGCCGGTGAATCGGTTTTCAAGGTTCCACTGGCTCTCGCCGTGGCGAAACATGACGATCTGGAAGTTCATGGCAGCTCGTTGTGGGGATGCACGTTGGATCGGACAGTCGATATCTTATAATTTCGGGTTTGGCTTTCACGCTGGGATTCAACTTGGCCTTCGTCACCGAAAACATCATCCTGATCGCGATTGCGTTTGCCTCAGGCGCCATGCTGCTCTGGCCTCTGGTCATGAAACGCACGGCCGGCGCGTCGCTCAATACGCTCGGCGCCACGCGGATGATCAATGACACCCAGGCCATCGTGCTTGACGTGCGGGCCACCGGCGAGTTCGAGGCCGGGCATCTGCCCAATTCGCGCAACATTCCGCTTGCCGAGCTGGACAAGCGGGCTGGCGAACTCCCGGCGGGCCGCCCGGTCATTGTCTGCTGCAATACCGGCATGACCTCGGCCAAGGGCGCTGCGGCGCTTCGCAAGTCGGGCCGCCAGGAAGTCTTCAATCTCGATGGCGGGCTCAATGCCTGGCGCCAGGCCGGGCTTCCGGTCGTCAAGAACTGAACACAGGGAAGTCGATCCATGGCTGCTCACATCCAGATGTACACCACGGCGGTCTGTCCCTATTGCGTGCGCGCCGAGCAGCTGTTGCGCCAGCGCGGGGTCACCGACATTGAAAAAATCCGCATCGATCTCGACCCGGTGCGTAAAGACGAAATGATTGCGCGCACCGGCCGGCGCACCGTTCCCCAGATCTTTATTGGCGATCGGCATATCGGTGGCTGCGACGACCTCCACGCCGTTGACCGCGCAGGCGAGCTCGTGCCGCTGCTCGCGGCCGGCTGAAACCTCTCTGAAAAGTCTGCGTCGGCCCCCTCCGAGAGCAGCCGGTCTCACCAAACCCGACGGACCCGGTCCGTCATCCAACAGGATCTCCCAATGAGCGGACAGGAGCAGGCCCCGGCATTTTCCATCCAGCGCGTCTATCTGAAAGGCATGTCGCTCGAAATGCCCAACGCGCCGGCCATTTTTCTCGAGTCGCAGCAGCCCTCGGTCGAGGTGGCGGTCGATGTCAGCACCCTCACCATCGTTGAGGGCATTCACGAAACCGCGGTCACCGTCACCCTCACCACCCGCGTGGGTGACAAAGTGGCATTTCTGATCGAAACCACGCAGGCGGGCATCTTTGAAATTCGCAATGTGCCGGCCGACCAGATGGATGTGCTCGTGAACGTGGTGTGCGCCAATATCGTGTTCCCGTATCTGCGCGCCAATCTCGCCGACGCCATTCAGCGCACCGGTTTTCCGCCCATCCACCTCGCTGACCTCGACTTCGGCGCCATTCATCAGCAGCGCCTCGAGCAGCAGGGTGCTGCAGCCCCGTCGGGTCTGATCGTTCCCGGTCGCGCCTGATTTCGAGCGGCGGGCGCGCAGGTCCAGTGGCAGGCTGTCGTGAGAATCGCGGTCTTTGGCGCCGGGGCGTGGGGAACAGCGCTTGCGCAGCACGCGGCGCGCCGGCATGCGGTCCTGCTCTGGGCGCGCAACCCGGAGCAGGCCACCGATCTGGCGCGCGAACGCGCCAACCGGCGCTACCTGCCGGGCGTTAAATTCGAGCCCGCGCTCGCGATTTCATCCAGTTTTGAGGCCGCCTGCGACTGGCTGGCGCCCGAGCCTTCCCTTGCCGTGGTGGCCACGCCGGTGGCGGGCCTCGCGGCGCTCCTCGAGCAGATGCCAGCCCGATTGCCGGGCAGTTGCGCGGGCGTGGTCTGGCTCTGCAAGGGGCTTGAAACCGGAACGCTGCGCCTGCCTCATCAAATGGCCGCTGAACGCCTGGGATCGATTGCGGGCGCGGCGCTCGCGGGGCCCAGTTTTGCCCAGGAGGTGGCAGCAGGCTTACCGGTTGCGCTCACTGTGGCGGGCGGCGGTGCGGGGCTTGCCGAGCAGGTGGTGACTGCTTTTCATCACGGCGCCGCTCGCATCTATGTGGCCGACGATCCGGTGGGGGTCGAGCTCGGCGGTGCCCTCAAGAACGTGATGGCGATTGCCTCGGGCATCGCCGACGGCCTTGAGCTCGGCATGAATGCGCGAGCGGCGCTGATCACCCGTGGGCTGGCTGAAATGACCCGGCTGGGGGTGGCGCTTGGGGCGCGCGCGGAAACCTTTTCCGGGCTCACCGGTCTGGGCGATCTGGTGCTCACCTGTACCGGGGCGCTGTCACGAAATCGCAGCGTGGGCCTTGCGCTTGCACGCGGCGAGTCGCTCACCGCCATCATCAGCGGGCTGGGTCATGTGGCAGAGGGCGTGAGCACCGCCCCTGCGGCACGCGAACTGGCCGGGCGCCATGGCGTTGACATGCCGATTCTGCAGGCGGTCTGTGCCGTGCTCGATGGCCGCACGCGGGCGCAGGAGGCGGTGCTTGCCCTCCTGTCGCGCGAGCCCCGCAGGGAAGGAAACTGATCGAGGACGGCCAGGGCGCGGGCGTCGGCGGCCGAAGGTGATGTCGTGCCCGAATTGGGCGCAGGGGATCCCATGAGCGACAGCGATTCACGTTTTTCAGTGTGCGTTTTTTGTGGCGCCAAACCGGGCCGCAATCCCGAGCATGCGCAAATTGCGCGCGACGCGGGCCGAGCCATTGCCGAGCGCGGCTGGCGCATGGTCTATGGCGGTGGCCGGGTTGGATTGATGGGCATCGCCGCCGATGCGGCGCTTGCCGCCGGGGGGGAAGTGATTGGCGTGATCCCTGATGGCATGCTGGTCCGCGAACAGGGGCATCGATCGCTCACCCGCCTGGAAGTGGTCTCCGACATGGCGGTTCGCAAAACCCGGATGATCGCGTTGTCGGACGCCTTTCTCACCCTGCCGGGGGGGCTGGGCACGCTGGATGAACTGTTCGAGGTGCTGACGCTGCGCCAGGTGCGGTTCATCGACAAACCGATTGCGCTGCTCAATCCCGGTGGCTATTTCGATCGCCTGCTCGCCATGTGCCAGGGTTTCGTCGAGGCCGGGTTCGTGGCGCCCCATGATCTGGATGCGCTCATGCACGACGGCGACCTCGAGCGCCTTCTCAATCGGCTGGGCGCGCAGCGCGCCTAGCAGGACCTTGACGCGCCATCAACGCGCTTTCAACGCGCGCCCGCAAAGCCGTGCTGGCGCCATGCCTCGTAAACCGTGACCGCCACGGCATTGGACAGATTGAGGCTTCGGTTATCGGGTCGCATGGGAAGGCGGAGCCTTTGCTCTGCTTTGAACATGTCGAGCACGGCGGCTGGAAGGCCTGCGGTTTCCGAGCCAAACACAAGATAGTCGTCAGCCTGAAAAGCAACATCGTGGGGTGCGCGCGTGCCCCGTGTGGTGAGCGCCCAGCTGCGGCGCGGTCGCTCGCGCTCGAGGAAGGCCTGCCAGTTTTCGTGCACCCTGAGCGTGGCGAACTCATGGTAGTCGAGGCCGGCCCGGCGCATGCGTGAGGAATCAAGCGGAAAGCCCAGCGGCTGCACCAGATGAAGCGTGGCGCCGGTATTGGCACACAAGCGAATGACGTTGCCGGTGTTGGGCGGAATTTCAGGCTGGACCAGGACAACGTGAAACATCGGGTGTGGCGGTTCGGGCGACGATGACACAGGTGACGGAAGGGGCGCCCGCGCGGATCAGCGCCTGCGACGCAGCGGCAAGCGTAGCACCGGTGGTCATGACATCGTCGATCAGGAGTACGGACCTCTGGTGCGGGCGGGGCGCGCTGAATGCCTGGTCAACATTGCTTGCCCGTGCGCCCGGCGACAGCTGCGATTGCGGCGGGCCTGCTCGAAGCCGGCTGAGCGCGCAGAGGTCGACGCGCAAGCCCAGCGCCCGGGCGAGTGGCCGCGCAATCAGGAGCGACTGGTTGTAACCCCGCTCGGCCAGTCGTTCCTCCGAGAGCGGAATGGCCACAACGATTGGAGGCAGAGGCCCAATAGGAAGCGTTGCGAGTTCACGCTGCACGATGGGGGCGAGTGCCGCGGCCAGGGCCTCCCCGAGCGCCGGTTGCCGGCTGAATTTGAAAGCGCGCACGATCCGGTCAAGCGGCGGGGCGTAGGTGCCGAGGGCCAGGGTACGGGAGAAGGGCGGCGGTCTGGTCTGGCAGCTCTCACAACGCGGGCCCGCGTGCTCGATGGCGCATTGCACGCAGCGACTGACCGGCCGCCCGACGGCGGCACGACACGGGTTGCACCAGCCGGTCCGGCGCTCGCCCCGGGCGAGGGCCTGGGCGCAGGCAGCGCAGGCCCGTGGCAGCAGGGCATCGGCGGCCTGTGAGGCAAGGGTGGCCGCGGCGCGTGAGAGCGTGAAAATGCGATGGGGCATCCCGCAATTGGCGCACGTCCGCCTATACTTCGGCCGCGATGGATGCGACGTCAGGTCTAGACCCGGTGGCCGTGCGCCTTCAGGCGCGCCGACGCGCCCGGGCGCACGCCCCTCATTTTCTGCAGCAGACGGTGGAGCGCGGTCTGCTCGAGCGGCTCGAGCCGGTGCGTCTTGCGCCGCGGCGTGTGTTGCTTGCCGAGGCGGCGCGCTCGGGAGCGCTGGTTGCACTTGCCCAGCGCTTCGCCGAGGCCCAGCTGCTCGCGACCGATGACGATCCCGCGTCCCTCGCCGCGCTCGCTGCCCGGGTCGCGCCTGCGCGCAGTGGTCTTCTGGCGCGGCTTGGAATCGTTCGCGAACGCCCGCTTGCGAATTTCCTGACCGCCGAGCCCGCCCGGCTGCCGCTGTTGCCGGGTTCGGTCGATCTCGTCTGGTCAGCACTGACGCTTCATGCCTGCGCCGATGCTGACCCGCAGATTGCAGAATGGCGGCGGGTTCTCGCGCCTGGCGGGCTGGTTGCCTTTGCCTGTTTCGGTGTGGATACGCTCGCCGAACTTCGTGCGCTGGGCGCCCGCATGCAGCGCTTTCCCGACATGCATGACCTGGGCGATGCGCTGGTCCGACAGGGCTTTGCCGAGCCGGTGGTCGACACCGAACGTCTGACCGTGACCTGGCGGGATGCGCGCACGCTGCTTGCCGAGGTGCGACAGTGGGGCGGCAACGCGCTCGCCGATCGCTTCAGGGGGCTCCTCACCCCCCGGCATCAGCAGGAATGGCTGCGCGCGCTGGAGGGTTTGCGTGGACCGGAAGGCTTGATCCGGGTCAGTATTGAATTGATTTACGGTCACGCCTGGTGTCCGCCGGATCGTCGCCTGCCGGACGGTATAGCGCCGATTCGCGTGATCCCCCGTGGCGGCCGTTGATCGCGATTTGCCGCCTCTCTGAACGAGCGCCTATAATCCGCCCCGACGCCGGTGGTTAGATTCGAAAAAGATTCGAGTTTCATGCAGTACGAATGGCATTATCACGCCCGGAGCCAGCAGCACTTCTGGACGCTTCGTCGCAACTGCGTGCTGTCTCCTTCCCAACTCGCAATCTGGTTCGTGTCCCTCTCAGCGGTGTCCCTGGGGATTGCAGCCGCCTTTGCAGTGGTCGGTGCCTGGATGGTGGTGCCGTTTGCGCTGCTTGAGGTGTCCGTCCTGGGGCTGGCCTTTTTCTGCTACGCACGCCATGCCGGCGACTATGAGCGGATCGAGGCCGGACCAGGTTGGTTGCGGGTTGAGGCAAGCCACGGCGCAAGTCTTCGCGTCGAAGAAGTGAGCCCACCCTGGGTGCGCGTTGATTACCGAGGCCGATCAAGTGATCCGATCGTCCTTGTAGCAGGGCGACAGAAAATTGCGGTGGGGCGGTTCGTTCCCGATCATCGCAAGCCCGCGCTGGTTGAAGAATTGCGCGGCGCGCTGTCGCAGGGGTAGGCGGGTGACGGGTTTCCGTGTCTCGAGCTTGGAAGAGAACAATGGCTGACATACTCAAAAAGGGCGCGTTCCGGTCGGCGGTTGCCGCGCTGGCGTGCATGACAACCTCTGTCGCCTGGGCGGTCAAAGACATGCCTGGCGGGCCGACGGTCAATCAGTGGAATCTCGCCGAACCGGCCAACGCCATTGCGCGTGGTCAGCACTGGCTTCACGAGATGCTGATGTGGGTCTGTGTACTGATCTTCATCGGTGTGTTCGCGGTGATGTTTTATTCCATCTGGGCGCACCGGAAATCACGGGGTGCCAAGTCCGCCGATTTCCATGAGAGCACCACGGTAGAGATCGTCTGGACGGTGGTGCCCTTCATCATCGTGGTGGGTCTCGGCATAGCCGCCACCGGCGAGGTCATCGCCCAGAAAGACACCTCCAACCCTGACCTCACCGTCAAGGTGACGGGTTACCAGTGGAAATGGGGCTACGACTACCTGAAGGGCGAGGGTGAGGGCATTGCCTTCCTGTCCAACCTGGCTACCCCGCGCGAGCAGATCGAAGATCGCAACTACCCCGACGCCAAGTCCAAGCGCGAGGCCAATCCCACTTACCTGATGGAAGTGGATCAACCGCTGGTCGTTCCCGCCGACAAGAAAGTCCGTCTGGTGATCACCGCCAATGACGTGATCCACTCCTACTATGTGCCGCGCCTGGGCATCAAGCAGGATGCCATTCCGGGTTTCATCCGCGACTCCTGGTTCCGTGCCGACAAGCCCGGGATTTACCGGGGCGCCTGCACTGAGCTGTGCGGCAAAGACCACGCCTTCATGCCTATCGTAGTGGAGGCCAAGAGCGACGCCGACTACAAGAAATGGGTCGAGGAAAAGAAGAAGGAAATGCTCGCCTGGGCCGATGACCCCAACAAGGAGTGGGCGCTCGCCGATCTCTCCGCTCGCGGCGAGAAGGTTTACGCCGCCAATTGCGTGGCCTGCCATCAGGCGAGCGGCAAGGGCGTGCCAGGCGCCTTCCCGGCGCTTGAAGGGTCCAAGGTGGTTCTTGGAAAGCGTGATGACCACATCGCCATCATGCTGAATGGCAAGGCTGGATCCGCCATGGCCTCGTTCAAGGGATTGTCGGACACCGAGCTCGCCGCCGTCATCACCTATGCCCGCAACGCCTGGGGCAACAAGGCTGAAGACAACCTGGTGCAGCCGCAGGCCGTCAAGGCCGCGCGGAAGTAACCGCCAGCAGACAGCGAACCCGTTTCGGCAACGATCTAGGATTCAAGCAGGAGTCTCACGATGAGCGCAGTGATCGGTCAACACGATGACCATGCCCACGACCACGCCCACGACCATCCCACCGGATGGCGGCGCTGGCTCTACGCTACCAATCACAAGGACATCGGAACGATGTATCTGTGGTTCTCGTTCACGATGCTGATGGTGGGCGGCCTTAACGCGTTGCTGCTTCGCACCGAGCTGTTCCAGCCCGGTCTGCAGATCGTGAGCCCCGAGTTCTTCAACCAGCTCACCACCATGCATGGCCTCATCATGGTGTTCGGCGCCATCATGCCGGCGTTTGTGGGGTTCGCGAACTGGCAGATTCCGCTCATGATCGGCGCTTCCGACATGGCGTTCGCGCGGATGAACAACTTCAGTTTCTGGCTGCTGCCGCCCGCGGCGCTGCTGCTGGTGGCGTCCTACTTTGTTCCTGGTGGCGCCACCGCTGCCGGATGGACCATCTATGCGCCGCTGTCGGTGCAGATGGGCCCTGGTATGGACCTCGCCATCTTCGCGCTTCACATCATGGGTGCGAGCTCCATCATGGGCTCGATCAACATCGTCACCACCATCCTGAACATGCGCGCGCCCGGCATGACGCTCATGAAGATGCCGCTGTTCGTCTGGACATGGCTGATCACCGCTTATCTGCTGATCGCGGTGATGCCGGTTCTGGCAGGCGCCATCACCATGCTGCTCACCGACCGTCATTTCGGCACCTCGTTCTTTAACGCAGGCGGTGGCGGCGACCCGGTGATGTTCCAGCACATCTTCTGGTTCTTCGGGCATCCCGAGGTTTACATCATGATTCTGCCGGCCTTCGGAATCGTGTCGGAGATCATCCCGACCTTTGCCCGGAAGCGGCTGTTCGGCTACAGCTCCATGGTGTACGCCACGGCGTCGATCGCCATCCTGTCCTTCATTGTCTGGGCGCACCACATGTTCACCACGGGCATGCCGGTCACCGGGCAACTCTTCTTCATGTACGCCACCATGCTGATCGCCGTGCCAACCGGCGTGAAGATTTTCAACTGGGTGGCCACCATGTGGCGCGGTTCCATGACGTTTGAGACGCCGATGCTGTTTGCGATCGGCTTCATCTTCGTGTTCACGATGGGCGGCCTCACCGGCATCATCCTGTCCGTGGCTCCGCTCGACATCGCGCTTCACGACACCTATTACGTGGTGGCGCATTTCCACTATGTGCTGGTGGCGGGCTCGCTTTACGCGCTCTTCGCGGGCACCTACTACTGGCTGCCCAAGTGGACTGGCCACATGTACGACGAGCGGCTGGGCAAGTGGCATTTCTGGATGTCGCTCGTGTCCTTCAACCTCACCTTCTTCCCCATGCACTTCCTGGGCCTCGCAGGCATGCCGCGTCGCTATGCCGACTACCCGATGCAGTTCGCTGACTTCAACGCCATCGTCACTGTAGGCGCGTTCTGGTTCGGTCTGTCGCAGCTCATCTTCCTGTGGGTGGTGATCAAGTGCATCCGTGGCGGAGAGAAGGCCGCAGACAACCCGTGGGGCGCTGCAGACGGGCTCGAGTGGACCATCCCGTCTCCTGCCCCGTTCCATACCTTCGAAACCCCGCCGGTGGTGAAGTAAGGTGAGGATGGTTCCGGTGAGCGCAGAGCCTTCTTCTCAGCGGCCGAGCAACCTTCGCACGGCCCTGGTGCTCCTGTCGATCGCGCTGGTATTTTTTGCCGGTGTGATCGCCAAGCACTGGCTCTTTGGCGGCTGATCGCATTCTTATGACTCCGTCCGGCCCCGCTTCCGCCAAACCCGCCGACCAGAAAGGCTCGCGGGGCCTGAATATCCAGATGCTGGGAAAGCTGGTTGTAATGGCCGGGCTGATGTTCGGGTTCGGTTATGCCCTGGTGCCCATTTATCAGGCCATCTGCGAAGTCACCGGCATTAACGACCTCACCAAGCGTGACAAGGGTGCAGAAGAGTTCGCTCGCAACACCCAGGTCGACCATAGCCGCAAGATCACCATCGAGTTCGATGCCAACAGCCGGGGGGCCTGGCTCTTCAAGCCCGAGGTCAATGCGCTTGAGGTCCACCCTGGCGAACTGGTGACCGTGGTCTATGACCTGGTGAATACGCGCGATGTGGCCACCGCGGGCCAAGCCATTCCAAGCTATGCGCCGCTGCAGTCGTCGCCCTATTTCCGAAAGCTCGAATGCTTCTGCTTCAAGCAGCAGGCACTCGACCCAAGCGAAACCCGCAAGTTTCCAGTGGTGTTCGTGATCGATCCCAAGCTGCCGCGTGATGTGAACACCATCACCTTGTCCTACACCTTCTTCGAAGTCGGCGGACTGACGCCGAAAGCGGGGGGCTGAGCGTTCATGGATCGCGCTCCCCAAGGCCAGCCTGCTGCGTCCGATGTGTCGGTGGCGGGCGCGCAGCCTTCAGCGGTGCAGGTTGCCGGGCCACAGACGGGTGCAAGTGCTGCCCGCGAAGCGGGTCTGCTGGAAACCGCGCGAGCGGTGATGTGGTCGTTTTTCGGTGTACGGGGGCGCAGTGCGCACGAGCGTGATCTGGCTCGGCTGAATCCCCTCTACGTGATCCTCATGGGAATCGTGCTGGCAGTGGGCTTTGTGGTTGGGCTTGTCACGCTGGTTCGGTTCGTGGTGTCCTGATTCGAGAATTTTCAAGGGAGAAAACAATGGCTGCCGGAGCCCACTCTCAAGCGCCTTACTACTTCGTTCCAAGCCCTTCGCACTGGCCAGCGGTCGGTTCCGTCGCCCTCCTGTGTTTTGGCTTTGGCATGGCGGGATGGGTGAACGGCGCAGCCTACGGGCCCTGGCTGTTCGCGGCATTCCTGGCCATTCTGCTCTTCATGATGGTGGGCTGGTTTGGCACGGTGGCGGCCGAGTCGGAGTCCGGCATGTACAACCACCGGGTTGATACGGCCTTCCGCTGGTCAATGGGATGGTTCATCTTCTCCGAGGTGATGTTCTTTGCCGCGTTCTTCGGAGCGCTCTACTACGCGCGAACCATCTCCATGCCCTGGCTGGGTGACCTGGATCACAAGTCGGTGCTGTGGCCCGACTTCCAGGCGGTGTGGCCCAATCTGGGGCCGGCTGGCGTGGTTGATACCTTCCAGACCATCGGTCCCTGGCCCATCCCCACCATCAATACCGCGCTGCTGCTGGCATCCGGGGTCACGCTCACCATCGCCCACCACGCGCTCAAGGAGAGCCGCCGCGGGTCGGTGGTGTTCTGGATGTTCGTCACCATTCTGCTGGGCGCCGTGTTTCTGGCCTGTCAGGCTTACGAATACATCCACGCTTATCGCGACCTGAACCTCAAGCTCACGTCGGGTGTGTTCGGCTCCACGTTCTTCATGCTCACGGGCTTCCACGGATTCCACGTGACGGTGGGGGCCATCATGCTGGCGGCGGTGCTGTTCCGGCTGCTGAAGGGCCACTTCACTGCCGAGAACCATTTCGCCTTCGAGGCGGCCGCCTGGTACTGGCACTTTGTTGATGTGGTGTGGCTGGGGCTCTACGTCGTCGTCTATTGGTTGTAGGCGGGCGGAGGCATCGATTCGCAGCCCGGTTGCGGGCGCGTGTTCGGCATCAGGGGCGCAGCGGGCGCCCCTGCTTGTTTCGGGGCCTGTTGAGGCGTCGCACTATCGCGCTGGGCCCACCGGTACGCCGGTGCTCTGAATCCAGCCAAGCTGGTGAGCGATCAGGATGAACACAAACAGCGCGACCGAGAACCCGACTCGAAGGGCCAGCGCACGGACCGTGTTGTGAGTGCGGCCCTTGTCGCGGATCAGAAACACCATGGCTGACCCCAGGCTCGCGATGATCAGCACGAACGCGATCACGATGATGATTTTCAAGACAGGGCTCCGCCGATCGAAGCCCGGCATTGTAGGCGCATGGAATTGATGCGACTGAAAGTGAAGGGCATTGCGCTGCTGCCCTCGATCGCGGCGCTGGTGGTGGCGGCGCTCACGGTCTCGCTTGGCAACTGGCAGACCCGGCGCGCCGAGGAAAAGAGTCTGCTGCAGGCCGCACGCGATCAGGCGGCCTTGCAGCCTCCGGTTGTGCTCGACGCGCGCGCGCTGGATGCGCCGACTGCGCTGGTGGGCCGTCGCGCGATCGCGGAGGGCCGATTCCTCGAGGAGCATTCGGTCTTTATCGACAACCGCAGCTATCGGGGCCAGGCGGGCTTCCATGTGCTCACGCCGTTTCGCCTGGAGGGCTCGTCTGCGGTCGTTCTGGTGCTGCGCGGCTGGGTACCCTCCGACCCCGCTGCGCGAAGCCGACTTCCCGCGCTTGCCGAGTCGCAATCGTCCCTTCAAATCGAGGCGCTCGTTCAGCGCGACCTGGATCAGGTGCTTGAACTCATGAAGGCGCCTGCACCCGGCCCTGGTGAGCGGCTGTGGCAGAACGCGAGTGTCGATGCGGTGAGCCGATGGTCGGGCCTCACGCTACCCCCGATTGTTCTTCGTCAGATCGCAGAGGCGGGTCCGCAGGCGGCAACCCTGGTGCGTGACTGGCCTAGCCCCGGAGCGGGCGTGGACAAACATCGCGCCTACGCGTTTCAGTGGTATTCGATGGCCTTTCTGGTGATCTGCCTCTGGTTGATTTATTTCTGGCGCACGCGCCGTTCCCGCTCATGACCACAACATCCTCTCCCCCGCCCGCCGCGGCTTCACGAGGCCGACTCAAGCTTCTGCTGGTGCTGCTCGTGTGCGCAGCGCCCGTGCTGGCCTCTTACTTCACCTATTACGTGATCCGGCCGGATGGGCGGGTGAACTATGCAGACCTCATCGAGCCGCAGCGCCCGGTGGGCGACACGCCTGTCGTCAATATCGATGGGACGCCCGATACGCTTCTCAGCCTGCGTGGAAAGTGGGTGCTGGTGGTGGCAGCACCGCCCGCGTGCGATGCTGCCTGTAGCACTGCGCTCTACAACATCCGGCAGGTCAGGCTCACCACGGGACGCGAGCGTGAGCGGGTGGAGCGGCTGTGGTTGCTCACCGAGCCAGGCGAGCCCGATGCAGCCTTGCTTGCGCAGCATGAGGGCCTCATCGTTCGTCGGATCGCAGCCGAATCGCTTGGCCGCTTTGAGCCGGCCGCTGGTGGGCGCACCATAGACCACACTTTCATCATCGACCCCCTGGGCAATCTGATGATGCGCTTTCCCGCGCAACCCGATCCCAGCCGCATGAAAAAAGACCTCATCAAACTGCTTCGAGCATCACGTATCGGATGACTGAATGAACGTTTCGTCTGCTTCACTTTCGGGCGCCGGGCGCGCGCCGGGATATCGACGGTTGATCGGGTTTACTGCTGCGCTCACGCTCGCGCTCATCATGCTGGGCGCCTGGGTGCGGCTCACCGATGCCGGGTTGGGCTGCCCGGACTGGCCTGGCTGCTACGGCAAACTCACGCCCACCCAGGCCAAATCAGACATCGCCCGGGCGGTTGTGGAGCAGGGCGGCGAGCACGGTCCGGTTTCCATGGGCAAAGCCTGGCGGGAGATGGTTCACCGCTACGTGGCCTCGGGCCTGGGCCTGCTGATTATTGCGATTGCAGTGATGGGCTGGCGTGCGCGTCGCGGGCTCGATCAGTCGCCTGTGCTGCCCACCGCTCTGGTGGGCGTGGTGATCATGCAGGGGCTCTTCGGGATGTGGACGGTCACGCTGCTGCTGAAACCCGCCGTGGTCACGCTTCATCTCGCGGGCGGAATGCTCACCTTTGCCTTGCTGATCTGGCTCTGGCAGCGCCAGCAGCCGCGCTGGCCGGCAGTGGACGAACGGGCGCTCGCGCGCCTTCATTTTCTTGCGCTGGGGGCGCTGGTGTTGGTGCCGTTACAGATTCTTCTGGGGGGTTGGACCAGCACCAACTATGCTGCGCTCGCCTGTACCGATCTGCCCAGGTGTCAGGGCAGATGGTGGCCAGAGATGAACTTCGAAGATGCCTTTCATGTGTTCAGGGAACTGGGTCGTACCGATGATGGCGAATTCCTGCCTGCGCAGGCGCTCACCGCGATTCATCTCATGCACAGGTTGGGCGCAATCTGCGTGAGCCTCTGGCTTGGCCTGCTTGCCTGGCGTGTGATGAAGGTTCCTGGCACGCGCGGCTTCGGGCTTGCGCTGCTGCTCATGCTCATCACCCAGTTCTCGCTGGGGCTTTCCAACGTCTGGTTCAGTCTGCCGATCGCTGTGGCGGTGTTGCATACAGGGGGCGCCGCCGTGCTGCTTGCGCTGGTCGTGGTGCTAAACTTCAGGGTTGCGCAGGCGCGGTTGACACAGTGAGTCCGGGGCTCGTTTCAGCGTCGCGTCCTCCGGTCAAGTCAGCTGCAGCGGCCCATTGTTTCAGCCTCAGGTATCGACCTTAAGCGGCCTTAAGCGGCCTTAAGCATCACCCTCAACGCTTTTCATGCAACTCACCCGAAACGCCCCCGCCAGCTGGCGCTACATCGCGCTCCAGTACTTCGCACTCACCAAGCCGCGCGTGGTGCTGCTCGCGGCGTTCTGCGCGCTGATCGGTATGCTGCTCGCAACCGAGGGGCCATTGCCTTTCACCCTGCTGGGTGCGGGGCTTGCGGGCATTTCGCTGCTGGCGGGCGCGGGCTTTGCCTTCAACTGCCTGATTGAGCGCAGCATAGACGCCCGCATGGCCCGCACTCGCGCGCGGCCGCTCGCACGGGGCGAGGTGGGCGTCACCGGCACCATCGTGTTTGCAGGGGTCATCGGCGGCCTGGGCGCGGCCCTCCTCTACTGGGCTGTCAATCCCCTCACCATGTGGCTCACCATGGCCACCTTCGTGGGATATGCGGTCATCTACACCGTGCTGCTCAAACCTGCCACACCGCAAAATATCGTGATCGGTGGCGCCTCGGGCGCCATGCCGCCGGTGCTTGGCTGGGCAGCGGTCGCAAACGAAGTCACCGCCCCCGCGCTGGTGCTGTTTCTGATCATTTTCGTCTGGACGCCGCCGCATTTCTGGGCGCTCGCGCTCTATCGCATTGAAGACTACCGACGCTCCGGGCTTCCCATGTTGCCGGTTACCCACGGGCCCGAATTCACCCGCCTGAATGTGTTGCTCTACACCGTTCTTCTGGTGGCGGTCTCGGTCATGCCCTTCATGATCCGGATGAGCGGGCTCTTTTATCTGCTGAGCGCACTGGTGCTGGGCGGTGTGTTTCTCTGGTACGCCTGGCGCTTGTGGCGCAACTATTCCGATGCGCTGGCCCGCAAGACCTTCAGCTATTCAATCTTTTATCTGTCCGCGCTCTTTGGAGCGCTGCTGATCGACCACTACCTGCGTTGATACAGGCCTGTGTGATGGCTTCTCCGGGTAGATCCAAGCCCCTGCCGCTGCGCCTGCCCCTTCGCCGGGCGTTGCTGCGCGGCCTGGCCGCTTTGCCGGGCTCGCTGGCGGCGGCGCCCATCGCAATGCCAGCTCTCGGATTCCTTGCCCTGGGCCTTTCCGGCTGCAATCGGCAGTCAGGCTTTCGCGCCATCGACATCACGGGCGCAGACTTCGCGAAAGGCTTCGATCTCACCGACCATCGTGGGCATAAAACCCGCCTGGAAGATTTCTCCGGCAAGCTTCTTGTGGTGTTTTTCGGCTACACCCAGTGCCCTGATGTGTGCCCCACCACCATGGCCGAAATGGCCGAGGTCATGAAACGCCTGGGACCGCTTGCGGAGCAGGTCCGGGTGGCCTTCATCACAGTTGATCCCGAGCGCGACACGCAGGAACTGCTGTCGCATTACGTGCCTGCCTTTCATCCCGAGTTCATAGGGTTGTGGGGGGATGCCGAAGCGACGGCGCGCACGGCGCGGGCCTTCCGGGTGATTTACCAGAAGGTGCCCGGCAAAACGCCGGGCAGCTACACGGTTGATCACAGCGCGGGCAGCTATGTTTTTGATCGGCGCTCGCGTGTGCGCCTGATGATTCGCCATGGCACCCAGGCCGAGGCGATTGAGGCGGATTTGCGCCGACTGCTGAGCGAGCGCTAGGCAGGCAGCGCGGCGGCCAGTGCGCTAGGCTGCCCTGGTTTTGCGCGGCCTGAGCGAGAGCGCAGCCGCGAGGCTCGCCATCACGATCAGCGCCCCGCCTGCCAAAACCTGGGGGCGCAGTGTCTCGCCTGCGATCAGCACGCTCGATAGCGCGGCAACCGGAACTTCGGTGAGCATGACGATCGCAGTCACCCGGGTGGGAAGTCGCGGCGCGCCGAACTGGAGCGCAGCGTTGGCAACCAGCAGAATCACCGCGAGAACAATCGATCCGGGTAGCCAGGCGAACTCGTTTACCGGCGGGGGGCTGATCATGCCGGCTGCCACCAGGGCAATACCTACCGCAGCCGGGACCAGCGCCGACCCGATGCTCATGGCGAGCGCGCGAGCCGCTGCAGGCGTCTCGCCCATGCCTCGCAACTGCACGTTCAGCCAGGCAAAAGCGGCGCCGCCCGCCACCCCCAGCCAGTCGCCCAGCGACGCGGGCCAGGGGAGCCCCGCACCGGGCTCCCACAGCACGACGGTAGCCCCCATGATGGCGATCAGGGCCCGGATCGACGCCCCCAGGGTGATGGGTTCTGCGAGCAGCCAGCGCGCAAGCAGCATGGTCCAGACCGGCATCAGGTAGAAAAGCAGCACAACTCTAAGCACTTCACCTGCGGTCATTCCCCAGTTGAAACAAGCATTGGTGAGGCCTGCCGCGAGAGCGAGCACCCACAATTTCTGGTCGGCCACGATCCGCGGCAGCGCGGTACGCCACAGTAGCGCGATGCCTGCGCTACCGATCAGAAAGACGATTGCGGTTGCCCAGAGCCCGTGCAGACCCCGCTCCGAGAGATAGCGCAGAGGCCACCACGACAGGCCCCAGATCATGGCGTTAAACAGGAGCGCGAGCAGCGCGGGGCCGCTTCGCGGGGGCGTAGCGCTCACGCGCCTGGCCAGTCGGACCAGACGTCGCGGGCGTGCGCCTTGGGCGCGCGGCTTGAGGGCGGACGGGTGGCTGTGCCCAGCGCAATCCACCCCACCAGGGTTTCGCCTGGCGCACAAAAGGCGCGTGCGAGGAGCGGATCACGCACCTTGGCGCCCGACAGCATCTTGCCGGCGTAGCCCAGTGCGTGGGCCGCGTTCAGGAAATTGGCAAGCGCCCCGCCCACCGCGATCCACTGTTCGTGCGCGGGCACCAGCGGGTGACCCAGGTCGATGCGCGCGGTCAGTGCGACGCTGACCGGCGCGCGGCGCGCGCGCTCGGCATCGAGCAGCGCCCCCGCCTCGTCCTTGCCCGCGTCGCGCGCTGCCTGGGCGAAAAGCATGGCCAGTTGCTCTCGCGCCCCGCCACGGATCACGCTAAAGCGAAAGGGCACCAGTTCGGCATGGTCGGGTGCCTTCAGCGCGGCGGCGGCCATCTGCGCAAGCGCCTCATCATCGGGGCCCGGCTCGGATAGATGCCGGATGCCCAGTGAATGGCGTGTGTTGAGCAGGCGCAGGGCCTCGTTGGATGAGGGATCGGACATGGCGGGGTGGTCGCGGGCGGCGCGCTCAGAATACCAGGGCACGCCAGCGCTGATCGGCGGCGCGGGCCATGAACTGCACTGCGCCGCCGCGGCCCGCGCACTCCGGGATCAGCTCGCCCGATGCGAGACCGTGCGCGGCGAGCGCGTCGCTGCAGGCAAAGAGTCTGGCACCGAGCTGGGTAGCCTCGCGAATCGAATCCAGCACGGTCTTGGGATGTTGCGGATTGGGCCGCAGTGCCGCAGCCACGCCGGGCGCCAGGAGCTGCACGCTGGCGGCGCTGAAAAAAATCTCCACCGGGATATCCATGGCGGCGGCGGCGGCAGCGTGAAAGAACGGCGTTGCCAGGCGTTCGGGCGATCGGGGGTCTGCCGCCCATAGAAGGATGGCGAGACCGGCCACCTGATGCTCGAGAAAACCGTTTGCCTGCGACATGATCAGGCTATCCGGTAAAGGCGTGCGTGGTCGGCCATGGCGGTCCTGACGCCCTCGCCCTGCAGAAGCAGCTGCTCTTCATGCTCGAATGCGCTGGGTCTGATCCGTGCGATCCAGCCCTCGCCGTAGGGGTCGGCATGGACCAGCTCTGGCGCGTCAGCCAGACGGGGATTGGTCTCGATGACAGTGCCCGACAAGGGAGATTTCACCGACACGATCGACTTCGCGAGCTCAACCACTGCCACGGATTTTCCCTGTTCGATGGCGGTGCCCACTGCTTTGGCCCGGCACATGTAAATCTCGCCTGCGAGCGCGATGCCAAGCGATGTGATGCCCACCTTCGCGGTGCCATCGGCTTCGACTCGCGCCCAGACCTGATGCTCGATCAGGTAGTGGAGGTCAGCCGGAAAGGCGAGCTCTTCGAAACGGATCGTACTCATGGGAGGTGACGGTGCTCAGGCGATGGCGGAGGGGAATGGGAGTCGAACCCACCCGGCGGCGCGTGGCGCCGCCCACCGGGTTTGAAGCCCGGCCGACCCACCAGGATCGTTTCCCCTCCGAGGTCTGCAAGAAAAACGGCCTGCACGCTCCTGTCAGTCAAGAAACAACCGGCTGTCTGTTCGGAGGCGATGCAGATCGCCCACCCGTCGCAGCAACCCGGCCCGATCGAAGTATTCCAGAATCTGGATGGCCCGCTTTCGGCCGAGTGCGGTCGCATCGCGAAAGGTGGCCGCGGTCACGGCTCCGTTGGTGGTGGCAAGATCGCGAGCGATCTCTGCAAGGCGGCGCATCGTCGCCGTATCGTAGACCAGATCACGCACCACCTGGTGAAGATCCCCGCGCTGCGCAAGGCGTGCCACGGCCACCCTCAGGAGCGGCTCGCTCTCGCTCGCATCCCGAGCCAGATCACGCGCCCACGCCCCCTCGAAACCGGCTGCGTCCAGCAGGGGGGCGATGGCCTGCGCGATTCGCTCATCAACCGCCGACAAGCGTACGCCGTGCTCGGGCAGATGCACGAAGCTGCCTCGCAGAGTGAGTCGCGCATCACGCTGCAATTGCTGCAGAAGCGCGCGCCAGAGCGGCTCGGCAAGCCTGGGCGCGGCCAGCCGGCGAAGACGCGCGCTGTCAGGGCCCAGTTCATCGGGATGCTGTTGGTGAAAAAGGGCGAGCGCGGCAAGCGCCTGACTGGCGATGAGATCCGAGTGGCTTGCGCTGAGTGCAAAGAGGGCCTCGCGGTCGCGTGCAATGAGGACACTCGCGCCGTGGTCGCCGTGAACTACGGCGCCATCGTGAGCAAGCATCCCATGTGATCCGGCGCTCTCGCCCTCAGGGATCATGCCCTCGGCCCGATAGACCTGGGCCAGATCAATGCCGTTCGGTGCCCTTGCGATCCGTGCCGCATGCCGGGCGCGGCCATCGGCCAGCGCGATCGCATCGAGTTCATCCAGACGTTGCGGGGTTCGTCGATAGCGTGCGGGTGCAAACGGGTCGAGGATGCTGCCACCGGCGATGGTGCGACTGGCCGATGCATCGCGCAGCACCACACGATCACCGCGCCAGGCGGCAATGTCTTCGTGGAGAACGAGCTGCACGCGTGCGGCAGCGCCCGGTGCCAGCACTTCGCCCGCATCGAGCAGGGCCACGGTCCCGGTGACCGAGGTGGCGCCCAGATGCACATGGACCGGGGTGCCCGCGCGAAGTGCACGCGGTTCGTCCTTCCACAACCGGATCACGGCATCGAGGCGTCGCGTGGCCAGTGCAATGGGTGGCGCCACCAGCCACTGGCCGCGGCGCAGACCGTCTCGGTCGACGCCGGCCAGGCCCAGCGCGCAGCGCTCACCCGCACGCGCCAGGGCGACAGCGCGATTTTGCGCATGGACGCTTCGGACCCGCGCATGCAGCATGGAGCCTCCGTGAGGCACGCCCACCAGCTCATCGCCCGCCTTCACCTGTCCGGCATGCACCGTCCCGGTGACGACCGTGCCCGTGCCTTCCACCACGAAGACGCGGTCGATGGCGATACGGAAGGCCTGCCGGGTGGCGGCCTCCCGTGAAGCATGCTCGGCGTGCGCAAGAA
>Ga0172372_10003103_pt1 | contig 24740 bp, 16 predicted proteins | sample LakKiv5m_2_FD_114544 | JGI IMG/M metagenome (GOLD analysis project Ga0172372, IMG submission 114544) | Freshwater microbial communities from Kabuno Bay, South-Kivu, Congo - kab_092012_9.5m | ecosystem: Environmental > Aquatic > Freshwater > Lake | place: Democratic Republic of the Congo...
CGGCCATCCGCGACCTGCCAGGGACCACGCGAAAGTCCGTGCGGCGTGCCGTCCACGACTCCGTGCGCGGCATCAAACCGGATCCAGGGCGTCTGGTCGGCGAACGGTCCACGGGTCACCGCCCGATACCGGAATGCGGTTCGCGACCCCGTCAATCCCAACTCTGCTCCCGTCGCCGAATGCACGAACACGCCGTTGAGAAAGGCCGCCGGATCCTCCTGCGCCGGATCGAGTGAGTTCCACGTCGCGGTCGCCACGAGGGGATTCGCATTCCTCGAATCCAGGACCGTCACGAGTCCATCGTTCGCCAGGGTGGTCGTTTCAAGATCATCCGCCTGAACGCCGCCGGTGCTCCCGTTCGACAGCACGGCATCGACCGTACCGTTCGAATCACGGTCAATTTCAACATCGAGATCCATCCGCATCCGCAAGGGCGCCGGCCATCCACCCGTCGTCACCACGCCGAACCACAACCGCGTCGCCGCCATCGAACCGGCACTCGCGAAGTCCGACGCCGCTCCGGCCGCGTGGATGTCCGTCCACGCCCGGTCCCCGGTCACTCCGGACGATCCGCCGGCAAACCCGCGCAGGAAGAATCCCACCAGCGGCCGGCCATGCACCGCATTCCCGATGGACGGTACCGGCATCACCACCGGATCACCCGAAGGCACTCCCGCCAGAACGGCACCCGGTTGCCGCTCTGAGAGGGCTCGTGGCGCGCAGTGCCAAGGCACATGCAGATCGACCGCACCCCCAAGGAACCACAGCTGCCCCGAAGCCTCGGGAACTCCATGCCGCGGTCGACCCAACGCCAGCCGTTCCGAAGCACGATCGGCATCCGGAACCAACCGCTCCGGGTCCACCTCCAGGATCACGTCGAGCAAGGCCGTTTGTCCCGCCGACACCATCACCTCCGACATCCTTGGGATCAGCCGGACGCCAGGCTGCGCCAGCGTGTTGGACGAGACAACCTGGTAGGTCACGGGCTGCGCCCCAAGGTTCACGATCGACACCGTCTGGGTCCGTGTCACCGCGACCGAGCTCAGGATCGCCCCGAACGAAAGGCTGACGGCGGCAGGATCCGATGCCGACTTTACAACCACGGATGTCCGCAACGCCTTGTCCGCATCGAGGCGACCCGCTCCCACCCGCGACTCCGGGTAGGGTTCCCCCGCCCTCGACAACATCGGGGAGCGTGCGGTGTTCATGAGGGCCGCCTTGATGTCCGCCACGGACCACGCCGGATGGGCCTGCCGCAGCAACGCCGCAGCGCCCGCCACGTGCGGCGCCGACATCGAGGTCCCCGTCTCCGAAACCGGATCAATTCCCGATCCCGCCTTGACGGAATCAATGGCGGAGCCCGGCGCCGAAATGTCCGGTTTCAACCGAAACGAGGGCCAGACCAGCCCCCGCGAACTGCTCTCGGCCAGGGTGTCCGCCAATTCCGGGAACTTGAACGCCGTGCTCGCCGACAGGGTCATGGTCACGCCATCGCCTGTCGTCAGCAGGGGCTTCAGGCGATCTCCCTCCGCCTTGCTGATCATCATCGCCGGGATGCGGATCGTGGAGATATCCCCGATTCCCGCCATCCCCTCCGGAGGCCCGTCCACGTTGTTGACCACGATCACCCCTACCGCCCCGGCTGATTGCAGCGCCTTCACCTTGTCGACGAAGAAGCAGACCCCGCGGTCCACCATCGCGATCCTGCCGGCGAGCGCACCCGCATTCTGGATCGGGTCGCAGGCCAGCGCCGGTTGCGCCAGGACCACGCGCGAGCGGATCTCGCCGAGACCAATCAGGGCCGGTGTGAAGTTGGCCTCGACCGCAGCGATCAGGCCGGAGGAACCGCCTGGTTCCTCGACCCTCACCGCTCCCGTGGAATAGCCGGCATCGTAGCTGTTCGCGACCGCAATGGCCGCCGGCGCCAAAGCGGGCGAGTCGATCTTGAACACCGCGTTTCCGCCATTCCCGGCGGACAACACCACGACGCACCCCAGTCCCACCAACCGCGTCACCGCGGATATTTCTGGGTCCGAGGGATCCTCCTCTCCGTACGTGCTGCCCAGCGACAGGTTCACCACATCCAACCGGTCGCTGGGATTGCCGTCCCCGTTGGGATCGGCGGCCCAGTTGAGCGCCTGCACGACGATGCTGCTGGAAGTCAGTCCTCCCCGGCCGAAGACCTTGATGCCAAAAAGCGAAGCCTGTGGGGCCACGCCCGGCGCGACCCGCCACACGTTGGTCTCCACCCCGGCGCCATACGGGCCATCATACGGGCTTCCGTCCAGCAACACCCCAACCCCTGCGGCGATTCCGGCCACATGCGTGCCGTGGCCGTTCTCGGCCGTGTCCAACGGATCCGGATCCGGCCTGGGCGTTGAAGTGCCGGAATTCGACGAATCGTAATCATCCCCGACCAGGTCGAGGCCACCCACCACCTTGGCCGTCGGAAAGGTCCCCGCCTCGATGCGGGTGGGATCGTTCGCCTTGAACTGCGACACCTGCCCCGTACCGCCCAACCCCGCGTGCAGGTAATCGATTCCCGAATCGATGATCCCGATCCGGATCCCCTGCCCCGCAAAGGACGGGGTTCCCCGCCACACCTGCATTGCGCCCACCGCGGCCGTGCTGGTCACCAGACTGCGCGCGTGATGCCGCTCCGGCACCACGCGAACGACACCGGGGCGGCTCCCTAAATCCCCGAGATACGCCGTGGGTACCTCGACGAAGGCGGCATGGTTGAGGATTGAGTAGGTCAGCAACACCCGACCGCCCACGCCTTCCACCCATTCCCTCAGGGCATCCTGATCCGCCGCCATCTGATGGCGTCGGTCGATGGCCAGGGCCGCAGGCGCAGCAGGCCGTCCGGACCCGGTCACCACCGGCTCTCCTTCGAGCACGACGAAGACACGGGAGGTCGGTTCCGCCGCCCGAAGGCAGAGCGCCAGTCCCAGCCCCACCACCGCCACCACGCCCAGCGAAAACCGGTTTCTCAGAAACATGCGATGCACGGATCCTAGCAATCCGTGCGCCGGGGCCAACCCCGCGATGCCCCCAACAGACCATGACTCTGCCATTGATCCGCAATCCGGGCCGGCGCACGCTGCCTCAAGAATCCCCGTCCGCTGATGCATGCCGCCCTCCGTCACTGCCTCGCATGGTTCCCGCTCCTCGCGGCCGCCATCGCCATGGCCGAAGGGCCCGGGAACCCCGCCCCCGAAGGTTGGGCCAACCTCCCCAAGCTGCGTTCCCGGGGGCCGATCCGGGAAACGGAACGTCAATGGTGGGCCATTCAACCGCTCTACCCCGGAAGTCCTCCTGCCTCGACCCCGCAAGACATCCACCCCATCGATGCCTGGATCCGCGCATCCCTCACAGCGAGCGGCCGAACCCTCGCGCCTCCGGCCACTCCCAGCGTTCTCATCCGGCGGATGACCTTCGATCTACTCGGCGTCCCGCCCACACCCGCCGAGATCGAAGCCTTCGAATCGGCCTGCGCCACACTCGGACGCGAACCCGCCGTTGCCTCGCTGGCCGACCGGCTCCTGGCCTCGCCCAAGTACGGCGAACGTTGGGCCCGCCACTGGCTCGACCTGGTCCGGTATGCGGAATCAGACGGTTACCGTGTCGACGACGGGCGTCCCGAGGCGTGGCGTTACCGCGACTGGGTCATCCAGGCCCTCAACCAGGACCTGCCCTACGACGAGTTCGTCCAGGCCCAGATTGCGGGCGATGAACTCTGGCCCGAGGATCCCATGCGCGCCCGCGTCGCCACGGGCTACCTCCGCCATTGGATCTACGAGTACAACAACCGCGACGCCCGCACCCAGTGGCAGACCATCCTCAACGACATCACGGACGTCACCGCCGATGTCTTCCTCGGCATGGGCCTGCAATGCGCCCGCTGCCACGATCACAAATACGATCCGCTCCTCCAGAAGGACTACTTCCGGCTTCAGGCGTTCTTCGCCCCGATCCAACCCCGAGAGGATCTGCCCGTCGCCACCCCCGCAGAAATCGCGGATTACGAACGACGCTTCGCAGCGTGGAAGCTCGAGGCTGCCAGCCTGCTTTCCGAGATCGAAACCCTCGAAGCCCCTGCCCGTGTGCGCGCCGAGGAATCCGCCGTCTCGAAGTTCCCGGAGGACATCCAGGAACTGATCCGACGCCCCCGCGAGAAGCGGACCGTCCTCGAACACCAGATCGCTGAACTCGCTTACCGCCAGGTCACCTACGAGTTCGATCGCCTCTCCACGCATTACAAGAAGACCGAGAAGGAGGCCATCGCGCCGCTCCGCGAGAAACTGAGGGAGATCGAGAAGCGCCGGCCCCACCCCATGCCCCGCGCACTGACCGTTACGGATGTCGGTCCGGAGGCGCCAGTCGTGCGCATGCCCCGCGGCGATGGCGAAGCGGTGGAACCCGGGGTTCCTTCCGTCATCGACGACCGCCCCGCCACCATTTCGCGAACCGGTCTTCCCGCTACCACCACAGGCCGACGTTCCGCGCTCGCCCGGTGGATGACCGACCCGGGCAATGCGCTCACCGCGCGCGTGATCGTCAATCGGCTTTGGCAGCAACACTTCGGCACCGGCCTGGCCGCCAGCGCCAATGACTTCGGAACGCTCGGCGAGCGACCTTCCCACCCCGAACTGCTGGATTGGCTCGCCGGGGATTTCATCCGATCCGGGTGGAGCCTCAAGCATGTCCACCGCCAGATCGTCACCAGCGCCAGCTACGGCCAGGCAGCCGCCCGTCCGCGTCCGGGCGGGTCCGTTCCCGACGCCCGGCGCCTGGAAGGGTTTCCACTGCGCCGCCTTGATTCGGAACAACTCCGCGATGCGCTCCTCGCCGTCTCGGGCGAACTGGATCCACGCGCCGGGGGGCCCGCGGTGGATGGCGCTGTCCCGCGTCGCTCGGTTTACACACGCGTCCTGCGCAATCGTCGCGACCCCTTGCTGGGCGCCTTTGACAGCCCCGAGCAGTTCTGCAGCACGGCCCGCCGAAACACGACCACGACGCCCACGCAGGCGCTGCTGATGCTCAACAGCGAGTTCGTCGAACAGCGCGCACGATTCCTGGCGGCCCGCATCGAGGAGAGTGCCGGACCCGAACCGGCCGCCCAGGTGAGTGCCGTCTTTCGCCGCGCCTACGGCCGTCCTCCCTCTCCCGCCGAGCTGCGGGATTCGACCGAGTTCCTCCAGGCCCGCCGTGCGGCCATTCCGCGCGAAACGCCACCTCACTTGTCCTCGTATCGACCGCACCGTCAGGCGCTGGCGGACCTCTGCCACGCGCTCCTCAACAGCAACGAATTCCTGCACGTCGATTGAAATCGTCCGCGCCCATGAACCTCGCCGGATCCCCTCATGTGGAACGACCCCGCACCCGGCGGGATTTCCTCCTGCGCTCCGGAGGTGGATTCGGCGCCCTGGCCCTCGCGGCCATGCTTTCGGGAGGCGCGTCCGTCCGGGCCGCGACCCATCACCCAGCCCGAGCCCGCCGGGTCATCTTCCTGTTCATGGAAGGTGGCCCTAGCCACATCGACCTCTTCGATCCAAAGCCCGAACTCAACCGCCTCGCCGGCCAACGCCTTCCCGCCTCCTTCCCCAAGCCCATCACGGCAATGGGCGAATCCAACAGCCCGTTGCTCGCCTGCAAGCGACAATGGCGCCAACACGGCCAGTCCGGGCTCTGGATCAGCGATTGGCTTCCGCAGACGGCGCGCTTCGCGGATGATCTCTGCGTCCTCCGCTCGTGCTGGGCCGACGGCGTCAACCATTCCTCCGGAATCTGCCAGATGAACACTGGCTCGATCCTCGCCGGCCGGCCTTCCCTCGGTTCGTGGGTGAACTACGCGCTCGGCACCGAGAACACGAACCTTCCGGGATTCGTCGTCCTCCAGGATGGCCCTGCCGTTGTGGTCAACGGCGCCCGCAACTGGGGCGCCGGGTTCATGCCGGCCACCTTCCAGGGCGTCCCCTTCTCCTCGGGATCGACACCCGTCGACAACCTGCATCCCGCCCAGGGCGTCTCCTCCGAACGACAGGCAGCGCGGCTTTCGCTCCTCGACCGACTCAACCGCGCCCACGCCGGTCCGCGATCGCACCAGACCGAACTCGATGCCCGCATCCGCGCCTATGAACTCGCCGGGCGCATGCAACTCGAAGCCCCCGAAGCCGTCGATCTCGCGCGGGAATCTGCCGCCACCCGACGCCTCTACGGCATCGACCGCCCGGAAACCGCGGCCATGGGTCGCCTGTGCCTGCTCGCCCGCCGCCTCGTGGAACGCGATGTCCGCTTCGTCCAGATCTATCACGGCGCCGGCAACCGCTGGGATGCCCACGCCGGCATCGAGAAGAACCACGCCGAACTCTGCGCCAGCCAGGACCAACCGGTCGCCGGCCTGCTCGCCGATCTCAAGGCCAGGGGGCTTCTCGACGACACCCTCGTGATCTGGGGCGGCGAGTTCGGTCGAACGCCGATGTCCGAGAAAGGCGACGGCCGGGATCACAATCCCACCGGTTTCACCATGTGGCTTGCCGGTGGCGGCGTCCGCGGCGGCCAGACCATCGGGTCCACCGACGACCTCGGCCTCCACGCCGTCGAGGACCGCATCCACATCCACGACCTGCACGCCACCCTCCTTTGGCTCCTCGGTCTCGATCACACTTCCGTCATTTACCGCCATCAAGGACGCCCCGAACGTCCGACCGTCAACGAGGGCGACGTCGTGCGGAAAGTCCTGGCCTGATCCACTGGCCAGCTTCGTTCCACTACGAGGATCCCAATGTTGCTTCGTCGGGTTCGCCCCTTCCCGGGAACGCCGCATACATCTGGTCGAAGTACTCGGCCAACCGGATGTCTCGGTCCGAGACCGCGTGCATGCCACCGTCCCACGTCGAGAGGTACACCCGGACGATCCGATATGCATTTTCCCACCGAGGGTGGTGGTCGAGGGCATCACAGCCCGGAGCCGCCAACGCCATGAACCCGATGGCTTCGAGGAATGATTTGAACCTCAACTCGCGGAACAACTCCTCCCGCGTCACGGAGGGGTTTTCAGGGAGCGGTGACTTCACCAGCGTCCAAAGGGGGAGTTGAGCCTGAAGGAAGCTCGCGGGTGGCGCTCCCAACAAAGCGTCATCCGGGCGAGGAGTGGTGGAGCTTGTCGAATTCATGGGGCGACGTTTCGGCAGACGCTAGATCCTGCTCCCGGGCCTTGGAAGCAGCGTCTCGAAGAAGGAGGCCAGAAGGGCGACGCGGACGTCGCCGCACCGCCCCCCTTCCCAAGTATGTCTCCCCAAGACAACGCGCGGCCGCTAGCGTGCTGCCGCATGACTGACCCCGATGATTCCGGGCAACCTCAGCCGCCCTCGGAGGAGTTTGTTTTCGCGCTGGAGCGGCCGCTGCCATCCCTCATGACCTGCTATTTCATCCGGTGCCTACCGGCCCTCCTGTTCCCACCCGTCGGCCTCCTCCTGCTTCTGGTCCATTATTTCCGGTACTCCACCATGCGGTACCGCTTCGATGATTCCGGGATCTCGATGCAGTGGGGAATCCTGTACCGCCGCCAGACCATCCTGAATTACGCCAGGATCCAGGACATCCACCTCGTTTCCGGATTCGTCGAACGTTGGCTCGGCCTCGCCCGCATCCAGATACAGACCGCATCGGGAAGCTCGATGCCCGAGATGACCCTCGAAGGCCTTCCCGATCACGAACGCGTGCGCGACTTCCTGTACTCCCGGATGCGCGGCACCCAGGACATCGTTCGGTCCTCGCGCAAGGTCCAACCGCCTGCACTCCCGGAGACAGCCATCCCACTTCCAGGCAGCCCCACCCACGATGCCGAACTCGCCGGAGTCCTGCGCGAGGTCGCCTCCGAACTCCGCACCATCCGCGAACTCCTCCAGGAACGCTCCCGATGAATGCCATCTACGAATTCGCGCGCCCCTGGGTCCTGCGAGTCCTCCGGGTGCCCCACGATCCCCATCCGCCAGCAGGCTCCCCGGAGTCCCTGCGGGTATTCCGCGCTGGAAAGTCCTATTACCGGATGCGCCTCCTCCTCTGGGGCCTCCGGCAGGTGGGCGTGCTGGTCGCCTTCGCCTTCGGCTTGATCTTCTTCCACGCATGGGTGCTCAACCCGCCCGACTTCCTGCACAACTTCGGCCCGTTCAAGTTCGTCGCCCAGAATCCCGAGTTCGTCCGACGCTGGCACATCGGGACCTGGATCCTTGTCGCCGAAATTGTCGGCCTCGTCATCGCCCTGCTCCAGATCCCCTTCACCTACGCGATGGTCCGGATGGACTACGAGTACCGCTGGTACCTCGTCACGGATCGTTCGCTTCGGATCCGATCCGGCCTGACCCACATCCGGGAGACCACCTTCAGCTATGCCAACATCCAGCAGATCGTGGTGAACCAGGGCCCCCTCCAACGTTTCCTGGGCCTGGCCGATGTCGTGGTGACCACCGCCGGAGGCGGTGGCGGCCACGCCTCCGCACAGAACCAACCCGGACAACACGTCGAACCCCTCCACCAGGGCGTCTTCCATGCGGTCGACAACGCGGAGGAAATCCGGGACCTGATCACCGCACGCCTGCGCCTCCACCGTTCCGCGGGCCTCGGAGATCACGGGGACAGCGACGACACCCTCCCAACCCCGACCACCGTTGTCTCCCCGACTGAGAACATACCGTCCGTCGGCTCCACCCTTGCCCTCGACGCCGCGCAAGAACTGCTCCACGAGGCCCGCGCACTCCGCCAGGCACTGACCCATCGGCCAGACGACCAGTGAGATCGCCGAGGCAAAATTTGAGATGGCAAGGTTGCGGAATCGCGCCATTTTTCCCGCATGGCCTCGATCCACATCCATCCGCCGTGGCTCCTTCCCGAAAGTCAGGTCACGCCCGAGAACATCCACCGGAACCGCCGCCACTTCCTGCGGGACCTCGGCTTCGCGGGCGCAGGTCTGGCCATGGCGCCATCCCTCCTGGGCCAGACATCGACCAACGCTTCCGCCGCCTACTATCCGGCACAGCGGAATCCGGCCTTCGATCCCAAGCTCAAGGTGACCCCGGAGAAACTCGTCACCACCTACAACAACTACTACGAGTTCAGCACGACCAAGGACCGCGTCCATAAGCTGGTCGGGCCGTTCCGCGTCGACCCGTGGTCGGTCTGGGTGGGCGGACTCTGCGAGAAGCCCACCACGTTCAGCCTCGAAGACCTCCTCAAGCTCGCGCCCATCGAGGAACGCGTCTACCGCTTCCGCTGCGTCGAGGCGTGGTCGATGGTCGTTCCCTGGTCTGGCTATCCGCTTTCGAAGCTCCTCGCCAAGGTCGTCCCCAAGGCCGAGGCCAACTTCGTCAAGTTCACCACCGTCATGCGGCCCGAGGAGATGCCGGGAATCGCCCGTCTCTCCGATTACCCGTGGCCCTACACCGAGGGACTCCGCATGGATGAGGCCATGCACCCCCTGACGCTGATCGCCACCGGCCTCTACGGCAAACCCATGGCCAAGCAGAACGGCGCCCCGGTGCGGCTCGTCGTGCCATGGAAGTACGGATACAAGTCCGCCAAGAGCATCGTGAAGATCGAACTCGTGAGCGAACAGCCCGCCACCCTCTGGAATGCCATCAATCCGACCGAGTACCCCTTCCTGTCGAACGTGGAACCGAACGTCCCGCACCCTCGCTGGAGCCAGGCCAGCGAACGGGATCTCGGCTCCGGCAACCGGATTCCCACCCTTCCCTACAACGGCTACGCCACGGAAGTCGCGGCCCTGTACGCCAAGAAGTAGCCCCAGCCCGGGTCCTACTCCCGCATGGCTCCGGAGGTGCGTGGACCCGGCCGCAGGCCCAGGGTCTGCAGCGCCGATTCCAGCTCGGGAATCCGCCACACCTCCAGGTCGCCTTCCGTCGTTGTCATCGCCACGCGCGTCCCGTCGGCGGACAACGCCACACCCAGGACACGGCCGGAGTCCCCGCCCTCCAACCTGAGCAAGGGCTTCGCCTCCGGAAGACTGAGCACATGGACCCGGCGATCTCCGAAGACGCAGGCGAATCGGCGGCCATCCGCCGAAAACGCCGCCGTCTGGGATCCGTAGCCGGCATTCGGTGAATCTTCCGGGAGCGACACCGGACGCAGCGCCCCCCCGTCGTCCGGCAACTCCCACAGACGCACCCGCGGCCCAACTCCGGCCAACCAGCGCCCCGTGGGATCCAACAACGGTCGCAGCTCCCGGGATCCGCGGAACACCTCGCGAAGCTGGTTGGTGGACGTGTGCCACACCCGCAATGCCTGACCAGCAAACGAACCCACCGCCAGCCAGTTGCCGTCGCCAGAGACGCTCACGTACTTGGGTGAATCCATCCGCGCCCAGAGCCGATCCTCGCCCCGCGACCGAAGCCAGACCTCGCCCGCCTCCAGGTGGCTCCACGCGGCCACCTGACCGTCCGAACTCATCGATGCGCTTTCCACCACGCCGGGAAACCGGATCACCGGCACATCCAGCACCTCCCATCCGTTCTTCCAGGTTCGCGCCGTGACCCGCGCTCCATCCCACGAGATCAACCACCCCTTTCCCGGGACGAACTGCACCCCGAAGGGAGCCACGCCGCCGAGTTCTTCCCAGACCTTGGGTGCCCGCTCGTTCCAGGCACGCAACCCCCAATGTCCGCCCGCGACCACCTCTCCATCCGGGCGAAACGCAACCCCTCCGTCACTGGTGTTGGACCCACCCATGCGAACCCGCGTCACCGTCTCGGACTCCCTCTGCTCCAGCCACCCCAGCGTGTCCCCACGCGCCACCAACCCCAACCGGCCGGCGGCATCCCATCCGATCCCCCAACCGATCGCGTTCATCCGCCCTCGCACACGTCCGCCCCCGGTCTCCACCCAGACCACCGAGTCATCCTCCGCCACCGATCCCACCATGGGTTCGTCCGGATGGAACACGACACGACGGATCGCGCCGCCATGCGCCCGCGCCTGCCAGACGACGGTGGGATCCGGCAACCGGTAGAGCAACAGGTCCCCTCGTTCGGTACCCACCACCAACTCGTGCCCTGAGGGACTCCAGGCCAGCGCCGTCGGGCGCGTGCCCGGGTTCAGGCGCCCTGATGCGAGCCCACCATCCGATTCCCACCACCACACTCCCTGCGGACCACCCGCCGCCACGCGTTCACCACGTGGATCTGCCGCTGCCACTTCGAGTTCGCCCAACGTGCCGAGCCATTCGCGCGTGATGGGCTCGCCGGACGCCTTGACTCCCTTCAGCCCCGACTCCGTCAGCACGATCCACCCGCCATCGACTCCAAGAAAGCACCCCGGCAGACGTGGGCCAGCCCATGTCCCCAGTGCAAGGTCTCCCAACCAGTTCTCCCGCCCCACGCGCACACACAGCCATCGGTCCCCGGGCGCAAATCCAACCACTTCGTCCGGGTACCGCGACAACGCCGGCAACCGCGTCTCGATCTCCCCCTCAGGAAGCGTGCGGATCGTAACCGACGAATCTCCCTCCACCGCCGCAACCCGTCGTCCCGACGCATCCGCCGCCACGCCCATGGCGTCGCGCCGAGCCAACCACTCCAGCGCGGGCAGGAACCGCTGTTCGGGAAGGGCCACCGCCGCCGACGCCTGCGAGCGCAACTCCAGCATCTGGGCCGGATCCGGATCCAAGGCCGCCGCCGCACGGATCGCCTCGATTGCCTCCGCGCGCCGGTCGAAACGGCCGGACAACCGCAACGCCATCGCCTGCACGGCGTACACGTTCACCAGTTCGCGACGACGACTCCGTTCGGCCCGTTCGACCCGACGTGTCTGTTCCCGTTCCCAGTCGGCTTGCCGCTGGAGCCAAACGGCCCAACCCGCGACCGTGACCGCCGCTCCCAGCGTGAGGGGCACCAACCGCTTCAACCAGCGGGCGCCCTGCTCCATCTGACGCAGCCTCCGGACGCTTCGTCCGGACCGCACCAGGGCAAGATCCGCAAGGAAGTCGGTGGCCGCCGGATATCGCTGGGTTCCCCTTGGATCCGCGAGCTTCAGGATCAACTCCATCAACTCGAAACGCTGCTGTGCATCCGAGGCGCGCACCCATTCGGGCGGTACTTCCGGAAACCGTTCCGGCGAACGCCCGGTGAGCGCCTCGTAGAGGACGCGCCCGAGCGCGAACAGGTCCGCCGACACCGTCCCCGGCCCCTCGGGAGGAACATATCCTTCAGTGCCAACAAAGCTGCGCGCCTCCCCGGAGGTCGCTACCAATCCCGGATCGCCAAGCCTCGCCTTGCCTCCCAGGAAGAGGACGTTCGAGGGCTTCAGATCGCGATGAACCAACCCGGCCTCGTGCAGGGCCAGCAGTCCGCCGCCCAACTGCCCCGCAACGTCGATGCACTGCTCAGGGGTCAGCGCTCCATGTCGCGCCACCCATGCCCTCAGGGTGGCCGCCTCGTACTCGGTGACGGCGGAACCCTCCGACGCCAACGGATCCGCGAGTTCCATGACGTAGTAGAAACGCGCGCCATCCTCTGACCGCCCGACGTGCAGGACGGGCAACAGGCCCGGACTCGATCGACTCAGCGGCTCGTACCGCCGGATGCCTTCGAATTCGCGCTCGAAGGGTCTCTCGGACTCGAACGAGTCCCGGTGGACGAACTTCACCGCTCGCAGCACCCCCATGAGGTTCCGCGCCAGCCATACTTCGCCATAGCCACCGCGCCCGATCTGCCGCAGCAGTTCATGGTCTGGGATGGCGACGGAACTCATGGCTCGGGAAACCTCACCCACGCACCGCGGCCATGAAGCGCCGGATCCGCTCGGGATCCTTCAAGCCCGGCGCCGACTCCACTCCGCTCGAGACGTCCAGCGCGTACGCCCCGACACGCTGCACCGCTTCGGCGGCATTCTCGGGTTTCAATCCACCCGCAAGAATCACCGGTGCCCCAAAATCCTTTGCTCGGATGGCCAGTTCCCAGTCAAACCGCGCCCCGGTGCCGCCGTGCGCTCCCGCCACGAACGCATCCACCAGGTACGCCTGTGCCACCCCGGCGTACGCGGGAAACAGTTCCAGGGTCTCTGGCCCCTTCATGCGGAAGGCCTTCACCACGCGGGCCCATTGCCCGCAAGCCGCTGCCACCTCCGGGGATTCCTCGCCATGCAACTGGACCACGTCCAGTCGCACCGCCGCGACCGTGTCGCGAACCTCCGTCGGTTCCGCATTCACGAACAACCCGACAACCGTGACGAAGGGCGGGACCCGCGCGCGCAGCTCGCGCGCCCGCTCCACCGACACCACCCGCGGCGTCCCCGCCACGAACACGAACCCCACAGCATCCGCGCCCGACTCCACGGCAGCATCAACATCCTCAGCGCGGGTCAACCCGCAGATCTTCACCCGCGTCCTCAACGGCATGGCCCCAGCATGGCCGCGTCACCGAAGGTGCCAAGATCCAACTCCCAATCCTGCCTCCTCACGTCGTCAGCTACCCTCGAACTTCCAATCACCTCCGGAACGCCCCCGGCACTCACCCCACCGCCCGGACGATCCGGTCCGAGGGATCTGACTTCGCCGTCGAAGCCTTCGAGCGGACCACGCGCACCGAAACGTGCCTTGCCTCCGGCAGGATGAACTTCTTCACCTCAACCGCCACCTGCGCCGCTCCGTATTCCATCAGCACCAATTCGGCGATCTCCACCGCCAGCGCTTCGATCAGACGCCAACTCCGGCCCTCGCCCAACCGGAGCAACCGACGACTCACCGCATAGTAATCAATCGTCCGCGTCAGGTCGTCCGATGCCGCTGCCGCGGTGAAGTCCGCCCCCATCTCCACATCGATCAACAGGCGCTGCGCCTTCGCCCGCTCCGCGTCGGGGACACCGACATGGTAATGCACCTCGAGATCCCGGATTGCGATCAAGTCCATGGCCGACATCCTACGCCCGATCCTGCCCAGGGGAAACCCCGTCGCGGCATCAAGCCTTCAGGCCTTAAAGCGGCAGTTTCCTGGACCACGGATTTCACGAATTTCACGGATGGACGGGGCTCGAATGGAGGCTTTCCTCGCGGCAGGCCGCTCACCTTGCAGGTGTGCGACACATCCAACCCAAGTCCCTGCTTATCCGTGTTATCCGTTCAATCCGTGGTTCCAACTGCCTTTTCCAGGTTCAGGCCTTCGCCAGCATCTCGCGCAACTGGGTCTTCAGGATCTTGCCCGTGGCGTTGCGAGGCAGCGCCGGAAGCACGATGAAACGTCGCGGGAGCTTGAAGTCCGCCAACTGCGTCCGCAGGAACTCGTGCATCGCGTGCTCATCAAACGTCCGTCCCTCATCCAGCCCAACGAAAGCCACTGGCCGTTCCCCGCGCTTCTCACAGGGTTCCCCGACCACCGCCGCCTCCCGGATGCCCGGGTACCGGTAGATCACCTCCTCGATCTCGCGCGGATACACATTGATGCCATTCGGCTTGAGCATGTCCTTCTTGCGATCGGTGATGACGTAATACCCATCGGGCAACCGGTGCCCGATGTCTCCCGTGCGCAACCAACCGTTCACCAGGGTTTCCGCCGTCTTCTGCGGCGCGTTCCAATAGCCCAGCATCACGTTGCCGCCTCGCACGCAGATCTCTCCGTCCACACCCTCGACCACCGGAACCCCGGCATCGTCCTGCACCGAAATCTCCACCCCCGGAATCGGCACGCCGATGCTGCCCGCCTTCCACGGACCCTGCACCGGATTCACCGAGACCACCGGACTCGCCTCCGAGAGTCCGTAACCTTCGATCAGGGGAACCTTCGGATGCCGGGCATTGAACGCCTTCAGGATCTCCGCGGGCAACGGACCCGCACCGCTGATGCAAAGCCGCAGCGGCAACTCCAATCCCGCCGGGAGGTGCGCCAACGTCCGGAACAACGCCGCCATCGCCGGCAGCACCGTTCCCTTCCGCACCAGGATTTCCTGGATGGCCTGCTTCGGCGCGTGCAGCGAATGGATCAGCACGATCGATCCCCCGACCAGCAATGGAAGCAGGATGCACACCGTCAGCATGAAGCTGTGGAACATCGGCAGCATCAGCACGAACCGATCAAAGTCCACCACCGCCAGCACCTGACGGCAGGACTCCACGTTGTGCAGCAGGTTTCCATGCGACAGCATCGCGCCCTTCGGTTGCCCGGTGGTGCCGCTCGTGTAGATCAGCACCGCCAGTTCATCGATGCCCCGCGATACCTCGGGGAGACCCACGGGCGCCTCCGACAATTCCGCCGGGATGTCCTCCACCCGGATCACCCGCAAGCCCGGACACAGGGCAAGCACCGCCTGCACGCCTTCCTCCATTCCCACCTCGGTCACCAGCACCTGGACTCCAGCATCCGCGATGATGTACGCGACCTCCGCGGCTTTCAGGAAATTGTTGATGGGCACCGCCACGCCATCCGCGCCCAGAACGCCAAACAACGCGCTCACGAACTCCGGGCGATTCCGCAGCCACAGTCCAACCCGTTCACCCGCCCGGAGGCCGTGGACCGCGGTCAGTTGCCCGCGCATCCACCACGATTGCCGCAGGAAATGTCCGTAGGTGAATTCGTGATCGCCCCAATACAACGCCACACGCTGTTCATGGGCGTGCGCAGACGCCACGAAGGCGTGGAAGAGATGCAGATGCTTCATCATGCGGGAATCCAAAAAACTACCGTGGCTCCAAGTCCGGAGCCAAGCGCGTTGACGGTCTCGAAACGGGATTCTGCCATCCGCCCCCCATGAACGATCTGGTGACTGGAATCTGGCATCTGGGAACTCCCCTTGAAGGCCGGATGCCCCCACCCGGCGTGCACAGGCATGCGCCGCGTGGGGGCAGGCAGCCTCCAATCTCACTGCTTGATCACACCAGAGGGTGCCCCTTCCGGACGCCGTTTGACCAACTCCATGTAATGCCGCTGTCGACGGGCCACCTCGACGTCGTTGTACACCTCCCGGAACAGCCAGCGAAGTCCCGACTCCAACTCCCCGATCGTCATGTTCCGCGGTTGGAGACGTCCGTGCCGGAAATCCTCGACCAGTCGAGGCCAAGCCCCTTCCGCACCGTTGAGCACAATGCTGTCCGCATGCTCCGCCGCTTCGTCCGGCATCAGGGTCACATGCAACCCACCCAGCACCACCGGCACCCCTGCGGCCCGATATCTGTCCGCCAACGCATACGCCTCATCAATCTGCGCCGTGAAGGAGGAGATGGCCACCAGGTCGAAGGGTTCCAGCGCATCGCCCGGCTTGGATTCAGGCATCTGGACGCCCATTGCGTTACGGGCGTCACGGTCAACCTCCTCTCGGCCTCGGCCACGAACAGAAGGTTGAGGATCCCGATACCGAAGCAGGCAATGTGGCCCAGACGGACCAAGCGCCGCGCAGTCGATCCGTAGTCCCCCAACCATACGGGCACCGCGAGCGGGCCATCAAACGACCAAAGGCCCATGACCAATCCGGTCAGGGCGCCGACCGACATGACGGCCCAGGAGATCCGACGGTTGGAATCAAGACCGGGCGGGCCGTCCGCACCATCACTCCGAAACGCTGCACGTGTCTGCATGCCTGGAGTATCAACACCAGCGGTGTGCACGGTGAATCGATAGTCCGGATGCCCACATTGCCGGACTCAATGACCAGCGCCATCCCCCGCCGGGTGCCCTCACCCGGCGCATGCGTTGAAGACCGTAGACGCGCTGTGGACCACCAGATCATTGCTGCAAAACACCCTTTCCGTAGGGGGGCGGTTCTTCGCGTGAGACCCTTTGGCCTCAATCCCGAGAGAATGGCCGCAAGAATCGCAAGGAGACGCAAAAAACGCGGTTCCCGTCCCAGCAAGCCGCACTCCTCGAACACTCGCCAAGACGACAGAGGACCACGTCACCATTGCCCCCAAGCCGTGTCCTCAGGCCCGGAGGGCCGGCAGACGATAGCCCAGCGCGTGAGCGTTGGGTTCCGTCCTCCCATGAACCACAAGCCCAGGCAGAGGCGACAGAACCCCTTCCCGCGCGAGCGTCAACATCCTCTCCCTTCTCCAGCGCCCGACAACAACCCGGAACACGGATCAAAGAAGCCGCAAAGCCTCGAAGCCGCCAAGGGGACCGTCATCACCATGATGGAATCTCGCTGCTTCCACCGGTTTGAGATCACGCCGGCTTCATTTCACCAGCGACGTCCTCGCCGAACGACAGACCCACGGCTCAGGCCATCTTCGAGTCTTCGCGTGCCTCCTCCGCTCCGGAACTCATTTTCACGCCGAGACGCCGAGACCGCCGAGGTTGGAAAACCCTTCATCACAGCATTCCTCGGTGCGCGCAGAGGCGCTGCTCAAACGCGAGACCAAGGCTCAGGAGTCGGGAAAGCCACGGACCTCGTTGCCCTCCTCCCGACCTGGACGGAATCCCCGCGCCCGCTTCGCTCAAGATGCAAAGACGCCAAGCCATCAGAAGCCCGCCGGAAGACACCATCGCCCCCCCTTGGCGTCTTTGCGTCTTTGCGTGAGGACAATTTATAGATGCGACCCCATTGATGCTTTCGGCTCCATTTGTGCTTCTCAGGGATCCTGGCGGGGAGGACAGCGTGGGACAGGAGCGGAGGGCGCAGCTTGACAGATCTCTTGCGCAAAGCGGGGCGGCAACGTTCTCTCGCCGAGCTCATGGAGACGCAACACTTCGGCGGAATGGATCGCGCGCGGAGGAGCGTGGGTCGTCAGGGACCGCGCAGGTTTCTCGCTCGGGTGATTGCGGCTTTGGCCGTGCTTACCATTCTGTCCCATCCTCGGACCTGCCTTTCTGACCCCATGAAGACCACCCCGTTCTCGGAATATGCGCTGTCATCGGGCCTGTCGGCCGACGAGATCTACACGATCGAGCTATTGATTGACTACGTGGAGTATGATCTCGATCCCAAGTACCGGAACCGGGAGACTGACTTTGGAGAAGCTCGCTTCAAGCCCGACTACCAGCCGCACTTTTCGAGGGATGTGGCAATCCCCGCCGGGATCGCACTCCAGAAGCTCTCGTTTCAGTCGGACGACGTGAAGGAGGAGTTCGTTGTCTGGATTTATCCCGACAAGATCATGGTCACGAAGGAACATGAGAAAACCGTGCGCAAGCTGATCAAACCGAACTGAGGCAGGGAATGCCGGTGTCCGGAGTTGAGTGTCTGGCTATACCATGACCCACGTAAGGCAGTGGGGTCCCTGAGTGTCACATCACCCTGGATCCTTCGCGTTCTTCGCGTCTTCGCGTGAGCCTTCGGTGCATTGGGGCGTTCGGTGTCTGTCGCCCCGCTGGGGCTGGTGATCCTTTGGGATCTGGGTCCCACGGATCACGCCGTGGGCTTCGTCTGTCGGTGCTCCGCACCTATTTTGAGCCCGGCACATCATCAAAGGGAACTCCGCTCGCCTCGCCCCCCGCCCAGCTCCGCAGCCGGGCCTACTCCTGCGGGAACTCGAACTCGACCTTGCCCTTGTCGCCCATGACGAGATGGGCCTGGAACTGCTTTCCGCTGCGGCTGACGAAGCCCTTGAGGAGATCGGTGCGCCCATTGGCCAGCATCTTGCCGAACTGCTCGGGATCCACCGCCTGACCGAGGATCGTACGCCCCACCTTGAAGGTGCACTTCTTGCCCTCGGCCTGCGTCTTCTCGCACAGGTAATTCTCTCCGCCGACGTAGATCGCGCCGCCACACTTCGGACAGGAGCCCATGGAAGTCTGCCCGGCGAAGTCGAACTTCTGTTCGGGCTCTGCCGACGCCCCCTTCTTGCCACCGGCCTTCTTCTCGCGCGGCGGGAACTCGAAGCTCACCTTGCCCTCCTTGACGACCAGGAACGCCTCGAACTTCCGATTCGTCTTCCGCGAGACGAAGCCCTTGAGCACATCGGTCTTTCCCGTGCTCAGCAGCTTCGAGATCTGGGCCCGATCCACGGTCTGCATCAGGATGACCGCACCGCAGCGGAAGTCACAGGTCTTCGCCGGCCCCACCGCCTTCTCGCAGACGTAGTTGACGCCGTTCTCGAACACGCGCGACTGGCACTTCGGGCATTTGCCGACGGGCTCCTTGCCCGTGAAGTCCGGGGCCGACTCCGCCCCGCCCTCGCCATCCTTGCCCTCGTCGCCGAAATCGAACTTCACCTCGAACTCCGGGCTCAGCTTGAGCAACGCGGCGAACGGGCGGCCGATCTTGGATCGGAACCCCTGCAACGGCCCCAGCTGCTTTTCGCGGATGAGCTGCTCCACCTCGGCCGGCTCGAACATCCGCCCCGAAAGCACCTTCCGGACACTGAACGCGCAGGCGGTGCACTTGAAATCGCGGAACTTCTCATGGACCTCCGCACCGCAGCGCGGACACGGAACGGTCAGCTTGCCGAAGTCCCCGGGGATCGTGTCCTTGTCGTACAGCTTTGCCTTTCGGACGATCTCCGCGGTGAACGACCGGATGTCCTCCATGAAGACATCGCGTGCCAGCTCGGCCCGTTCCATCTTCTTGAGCTTCGCCTCCCAGTCCCCGGTCATCTCGGGCCGGGCCAGTTCCGCGACGCCCAGCCCACGCAACAACTGAACGAGCGAAAACGCCTTCGCCGTCGGCATCAGTTCCCGCAACTGTCGCAGGAGGTATTCCTCCGAGATCAACCCTTCGATGATCGCGGCCCGCGTGGCCGGCGTGCCCAGCCCCCGTTCGGCCATGGCCTCACGCAACTCATCATCCTCGACCATCTTGCCCGCGCCTTCCATGGCGCTGAGCAGCGTTGCTTCCGTGTACCGGGCCGGAGGCTTGGTCGCCAGGCCCTTCACCTCGATCGCCGTCGTCTGGACCGTCTCGCCGGCCTTCACGGGAGCCAGCGTCGGGGTCTCGTCGTCGGCCGCGTCCCGTCCGTAGACCTCCAGCCATCCGGCGCGCACGAGCACCTTGCCCACGCTCCTGAAGGGTTCGCCCTCAACGCGGGTGATGCGGATGGTCTCGAGGTACTCGGCCGCAGGAAAGAACACCGCCAGGAACCGGCGCGTCACCAACTCGAACAGCTTCTGCTCGGGCTCGGTCAGGCCCTTCGGCATCACGCCGGTGGGAATGATCGCAAAGTGATCGCTGACCTTTGCGTTGTTGAAGATGCGCTTGTTCGGACGCAGCCAGCCTTCGGCCAGGATCTTGTGCGCCAGATGGCCAAAGGCAGAAGGCATCGCCACCGTTCCTTCCGAGCCAGCCCCGGAGAAGACCTCCAGCGTCTTGCGCACCGTCCCGAGGTAATCTTCGGGCAGGTGCCGGGAATCCGTTCTCGGATAGGTCAGCACCTTGTGGCGCTCGTACAAGGCCTGCGCCAACGCCAACGTGTTCTTCGCACTGAACCCGAAGCGCTGGTTGGCTTCGCGCTGCAAGGTGGTCAGGTCGTACAGCAGGGGTGACAACTGCGTCGCCGCCTTGCTCTCTTCCGTGACCGTGCCCGCCTTGTCCTCGCACCGCTGACGGATCGCTTCCGCCCGTGCCTTGTCCCACAACCGGTCCGCCCGCAACTCCGCATCCGCATCGCGCCCCTCGGGCTTGCGGAATCCCTCATCAACCCACTTGCCCGTGTACGAACCGCCGGCCGCCTGGAACGTCCCGATGACCTCCCAGTAATCTCGCGCCACAAACTTCCGGATGCGTTCCTCGCGCTCCACGACGATGGCAAGGGTCGGCGTCTGCACCCGGCCCACCGTCGTCAGGAAGAAGCCGCCCGCCTTGCTGTTGAAGGCCGTCATGGCGCGGGTGCCATTGATGCCCACGAGCCAATCCGCCTCGGACCGACACCGCGACGCATCCGCCAACGGGCGCATGTCACCATCCGATCGCAGCTTCGCGAAGCCGTCCCGGATGGCCTGTGGCGTCATGGATTGCAGCCAGAGCCGCTGCACGGGCTGCTTCGCGGCCGTGTAGGCGGCGATGTTGCGGAAGATCAATTCTCCCTCCCGGCCTGCGTCGCACGCATTGACCAGGGTATCCACATCCTTCCGCTTGATCAGGCGCGCCAGCACCTTCAGGCGATTCTCGTTCTTCTCGATCGGTGCCAGCCCGAACCGCGGCGGAAGGTGCGGCAGCATGGCGAAGGTCCACTTCCCCTTCGTGATGTCATACTCCTCCGGAACGGTCAGTTCCAGCAGGTGACCGACAGCCGAGGACAGGACGTACCGGTCACTTTCGAAAAAGTCACCGGACTTGTCCTTCGTGAAGCCGCCGATGGCCTTGGCAATGTCTGCCGCCACCGACGGCTTCTCTGCGATGATGAGAGCCTTCCCCATGAAATAAGCCGCGGACGTGTAACCGCGTCATGCACTCCCCGGCAAGGATGGATTCCAAGGAAGGCACTTTCGTCATCATGGATCTTCGCTCGCGGAGGGAGCCGGAAGCCTCCGGAGGGTGAGCCGAGCCACACGCAATCCGTCGAGATCCTCGACAACCAACTCGTGGCCGGCCACCTCGAGACGGCCGCCGCGGCGCGGAAACCCGCCCATTTGCTGGGTGACCCAGCCACTCACCGTGGTGACATCGGTATCGTCCAGCGGTTCGCCCACCAACTCGGAAAGTTCGAACAACGGTAATGATCCATCCAACTCCCAGACACCTTCGCCCCGCGGCACCAGGCGCGGCTTCTCATGATCGAACTCGTCCTGGATCTGACCAACCAGTTCCTCGAGCACGTTCTCCAGGGTCACCAGTCCAAGGGTTCCACCGTACTCATCCACCACGATCGCCAGGTGGGACTTCCGCTCGAGGAACAGTTTCAGGGCTGTCTCGAGCCGCGCGGTCGGCGGCAGATAGATCAAGGGCCGGGCCACCGGAATGAGGTCACCGCCGGATACCGCACGATCCCGGGCCGCCATCAGATCCTTGAAGTGGACGACACCCCGGGTCCGGTCGACATCCCCATGTTCGGCCAGCGGAAAGCGGGAATACCGCGTCTGTTCGGCTGTGCGCAGACATTCGGCAATGGGACGCGACATTGACAGGCACACGATGTCCTTGCGGGGCGTCATGACCTCCCGGACCACGCGTCGTCGGAGGTCGAAGGCGTTCAGCACGAGGTCACGGGCGAGGTTGGAGTCTCCTTCCGCAGGGCCGCGGGCGGAGAGCATGAGCCTGAGCTCCTCCTCCGAATGCTCCCCGCCGTGCTCCGAAGTCGCTTCAATCCCCATCCACTTCAGCACGCGCAACGACGCGACGTTCAGCAGCCAGATGAACGGGTACGAGATCCAGAAGAACAGCTGCAACGGGTAGGCCACCCAGAGCGAAGACGGCAGGGGCCGCTTGATCGCAAGGAACTTCGGGGCCTGTTCGCCCACGACGATGTGAAGAAACGTGATCAGCGAATAGCCCACCACGAACGACACGATGTGGCGGATCTTCTCCGAACTGACCCGCAACAGATCCAGCACGGGCTCCAGCATGGCCACGAACGCCGGCTCACCAATCCACCCCAGCGCCAGACTCGCCAGTGTGATGCCCAGCTGACAGGCCGACAGGTACGGATCCAGATGCCCGACGATGTGCTTGGCGAGGCGTGCACGACGGTTGCCCTTGGCCGCCAGCGGCGAGAGCTGCGTCTCGCGGATCTTCACCAGCGCAAATTCCGCCGCGACAAAGAACCCGTTCAGGCCCACGAGCGCGAGGACCGCCAGCAACTTCCACAGGATGGCCCACGGATCGGTCATCGCGAATCCCCCCCGGGCCGGGCCTCATCGAACATCGCCCTCAGGATGTCCCACAGCGTCACCAAGCCTCGTTCCTGTCCACCGGGCCCGGTCACGACCGCAAACTGATCCCCACTGCGCTGCAGGCGGCGTAGGGCTTCGTCGAGGCGCATGGCTTCATCGAGGAAAACGGCGGGACGCAGATGTCGACCGGCCGCCACCCCGGCGCCGTTCTCCGCATAGAGGAGGTCTGAAAGCATCACCACACCCGCCACGCGCCGGCAACTGCCGGCCCCACGCCAAACCGGGAGACGGGAGACGCCATGTTCGCGACACAACGCCAACGCCCGGTCCACGGGCGTCAGCAGATCGATGGTCACCGCCGTTTCCAACGGGCGGGCCAACCGAGCCAAGGTGGCGTTCTGCAAGTCCAGCACGCGGTTGATCAGCTTCCGTTCGGTGTTCGTCAACGAACCCTCGGCATCCTGCATCAACGCACGGAATTCATCGCGATTGCCGAAGAGACGCCCGGTGAACTGGGAACCTTGGGTCACCTTCAACAGCACGCGGGCGAAGGACTCCGCCACCCCGACGAATGGCGTGAGCGCGAAGTGCACGGCGCGGAATGGAAGCACCAACTGGAGGCACAGCCGGTTCGGAAATCGCCGGAACAAGGTCTTCGGAAGCAGGTCGCAAAAGACATACAAACCCGCCCACACACCGGCCACTCCCATCCAGAAGAACCACGGCCTCCCGGCGAACCTCCCCTGCAGGTCGGTGATCAGCAGTGCCGCCGCGCTGAAGTTCGCCAGCGTGTTTCCTACCAGGATCGTCCACAGGAAGTTCTCCGGCTTTTCAAGGTACCGCTGGAGCGCCCGGGCCCCGGGACGCCCGACCCGGACCCAGTGACGGATCCGCAATGGACTCAGGACCTGCACGCCCGCTTCCATGCCGGACATGAAGAAGGAGAGCAGAAGCCACGCACCCAGCGCGGACCATTGGAACCAGGGACTCAATGGCCACCTCCCCGTCCAACGACTTCCACCAGCACCTCGCGCACCCGACGGGCATCCGCTTCCTTCACGGTCAATTTCAGGCCGCTGCGCACGAAGCTCACGCCCACCGGCGGCACCACTTCGGACAGCTGCACCACCCATCCGCCGACGGTATCCACATCCTGAACCTCGCCCAACTGCGGGCATTCCCGTCTCAGGTCCTCCAGACGCATGGTTCCGGCCACCCGCCATTGTCCGTCGCCCAGTCGTTCGCTGACGAAGCCCAGGGTCACCACATCGAGCCGCAACCGACCCACGACCTGCTCCAGGATGTCCTGCAACGTCACCATCCCGGCCACGCCGCCAAACTCATCCACCACGATCGCCATGCCGCGCTTCTGTCGTTGGAGGGCCTCGAACAATTGCAGCAGGTTCATGGTCTGCGGCACGAACGACGGAAACTCGATCGCCTCCGACAGGTCCGCCTCCGGCATCAACAGCAGGGTCTGTGTGTTCAGGATGCCCACGATGGTGTCCGGGGTCTCGTCGTAGAGGGGCAACCGATGCCGCCGCGATGACTTCGCCACGCGACGCATCTCCTCCAGCGAGGCGTCGTCCGGCAGCATGACCATCTCGGACCGAGGCCGCATGACGTCGCCCACCGTCCGCCGGTCGAGGCTCAGCACCTGCAACAGGATCTCCTTCTCGGTCTCCGCCAACGTCCCCTGCTGGTGCGCCAATTCCACCAGATCGGCGTACTCCTCATCCGACCACGCCGAGTGGACCTTGACGGACTTGGGAATGACCAACCCGAGGATTCCATCCACCAACCGCTGGCCGCCCCGATGGACCGGGCCGGTGATCCGCATCAGGATTCCCAACGGCCGCGCCACCCGCAGCGACCAGCGATCCGGTTGCCGGACGCCCAGGGCCTTCGGGGTGACCTCGCACAGGAACAACGTCGTCCCCAGGACCGTCAGGGCCGCCAGCGCCGTCGACCATCCGCCCACCATCGCGAGGCTCAGTCCCAGCACCACCAGGAACAGGTTCGCCGTCGCATTCCCCAACA
>Ga0172372_10003104_pt1 | contig 24738 bp, 20 predicted proteins | sample LakKiv5m_2_FD_114544 | JGI IMG/M metagenome (GOLD analysis project Ga0172372, IMG submission 114544) | Freshwater microbial communities from Kabuno Bay, South-Kivu, Congo - kab_092012_9.5m | ecosystem: Environmental > Aquatic > Freshwater > Lake | place: Democratic Republic of the Congo...
ACTGCGGCTGCGACTAATGGCCAAATCTTGATAGGTAGCACTCTTGCTGCTCCTGTTTTGGCTAACATCACAGCTGGAAGTGGAAATGTTGTTGTTACTAATGGTGCTGGAAGTATCTCTCTTGATCTTCCGGCACTTACAGCAAATTCTTTCTTGTTTGCTGGAGCAACAAGCATATTATCGTCTACAGCGGCTGCTACAGATGGGCAACTCCTTATAGGAAGCACAGGAGCAAATCCAGTTAGAGCAAATCTTACGGCAGGAGCGGGTATTGCTATCACCAATGGTGCCGGTACTATTACTATCGCCTTCAATGGCACATATGCTGAACCATTCTATACTTCAAACTCTAGAGCTATCATATCTGGAACCGGAAACACGCTTACAAACGTATCTTCTACTTCAGGTGGCGGTCTGTTTGGCGGTATCTCAATGAATACAACTATCGCAACTGGTACTGGAAGCGTTGCAGTTGGTGGAAGTACTACCACAACAACCCCTTCAATAGGCGGTTCTGGTAATGTTCTAATAGGAAGTTTCAACATCAACGGCGCGAGTATGAGCGGTCAAGGTAGCGTCATAGCGGGTTCGGTTTCTAATGCTGCGATTATCAGCGCTAATGCTACCGTAATTGCTGGTTCAAGCGGCATGACGGCAACCATTTCAGGCACAGGCCACTTTGTTGGTGGGTCTTCAACATTTATCAGTACGAGCACGATCAGTGGCACGGGTAACGCTTTGATAGGGTCTTCGGGACAAAATGCTCTTGCCGTCAGTGGTACGGGTTGCGTCGCCATTGGAGGTTCAGCATGGACAGCTACAGCCGCAGTTGGAGGTATAGGCAACGTTGCAATCGGAGGGTCCGCCGTAGCAACCAATATATCTACAGGTTCCGGCGCCGTTGCAATTGCGGCAGGGTGCACTGTTACTGGAAGCAATGCAGTTGTTATCGGAGGTACTTCTACTACAGTTTCTAAAAATGGCTCTATTGCGATCGGTACATCCACTACCGCTGTAACGCTCAATCCAAGCGGAGCTGCTCAAACTTATTTCAAGGGTCAACCCCTTGTCGGATTTACCAGATTTCCTATTTTAGGATCCGCAATTCTTACACCCGAACAGATGCTTGGTGGATATATAGAGCAAACAGCCGCGTCTGGCGCTGCGACGATAACATTTGCTTCTCCAACATTGTGTGGCACCACACTTGTTGACAGCGGTTCTAATTTTGGTCTTACATCTACATTTACGTGCATAATTAAAAATAATGGATCGGGCGTCCAAACTTTAACTTTAACAGGGTGGACTACTTTTGGAACAACTGGAGCAATTCCCGCAGGGCCTAATACCGGTCGTGGAATTACATTCATCATGACGGCTGCAAATTCTGGTGTTGCATTTATGTATACATAAATCATAAGCAATAACTTTTCATCTTGACAGAAAAGTTACAGAGTCATTTCGAAACTCATCGCGGTGTTATTATCCCTTAGGTTTCCAAAATTATAGGTGGCATTATCCGTATCTTAACGGCTTTGCCGTTAAGATACTCTAAGGCAAAGCCTTGACATCTATAATTTTGGGAACCTAAAGATGAGGTACTCATCGCTTCGCTCCGAGTAAACCCGTCACAAGTTCGGGATAAGAAGAGTTTTATTTTTTTGCATACGTATCTGTATTTTGAGGATCTTCTTATCTGGAACTCGTAATATCTTTATCTTCGTAATGGCAAAGCCATTACGGGATGAATTGTCATTCTAAGATCTTTTTCATATCGATATACTCGATATGAAATGTAAATCTATTTCAATTTATTTGGCAGACTTCTTAGCACGAGGCTTGCGGGGAGCAGGCTTATTCTTAGGGCCATATTTAATTTGAGGAGCACGACCGAGACGAACTTTCTTTCCGCTACGGCAAGCTTCCAATTTCTTTTGACGAAGATTGGGGCATCGTGCGCTAGAAGATCCGTACTTGGAGACACAACGATCGCCATAGATATCGGCGAAGGTATCACAATACTCAGTACGATCGATTTTACGCAACTTTAACAGTTCACGACGCATGGTTTGATCCTCATTGAGAACGGTATGACGGCGAGGACGGGATTTTCGGATGGTAACCTTAAGAGCCTTACCTTTACGGACGGCTCCCCCTTTAGAAGTACAAAGCGCAAACTTTGAATCGTAAAGATCCGCACAATATTTACCGCCACCGTTCTCTTCACATCTGTCTTGGTAAGCTTCGGCAAAAGTTGCACAATCCGCATTTTTCAATGCACGAACGCGCTTGGGTTTAGCTCCGCCGGCAGCCGCAGCCTTTTTTCGGGGCTTCTTTACGGCGGCAGGAGCGGAAAGATCGAAAGGCAAATTACCGAATAACTTCTTGGGAGTAGAAGCTTTCTTGGCAACCTTCTTCGTCTTACGAGGCTTACGAGGTTTGTCACTGACCGTCACTTCAACATTACGGACTTGAACACCTTGACTAGTCAATTCTTTAAGTTTTTCAGAATCTAAAAATTTGCTGCCGTTTACTCCATCAGGGAACTTAAATACCGCACGGTAACGATGGTAAGATCCTGCCTTATGTTTATAAGGGTGTGAAGTCCTGAGAATCTCGTCGACATTAACATCGTGCCAAGCCTTGGTTTTTAAATGTTTTGCTTTAGTTGACATTTTGTAGAAAAATGAGTTAAAATAACTTTTCTTTATTTAACTTCCCATAAAAAAAATGAACTACTTTTTTCACCCCAAAAAAATAACACTCTTGAATTAAAATAACTTTGTGTTTACAAAAATGGAAGAAGTTTGGATTATTCTTGCTGTATTAGCTTTTATCTTTCTGGTTTGCGCCATGTCCAAGGGAGGACTGTGCGGTAAAAAGAATGACGGGTCGGAACACTTCAGTTCTGGCGGCTTTGGCACCATCACTGGTCTTGCCTATAACAACACCGCTCGCTACTATATCCCTCCTAGCGCCGACGGAGCCTTTTCAGGTGGCGAATTCTCAGTTGGACCCGTTCTTTTCTAAAAGAATTGGGATTACTCTTTTCATATCGGCAAAGCCGATATGAAATTACACAAGTTAGGATAAGAAGAGCTTTATTTTTATATACGCATCAGTTCGTCTATTGTCTTGCTGCTTGTCTACGTTGTAATTCTTCTTCATCGGTGTAAAACTGATCCCACCATTCGTGATCACTATCTAAAGGCTGTCCATAAGAATCGTTCTCTGTGCTATCGTTACCATCCTCTTCGATTTCCTCTTCATCTTTAATAAGAGGGCTAAAGATGTGTCTTCCATTTAGGAATTCTGATAATGGAATCTGTTTTTCGATTTGCATCTTTATTTTTTATTTGTGCTTGTGTATAAATTATTGAGCGTTATAAAGAAGAATGTCAGACAAAGTTTTATTGTGGACGACTATCATTTTGGCAGTGTTGATTGCGCTCGTCGTTATCCATCACTATCACAAATCTAAAAAACATGATCGTAAGGTAAAAGTAGACCTTAATATTAAATTCCCCAAAGCTAACGAGAGTTATCATGGTATGGATTACGAAAATTACACAGGTGCTTTCTAAAAAATTAACGACAGAATTCACCTCAATAAAAGGTGAATTTACATGTTTATGGTTTAATTTAAAAATGAAGTTTGCATTAAAAAATAAAAGAAACATAACTAAAAATAATTCCATTAACTCGTAAAATGTCAAAGCCTACTTGCTCTTCTTCTCCTCGCGACGATGATGAACCGCTCTTACTCGATATTTCTACCGGAAAATCAGTTAGCGCTACGCAAGAACCCGTAGTACAAGCGCCCGTAACGGAAACACCATCTGAAGCCCCAGAAGCTCCCAAGAATATGAATCTGTGCGATGTGATTCGTATGAATATTGCGGAGCGTCAGAAAGTTTTGGATGAAAAAGTTGATGCAGTTGCCGCTGATATGTTGTTTCTTTTTATGCAACAGATCATTCCTTATACTCTCGCTGCTCCCAACCATTACAAGGGTCTTTCTTTTAATCTTGAAGATTCTTACAGAGTGCTGTATCGTATTCCAACCAAAGACGAAGCTGATCTCTCTTTCAACTTCACTGACGCAAACAAAACAGTTGTCCACAAGGTGGATATCGCTAAGAGCGTTTACTCTAAGTTGCGTCAATCTCTCAATAGCGTTCGAGGTATGAAGTGTTCTCGCGCTATCGTCAAGAATGAAGAGAACGTTTCTGGATTACCTAGTTCTTTTGACGCTTTGGTGATCGACATTCTTAAGGAAGGTCTGACTACGCTCACTGAAGACGATTTCAAGGAACCCGAAGAGGGACAAGAGCCCAAGTTGAACGATCCTGCTTCTGTTACCATCTATCTCGCTGATAAACTTCGTGAGCAGATCGAAAAGACCGTTGATGATCACGTGAATACACTCTACAACGCTGTTTTGATTGAGGTTGTCCCTCATATGATCTGGCAAAAGGAGGTTTTCGGAGAAAACTTTGTTCGTGAGACTGATGACAAATGGTATGTCGCGGTTAAGTTGTCGACAAGTGACGAACCCGAAACTTTACGCAAATACGTCGTTAAGATTCAAACTGACAAGGAGCAAGTCTTGGCGGAGATCAATGTCTCAGATGAAGTTTATAGTAAATTCACTGAACGTATTTCTCAAGTGATTGGGTGCAAATCTTCAAGAGAGACTTACGAAGTTGAAGATAAGAAGATTCCCGTTATCGCCCTTGAAATTGACAAGGAAGTTTACGCCATGCCAAGTAAAATCTAAATACAATGAGGTAAGTTCTAACACTTTAAGCATAACTACAAGTTCCTCAAATAAAGAAATTACATACGCTTTAAGCGTATGTAAAAAATTACAACTCGTTTTTTTTATTTCAAGCATAACATCTTCTGTAAATAAGACTTCTTCTTGGGTGTTTTGGCGACCTTGCCTGACATTTCCCTTTCAAGAGTAAAATCTAAAGTGAATTCTTCATCCGTTTGGGTTCGAATTTGCTGGCGGATCATTTTTTCCAATGCTTCTTGAGCGTTTTGTCGTGCTACGGTAGGTTCACTTTTTTCCCAGTTATCCCACATACTCATCGATACGACGAAGGTATATTTTCCATTTACCAAAAAGTATTCTTGGAGGTCATAGTGTTCACGACTATTGTTGTAGACACTAATCACAGCATTATGTATAATTGTGTCAATGTCCATTTTGATTTCTTGTTATAGGGTATTAAAAACGTAAATCCGTAAATTTGTAGTTTTTCACACACCTCTTAATATTTTTGCTTATTGAGTATAAAAACGTAAAACCGTAAATTTGTAGTTTTTCACACAACTTGTCGTAATATACTTAACGTACGCTCGAACAAAGACTTCCTTCGCGTTTCAATTTTCACGCTAAAATCTCTTACCAAGACAACTTGAAAAGGTATCACAACGTCATTATGTAGTTGTAATTCTTGGGTGATGTGAGAGGTGATTTGGGATGTTACGACTTTAATATAGCCCTGTAGATCGACTCTATTCCATTCGTCCCATCTTTCCCCTGATACTACAAAGTTTACGATGTGTGATTCTCTCACATAAAATTCAGTAAGGTCGTAACGGTTTTTGGTATCCACAAAGACGTTTGCGCTTGCATCATATAAATTCATGATTTTTGCTTATAGGCGAAGATAACGCATTTTACGTAAATTATAGTTTTTTACGTAATTCAAGAAATTAGAATAGGAAAAGCTTTATTTTTGTATACGTTCGTTCAGATACGTGTATGTATTTTGAGGATCTTCTTAACTTGAACTCTTACGAGTTTGCTTTATTTTTTTGAAGATGAAGGTTTACTTGAATTTCTAGGTCTTCGTACTTTACCTTTGGGTAGCAACTTTCCGTCTTTACCGACGACGATATTGTCATCACGTGTCTTCAAGAATTTGCTGTAGGCGGTACGCAAGTTCGCAAGATCTTCACGCCATAAATCTTTAGGTGATTTCTTGGACAATTCTTCTATTTTCTGTTCATACTTTTCGTATTCTTGAAAGAGTTCCTCGAATTTGGTTTTCGTGATGCTTTGAATTTTTATACCGAGAAGATACGCATACCCCGCTAACGCACCGACTTCGCTCTCTCGTTTGTTGAAGATACGATCAAACCCCCACAGTTCACTTGACAACAATTCGTCTAATACCATATCATTTTCGGGTGTAGTGATATCGAGTTGTTTCTCTACGATAGCTTTTACGAAACGGTATTGATTGTGGGTCTTCTTTTTGTCCTCTTCAAGAACCTTCATCATGTTATCGTAACGTAATTCGTAGTGCCATGCACGTTTCTTGCAAAATGCTCGCAAGATCTCTTCAGGTGTACTAAATTTATGAGGGTAGTTATTCTCGTCGATCGCCCACATGTTGGAATAGCTACCTTTTGACTTGAGGATGTTAAAGTTACCTGCCGTATCAATGTCTGGAATAAAGTCCTTGGTAGGTCGAAAGCGGATGTTAATAGAGTTAAACCCTACATGTTTACGATATTCATGGATGGCCTGTACTTTGCGCTTCTTCCATGTTTTACCTTCTGGCGCATTTCCAGTTTCAAGATATTCCATCCACAACAAAAGATCTTCAGACCATAATCCTATAGGCGCTTCGGTAATTTCCCACCATCCTTTGTATTCGGGTTCGGTACACTCTCTCATGATACCCCTTGATGTCCATCCTATCAATTTACCATTCTTGTCAAAGGTATTTTCGATAACTCCTGTAAACCCGCGGTACCAAGGGACTAACCTAGGATAACTTGACTTGTAGTCATCACCGTCGAAACCAAGATTAATGTATTCTTCTGTACGGTCGAAAATGTCTTCAGGATTAAAAGAAGGGACAGTAGAAGACCATCCTACTCCTATCCCGTCTGCGCCATTGACAAGTAACATGCATATGACGGGCATATAGTAAACAGGTTCTATCTCTTTGGATCCATCGTAATTTTTGGGAAGTAGAGGGGCATCGTCGTTAATGTAAATCGCCTTGATGATATCCTCTAGTTTTGTTGCAGGATAACGCGGTTGCGCAGCATCTTCACCACCTTTGGTACGACTGCCGCATTGTCCATCCAGAGTAAAGTAAGGAATGTTATTTGAACCTACAAACCCTTGTACCATCTTGATGATCGTGCCTGAAAGACTTACAGCGCCATGATGGTACGAAGATACCTTCTTCACGGTACAAGTCAGTTCCTCTATATTTTGGGGATCCATAGGATTCTCGTACATGACGCCGTATAATGCTTTGCGTTGCGCATCCTTGTGACCATCCCAGATACAGGGTATCGCACGTCCCAACGTCATGCGATTGTAGATCATGTTCTGGTCAAGAATAAATTGGTTTGTCGTCATTCTACCTTCGTATACGAAATCAGGTTCGATTCGCTGTATAGGCGCATCAGGATCAAGTGCGCTTGTTAATCCTTTGATGATTTCAGATTTACGCCAAGCGATGCTCTCTTCCCCACCCATAAAATTTAACTTGATCATATCTTCTTCTCCTGCAGCGGGAGGTGTATACTCAACCAGACGTGGGTTAATAAAATACGTTGGCGTACATTTGGGTGGAATACTACCGAGTCCCTTGTAATAGATCGGTCTACCATAACGCTTCTTTTCCTCTTCGGGGGCAGTTTCTTGCCACTTTGCAAAATCAGGATTGGAGAAGAAGAGTTTCTGTTCTGTCGTTGATTTTTTCAAGGGGAGTGCAACAACAGCAGTAGATAAAGAGCGCAAGAAACCTGCCTCTATTAAAGTTGGGTATGAAGTCGCAATTAAGTTCATAATAAGACCTTTGATGTGATGTCCGTCGTCATCTTGATCCGTAGCCATTATAATGCCTCCATAACGCAACGTCAACAAATTTTCGCGTATACGATAATCAACATTTTTCCGTAATCCTAAAATATCAATGATCGATTTAACCTCTGCATTTTCTGATACGCGTTTGTCGGCATGTTTGGCTACATTAATCAGCTTTCCTTTCAAAGCAAATACACCATTGTAGTCTGCACCTGATTCTGTATTTGAAATGCCCGTGATAACCGTAGTTTTAGCTGAATCGCCTTCTGCCAGCCAAAGAAAGCACTGGTGAGCTTCTCCGGGTACGCCAGCAAAGTTAGCGCCAATGTACTTCGAACCGCAATGTACACGCGATTTAATGGCACCGTCTTTCTTGGTTACGATCTCCGCTTTGAGAGATAACTTTTCGTCGAGATGTTTGATAAAGTTCCATTTCATAATCTTCGTTAAACCTATTTCAAGCTGTTCCTTCCATGCATCGGCGATCTTTTTGTTGTTTACCGGAAAAAGACGGTACTTTGCATTTTTACCGTTGACATCTACTATTTCGTTGAGATATTCCTTGGTTTGGTCATCGAATTTAGGACGATCTACTTCACACCTCAGAAAAATAGTAAGATATGGGTATACACCTCGCGCGGTCGTCTTGACGGGATCATGTTTCTTGCTTTTAGGTTTTCTCGCATTGAAAGTTCTTACGATACTACCTATTAAAGCATCTTGCCATGCGTTGACGTGTACTCCACCTTTTTTAGTACGCAATCCGTTTACGAAAGAGATATGGGAAAGAGAGTCGCATTCGTCAGGTATATTTTCGGTATCCGTTTCAATGAGTACGCATTCATCGCCAGAAGGTGATTTGAAGTAGTGGGTCTTATTTTTAGCACTATCAGGGTAAAACAGTCTAGAATATTTTTCAAGAGAAGGGACTTTGATAACATCTGAACTTACGATATTTGAAGAGTCTGAAAGGGTAAGTTGGTCTAGCGCCTCGGTTAATAAGGTGATACTATCACTATTCGTAATCGTAAACTTGACGGGTACTAGCGTAATCATGGCAACTTCGTACGCGTACAACTTAATAACCGAGATAAGTTCGGGAGTGATACCACACGTCGCACCTTTTGCAGACGGATACTTGAAATACTTGTAGTCGGGTGTAAACGTTACGGTCGTATAACCTCGTTTTCCATGATACGGTTCATCTTTCACGGATTTTTCAGTACCGTTATTCTTGAATGAGGCGATAACTTTCATCTTGTCTTTGGGGTTGGTACATTCCACAGTAAAGTTCTTTGAGAAGATGTTGACTAACGTACCACCCATACCGTTCTTACCACTGGTTTTACGCTCCGTAGCGTCATTGTAATTCGTACCAGAATTGATGTAGCCGAAAAATGCCTCTACTGGATAGACATTAATAGACGTAGTAGCACCCCCAGGGACTTCAAACGTATACGTTTTCTTGACACAGGGAATACAGTACCCGTCGTTGTGGATCGTAATGGAACCCGTCGCAATGTCAATTGTGAAATCGATATGCTTGAGAAGATTATCGGGAGAAAGTTGTTCGGAACGCCATTTGTTATCGACCGCGTTAGATCCTATTTCCTTGATGATCTGAAACAAGCCCGGATTAAACTTAATCGTTTTAAACTTTGCAGTTTTGGACGCGTCGTCAAAAACAAACATCGGTGTCTTCGAAGTTCTTACAGAACCGATGTATGTGTCAGGACGTAAAAGAGCATGTTTGAAAGTACCGAGAATTTCGCCTTCCTCCGCAATCCCAGAACTTTCGGCTTTCGGCTTTTGAAGTTCTATTGAACTTTCGTCGTTATCAGGCGTGCTTAAGACTTTAGCTTTCTTTACAACTTCATTCTGAACCTTTTTTGCAGGAGCTTTCGCTCTACTTTTTGGAGCCGTCGCAGTCTTTGACATTTTGATTTGTTAAAGAAAAATTTATAGCCAGACAAAATTTCAATGTTTTATTTTGAGGTCTAAATGCTTGTCTTTAAGATAAAAAATCCAAGATGACATATTTAGCCTCAGATGTTTATGACTTCAATAAGAATGTCGCCATAGCACAATCGAAAGAAGTATACGCATTCGGTGCTTGTGCATTTCCGTATTATCTTATCAAGAATACCAAAACAAATATTATCAAGAACTCTATCATAGAACTGATGGATGTTTCATCCTTGCACCATATCACCCTAAGAAACGACATCTCTCCCAACAAAAAGTACGAGTTATTCTCTTTCGTTGTTGATCATCTTGCGGGTATTGGTACCATCAATGCCTACGCTATTTCTTCGTTATTGTGGTTGATTGAAAACACAGTGCCTGTATATACTTCATCTGGCGAACATTTACTCTCCGCCAACGACCTTTACACAGAAATCTATGTGGAATGCGGTGGTGACACGTTAAGTTATGTAAGATATCAAGATACCAACTCTCAAAAATTGATAGAACACCTCGCCGAAATATCGAGGTGTGATGGTACTACTCCTCTAAAGCCAAATGAAAAACTTGTAAAATATGGCGCAGCGTACGTATCTGCTTTAGGACCGTGCGACGATATGCACAAAACATTTCCAGGAAGATTGAAGCGCGCGTTCAAGGGTCAAAATAAACACGCTACCATTCAAAGGTTTAGGGAAGAAATTGTAAATATGGATCTTGTACATCTCTACGCACCTGATCATGCTACCCTGACGTTAATTTTAGCGAGGGTAAGGGATATGATCAAAAATAAGCCCGTCGTTTGGGATCTTTTTCTACGCAGACGTTATGATAAATTCGTAAGGAAAATGATCTATAATAACGTTCATAGCGGAGCTATATGCGGGGACACTCTCCGAGAATTACTCGATCTTTTCCCGGAACCTGAGATACAACTTTCACTAAACGAATATGGTGATAAATATAGATTGGCTTTGGTACCTGATCATATCCTCGCGTATTCTTTAGGATTGCGCATTTCAATAGGGTATATTGCGAATGAACTCATAGTAAACGCTACGCGAAGTTATGTACAAGATCCGCAAGCGTATGTAAATACCATATACATGAAAAATAAGGAGAATATATCAAACACCTCAAAGTCATATTACTACGATAACTCTACGCCAGTAATACGCAATAAAAAGGATTCTCTCGATAACAAAATCTATATGTATCCCGTTGACGATGTTATCAGCTATCTTTCAAAAGATGGAGGGGTATATTTCTACACCCGTCCCGAATTCGAGAAACTGAAAGAGACGCCTCGTAATTTTTACACGAGAGAGACCATACCTGTATGGACACTGGCGCAAGTCCATGCCGAAATGCTATGGTCATCTTCTCTTCCAGAGAGTAAACCTATTGAAGAATTAATGAAGGATATCATTGACCCTGTGAAATCTATTCCAGAATACTGTTATACCGGTTGCGTAGTGTACATATCGCATACGCCAACGGGTGCCATTACGCGAACACTTAAACGCGAGAATGCGTTACCGAAGAGTTCCTATGACATATTTTTCAATAAAATTGAAGAAGATCCAGATTTGGAAAGTTAGAGAGTTAGAGTTAGAGTGAAAAATCTCATAATTACGTTTTTTTGATAAATTTATCAAAAAAAACTTCAATGAAACTCATCTTTTTAGCTGTATTGAGTTGGCTGCTTGTTTTTTACACTGGTCTTTCTTTCCTAGCTATTATCACTACTATTTTCTTCTTAGATTGGGTTGTATGTGTAATGTTTAAACACGAGGTAAGCGAAGAACAACACTTATTAGATAGTTTACTCCACGATACGTCCGAAATTTTGTGGGAGAAATTTGATGGCGACGACAAAAAGTTCGCGAGATACGCAAAGTCGGCATACGATTCCATTTTCAATCACAATTCGGAATTTAAGAAAAACGTATGCGTATTCTTCCCTATTGGTCGCGTCACAGCTGCAAACACATTTAACGGTTGTTTTGTAAAGGGTAAGGAAGGATTACCCGTCTATAAAAAAGTTCCAAAGGCGTCGTGTTTCGGTGATAATCTATTCTTGGGAAAAGTACAAAAAACGCTTTACAAATATTATGAAGGAAGATGTGATGGGATTATTGTCGCAACGTTCGAAGTTTGGAAGTATTGGTCCAACAATGTACAAGTTTTCCCTCCTCCTGATTTTGGACGTTACGACCCTGTAACTACCTTTCCTCCTCCTCTTAACACCATCGATTCTGAAGAAGTTATTTCGCGTAAACTTCGGAGTGGTAAAATCTATTAGAATGAATGTCCCTTAGGTTCCCAATAATGTATGTGTCATAACACATACATTATTGGGAACCTTAAGATGAGTAATTCCATCTGTGTTATAACACCGATGGAATTCTAAAGAATAAAGTTCGCGGTGGATTGAAAAACCTTGAGTTTCTCGAAGTATTGCTTCACACCCTTTGGTTTATGTGAAAAATCACATATTTTCATTTTTGCGTATCTCAAATAAAAGTAAAAAGTTATACAATGTGTGACGTGAAAGTTTGGAATAAGATGATTTCATTTTTGCCCAAGTTTGTGGGGTTTATATGTGAAATTGAACAGTCCGCTTTAGATATCCCTCAGAAAAAGGTTGCGGTCGAACGGCTTTTGCTTAAAGCGAATTATCATCGTCTTAAGTTTCCTGACGATGATATCGTTACGCACCAACTCGTCTCTTCCTTTTCTTCTAGATTTTGGTACCCTGTACTCACGGAACCTACAATTTCTAGGAATACGTTGGTAGTTTTATGTCGCTATTTTCGCAATTTCAAACTTTCACCCTGTGATCTTGTGAAATTCTACATTGAGTCTGTATCTGAATTGGAAGACGACGATCGTAACGGCATTTTCAAAAAAATCAAGTTGTTGGATCGTTACCGCATCATAGACTTGAAAGGTGATTTTTACGATGCGATTCCCCAACCAAACGGTGATCTTACGTATCATTCACTTCCCTACGTAGTTTTTTTAGCGACCGTAAAATTACACTGCCCGTTACAAGTGTACCTTTTTCTAGAATTGGTACACTACATCACGATCGAGTTTGGCATTGAAATAGACCTCGTACGGCATGAAGCATTGAATGTTTTGCCCACTCAAGAAATGCGTGATTGCCTCATAACCATGAGCCTTATCACTCTTCTTCATACTTCCGATAGTTTTGTAGAGCGCGAAATACGCATCGAACACAAGCGCGTCAAATTAGATATCATCCCTAGATTATCGAACGTATTGTCCCCTTCAGCCGCATAAAGCATTGAGTTGTAATTTCACACAAAATATTGGAGTGTAATACTTTCACGATCTACTATCACAGCTCTGTGGGCGTACGCGGAGTGATGTTACAACACTTCGTTGAAGTTCATTTTTCACCTTCAATATGGCGAAATACTTCTATTCGTAATTATGTCTATTGCTTAATGCGATAATTTAATGTGGTAAAAATAAATACAAGTCCCAGATAAGGACACCCTCAAATTACAAAAATAAAGCTCTACTTATCCGTAACTCTTATAGCTCTAAATTTCAAAATGTCCAATCCAACTATCATTCACCTGACTATCTCTTCTGATGAAGGAAAAAAGGTATATCATGCAAAATATAAGAGCGGTGTATCTCGCAAAATCACTAGCGAGATGTTCCGCAAACTTGTGGGTGTAGGATACCCTGTAAAAATTTTAGAGGAGGTTACCATTCTTCGTGTTACTAAAAAAGTAGTCAAAGGACGTGCAGGACACTACGCCGTGATGAGTGATGGTAGCACGAAAAAGATTAACAAAACAGTATACGAAACGTACTCTGTAGCACCATCAAGTAGTTCACCCCATAAATCTCCGAGTAGGTCTCCAAGTAAATCACCACATAGGTCTCCCAAGAAAGGTCTATTACGACAGACTCGATTTTCTCCGTCTAACCCCAAATCACGTCGCGTTACATGGGGTGAGAACTCCTTCAGAGAAATTCCACTTTTAGCATAAAAATAAATCGAGTTCCAGTTAGAAAATCGTCGAAATACAAATACGTACCTAAACGTATTCAAAAATAAAGCTCTTCTATTCCAAAAACTTGCATGATTTTTCTAATTTTACGTATAATTCTAAAAGGTATACGTAAATTAATACTAGATGAGCTTATGATGAAATGGTATCACTATCTTATGAACATTGACGTCATTGCGGCGATCATTCTTATACTTATCATACTCTATTTCATATTCTCGGAACGTAAGAAGAAAAAGAAGTACAAATTCTATGGCTTACAAAAGGATTGGAGAGAGAGACTTCCAAAATATGACCACTACTCTGAAACAGGAAATCACGAAGGCAGGGTAACTATCAAAGACAATCCTCTAGATAACGAATACACACCACTCTTCAAAAAACCTAAGCGTAAAAAGAGGGTCAACAAGCATGAAGAAAAGTGCAGGCTTATATTTCAAAATATCTTCCGCGCACCGTTCAGATCGATAAGACCCGATTGGTTGAAAAATCCTGTTACGAAGCGTAATTTAGAACTTGACGGATTTAATGGAGATATTGAGACTCCAGTGGGAAAAGGATTAGCGTTTGAGTATGACGGTAAACAGCATTCAGAACATAGTCCACATTTTCACAATAGCGTAGATGACTTCAAGTATCAAGTCAAGAAAGATACTTACAAAGACCTAAAGTGTAAAGAAAAGGGGATTTTGTTAGTACGCATTCCCCATTTTGTAGATTACGATGATCTCGACCGTTATATTACAGAAAAACTAAAGAAAATGGGTGTATTTCCAGGGCAACATAGACCTATATCCAGAGGGTTATACGCCTAAATCTAGAATTCAAGTTCTATTTCGTATTGAAACATAATACGAAATAGTTTGTCATTTACAAATTTTTTTGAGTTCAATATTTTTCTTATTTTTTTATCGATATAATTATAAAGTAATTCTAAACTTACATCTTTAACTACAAAATGTCTACTTACGTTATTAGTGGACCCACCACGATCGGTGATTTTGGTCAGCTCAATGAGATTCTTGGAGATCTCCAACTTTCAGATGTCTGTACCGCCACTGGTGATCTGATTTATTCCACGAATGCCAGCGGTCTTATGGGTCGTATCGCAATCGGTTCTGCAGGCGATGTTCTCCGTGTTGTTGGTGGTATCCCTCAATGGTCATCTTTCACTACTTCTGAAACTGGTTTCTCTGCCCGCGTCGCCACTTTCGCTGCCCCTCTTTCTGCTCCTTTCACCAATTTAACTGTTGGTAATGATGTTGGTCAAGCCGGTGTTACCTGGTCGACGTCTACTGCTCCCGAATTCGATACTACTGGCGGTGCTTTCTCCACAACGACTGGTGTTTACACTTCCCCTAATGCCGGTACTGTCAATGCTCAAACTAGCATCTCTTTACTTAGCTCTACCAATGCTGGCGTTCGCAGTCTTTCTTTCGTTGTCAACAAGGCTGGTACCCCTCAATATTACACTATGACCGCCCAACCCTCTGCCAACAAGACCATTCCTCTTACTCTCCATGCTGCCGCCCAACTCAGTCTTGCAACCAACGATACTCTCGAAGTTGTCATTTCCAGCACTGCCGCTTCTGGTAACTCTACAGTCCAAACTGGTGCTAACTCTTGGTTCTCTCTTTCCAAGAATTATTCTCCATAAACAAATTACTCATTTCTTCAAATACGACAATGTATTTGAAGATCAATGCTCTTACAATATTTTGTGTAAATTTCAAATTTCGACTTTGGTCGAATTATTTTATAGGGGCAACTCTATAAAATTTGATATCTACTCAAAAAATGTCGTCTTCTTCGGCAGTTCGTACTCCGATTGTTAAACAAATCGATGTACTGCCTCTACATATTCCTGGATCTTTAGTATGGGAGTCTACATCACAGGCGCTCTATATTTCCACAGATAAAAAATGGGTACAAGTGGGACCATCCGCCGCACAAAATATCTCTTCGGAACCGACTATTGGCATGAGAACAACTACATCAGCATCTGTACAAGCGACGAATGTCCAAGCTTTTAAATTTTTACAGATGCCTGCCGTGGCAACAATCACAAATTTACCCCTGCAAGAACCTGGCGGTATCGTTCTTGCTTCAGATACAAGAAAGGTTCATATTTCCACATCACAAGGTTGGATTCCAGTCGGTCAAGTAACGTCTATTAACTCAGTAGGTTCTGGAGAATCCTTGATAAGTTCTTTTACAGCCTCCACATATAATTTCAAGAGTTTGGTCGCTGGTCCTGGCATTGCATTGAGTACCAATCTTGCGGGCACCGAACTTACCATCACAAACAACGGTGGTGGCGGTGGAGGTGTATCATCTGTTACCACAGGAGCAGGTATTACGAATACGGGTACGCCATCCAACGTTAACCTCGTCAATACTGGTGTTATCACAACCACTACGGGTGCAGGTATTTCAAATACTGGAACTGCATCAAATGTCAACCTCGTCAATACTGGTGTGTTAAGTATTACCCCAAGTTCTGGTCTCTCCAATTCGGGAACTGCCCAAAATCCTGTTTTGTTAAGTACGGCTACGTTTGCCTCTGAACCAACGGGCGTTTCCGCTTTTTCAGGCGTATCGACTAACACCATCAACCCGACTGCTTTTAGACTTAAAACGTTTACAGAGGGCACAGGCGTTACTATTACGTCTACGGGTACTAATCTTACGTTCAGTGTATCGAGCGCGGTTTTATCAGTTACAGCAGGTCCTGGTATTAGTGTAACTGGTACTGCTACAAATCCTATCATTAATAATACTGGCGTGCTTACTATAGTTGCCAACACAGGTGTTTCCAATACAGGAACAGCCCAAAATCCCGTACTTATCAGTACTGCAACCATCGCATCTGAACCTACAGGTGTATCTTCATTCTCGGCTATATCATCCAATAATGTCAATCCTACCGCTTTCAAACTTAAGACGTTCACGCAAGGCAGTGGTATTACGATCTTGTCGACGGGTACCGATCTTGCTTTCAGTGCTTCGGGATTTGTCGTTTCCGTCTCTGCAGGTCCTGGTATTACAATAACTGGAACGGGAATTAACCCTATCATCAACAACGCCGGAGTATTAAGCGTTACGGCAAATACCGGTGTCTCCAACACAGGTACGGCAAGTAATCCAATTTTGATTAGTACCGCTACTTTAACTTCTGAGCCGACTGGCGTTTCTTCTTTCTCTGCTGTTTCTGGAAATAACGTCAATCCTACGGCGTTTAAACTTAAGACGATTTCTGAAGGAAGTAATGTGACTATAGTATCAACAAGCACCGACCTTTCAATTGGTGTGTCAGGTGTTGTGATCTCAGTTACCGCCGGTCCAGGTATCAGTATCACAGGTACGGCAAGTAATCCTATAATTAACAATACTGGCGTTCTTAGTGTAACAGCAAATACAGGTATCTCAAATACAGGAACGGCAAGTAACCCTATTTTAATTAGCACTGCAACTTTAACTTCTGAACCCACTGGCGTTTCAACGTTCTCTGCTGTGTCAACCAATAACGTAAACCCTACTGCTTTTGTGCTTAAAACGGTAACTCAGGGAAGCAACATTTCTATCGTCTCATCCGGTACAGATCTTGCGTTTAGCGTTACAGGAGTAGTACTTTCAGTTGCAGCTGGTACTGGTATCAGTATCACGGGTACTGCAACCAATCCTATTGTCAACAATACTGGTGTAATTAGTTTAACAGCGAACACAGGTATCTCAAATACAGGAACAGCAACGAATCCGGTTTTAATTAGCACCGCAACTTTAACATCTGAACCGACTGGTGTTTCAACATTCTCCGTTGTTTCTACAAATAATGTTAACCCCACTTCGTTTGTGCTCAAAACAATCACTCAAGGAAGCAATTTAACTATTACCCCAACGGGTACTGATCTCTCAATTAGCGTATCTGGAGTTGTTTTGTCTGTATCAGGAGGCTCTGGCATCAGTATTACGGGTACCGCTACAAATCCCATTGTTAACAACGCGGGTGTTTTATCCGTAACCGCAGGTACGGGTATGGCCAATTCAGGCACTGCTCAAAATCCCGTTTTAGATAACACAGGTGTTCTTACTTTTACGGCAGGCACAGGAATCTCAAATACTGGCACTCCTACAAATCCTATTGTTAATAATACAGGCGTTTTGTCAATTTCTGTTACTTCGGGTATTACGAATACAGGGACAGCATCCAACCCCATCCTCAACAACACAACAACTTTGGTCTCCGAACCTGCCGCTGGTTCTTCATATTCAGTTGTTTCTTCCAATAGCGTAAATCCCACGACGCTTACAACTAAAACGATTACGGCTGGTACGAACGTCAACATCACCTCGACGGGTACTGATCTTACCATCAACGCAGTACCCGCATCTGGTATTACAGGATTTTCGGCCATGAAGAGCGGTACTCAAACTTTCACTTATGTTGGACCTAATCCTGTTGGCGGTGTCATTACACAGTACACTACATCAGGAGCTTTTAACTTTGATACTTCAGGAGGCGCGTTCAATTCAACAAGTGGTGTTTACACTGTTCCCGCCAGTGGCATTTACTCTATTACTGCAAACGTTTCGATTACGCCAAATACCAATCAAGATTCCTACTATCTCATCGTAAGAGTAAATGGCGTAACGGATGCTTACCGTACTGACGACCAACCCTCATCTAACATTAGCTTGGTCACAACATTACGACTTTTCACAAATGCTAACTTTACCATCGGCGATACAGTAGAGATTGTGGTGCTTGATAGTGTTGCCGTCATCGGTTCCTCATTTACAGTGAGCAGTTCTCCTGATACCTGGTTTTCAATCCTTAAATTATAGAATTGGAAGTTGAGAGTGCGGAATTATACAAGTTGGGAATAAGAAAGAGCTTTATTTTTGTATACGTTTACTTTGATGATCTTCTTAACTGGAACTCATATGGTATGGTGGTTTATTTATAAATATTTGGACTTGACTTTGTTCAAGTCCAAATTAACAAATTCTGTGTTTTTTGGTAGGGCTTTCTTCTAAATTAGGAGAAAAGCTTTCAAGATCGTAAAGTCCGCTATCAATAAGCGGAGAAGTAACAGAATGCAAAAGACTTTGACGATCACCATTATTTTGGTCTAATATTTTTGCAACTTCCATACGATCGATATTAAGACCATAAGGGAGACGGAGTTCCGTGATCGTCTTATTGAAAGCGAGACATTCCAAAAGAAGATCGCACTTTAAATTTTCCAAGTTGTCAAAACCTTTTTCACCTGAATGAATAGTACCTAATCCGATCGTTTTTAGCGTGTTGTTGTGCATCAACAAATTGCAGAGTGCGTCCACTTCTTTCTGTCCAAAAGCAGTAGCAGAAAAATCAAGCTCGAGAACTTCCAGAGAAGGGTGCTTTGCAATACAATTGAAGGTACATGTAAGATCGAATGATAGTTCACATTCCTCGGCCCCAAAACTTTTGAGAGAAGGATGGCAAGCGACAGCCTGCAAGAATTTCTTTCCGCATTTAGAGCGATTGATTTTTCCAAAAGAGGAATTGCAAAGGTCAATCTCTTCGAGCCACTGATACTTATCCAAAATGAGATAAAGAACCGGAAGATGAGTAACACCCAACCCTATTCCACCCAAATAGATGGCTTTAATCGTGGTAATGTCAACGCCATCAAGATCGCCGACATTTTCGTCGAGTATTCTCGTAATAAGGCCGTTTAAATCAGCATTTATCTCTTTTTGAGATAACTCTCCAGAAAATGATTCGTTCAGAGCGCTGTAGACCGTATAGCTAGAACTGTCATAAGAAGAGATCAAAAGATAAGCATACCCAAGTTGACTGTCAATTCGTTTTCCTTCCATTAATATTTCGAAATTATGAGTTCGAATCAGTTTATAATAGTAACAATTCACAATTTCGTAAAATATAGTTTTTCATGAATTTCTCTAAAAACGCATTTATATTGGCGATTGCACTACTATGTGTGTTTCTCATCATTCGAGTAATGTTTTACACTAGAAAAAGAATAAAAACAGGACACGATGATTACTCTGTAAAGTGTGTAGATGGTAAATGTCCACCTATGAAGATGTTTGGATTTAAATTTTCTGCGATTATTGTGTTAAGTATACTAAACCTACTATTGTTACTCCTTATCCTCTTCAATAAAAATGGTATCTGGCATAAACTCGCATAACCATTCAATTTTTCACTTGCGATCTAGAAGTTTTAGTATGGTACTAACTTCTTTGATATCTACGCTACTGTAAAATCGGCGTATACGACTCCACAACACTCTATTTTTAAGCTTATATCGATAATTCTTCGTTAAATTATAAAGCTCGTGCTCGGATATGGTAACCAAACACTCTATCTCGCCGCACTGATTTACGCCCGTAATCGTTTTCTTAAATTTTTCGGGTAACCACTTTACATCTTCTTTGCATTTCACAAAAATCGTAGCCATCTTCCCGTCGGTAATAGATAACGAACATCCCAATTCGTTTAGATCAATGTAGCCTAGAATGTTATGAGACTCTTCCGTAAATTCTCGTATGGCACCCGTCAATGCGCTTTCGTATTTTCTTACACCACCGCCAAGATCGGTAATATCTCCATATTTAGAATCTACCGCAAATACAAAAGATACGGTACCGTCATGATTTATCCAATACGGTACGATTGCAGCCCTTGTAGGACGTAAAGTAAATAGAGACTTTGAGAACACTACCCTTGTAGATGCCATATTAATCTTTTTTTGAAACGAATAATATTTTGGTTAGAGATTCCTCTACTTTTAGTCAATATCATATTCTAAGGTAAAAATCTCAAACTTCGAGAATTTAAAGATTTTACATCATCCCACAAGAATACAAGAATAACGCAGCAACAAAAACCTTATCATTCTTGAAGTATTTCGCCATATTAACGCTATTTTGGGTTGCGTGTACGTATTATCTGTACAATTCATTGTTAATGGAAATCATATCGTCGATCATAGGATCACTGGCATCATTGTGTACTGTCTATCCTACAGAAGTATACAAAAGAGCGCTTCATCTAAATACGCATCTACCTTTACAACAAAGACGTACTCATATCGCCATTCTAAGGTCTCTTTTCCCTTTTGGTTTCTACAAAGGATTTTTAAGTTGTGCAATAGGAACCGTTCCTAAAAATGCGTTTCCGCTTTTTGCGTTTCCTATCACAGAGAAAAAGGTGCAAAATCTTTTCGGAGAGAACTTACTCTCATCGTTGATAACCGGCGCTACGCTTTCGAGCATGGTAACTTTATTAACATCACCTACCGAGAACCTATCTTTACGTAAGAGTAATTATCCTAACGATTCTCTAATAGGTTACCTGAGGAATGGCGGATACAAGACGCTTTACGTTGGTTTTTCTGGATTTTTAATGATGGATTTTGTACGCATCGGCATAAAATTTTCGTTATATTCCAGGATACTAAGTTACGTTAAACCGTACACTTCTTCTGAAAGTATAGGATGGTTACCCCAAGCGGTAAGCGGAGGACTTGCGTCGTCTTTAGTTGCTGTATTTACGAATCCTATAGATGTTGCACATACGAAATTCCGTTCGGATTACACTTCCTCACGATATAACAACTCATTCACGAAAGCGTTGATGTCAACACGTATTCAAGATCTCTATTGCGGATTTACTGTCAGAGCACTTAGAGGTATTCCAGGCGGTTTCGTCATGTTTGGTGTCAACGAATTCGCCAAAACTAAGCTAAGTTAATATTTACATTATTTCGTCTGAATTTCATATCGATATATGCCGATATGAAACGATATACAAGTTTTATCGCTACGCTTTGAGTAATCCCATCGGTGTAATTATTCGTATCTTAACGGCAAAGCCTTAACACCGATGGGATTCGAAATGATACGAGTTCCAACGTCATTTATTACTTCTTATCTCTAACTCTCTATTCTTTGGATTTTAAAGCGGGCCAACTGGTGTATAACTCTACGTCAAAAGAATCAGTGGTAAAGTCACTTAATTCCTTAATTCTTGCTGAACGTCTCAATGAAAGAGTAGGGAAAGGTCTTGGCGTGCGTTTACACTGACGCATAATGATCGTTTCATCTGAATGACGTACGTACGCGTGACCGATGTTAAAGATGACGTTACGCGCTCTTAATTTTACGACATGACTCACCATAACCAAAAACGTGCTAAATTTAAGAATGTCGTTGGGAAACTGCGAGAAAATGTTACTCTCTCTTTTGGTAACTAAAAGGTCAAGATACCTTCCATCTCCTGATTGTGAGAATTGTATGGATAAATTTTCGGGATGTTGGAGTTGGTCGGCGTAATATCCGAGATTCCACATATTCGCAATGTGTTTGTGACTTGACGGAGAAGTTCGAAGATTCGTTACGATGTATTCCAATTGGTCGAGTCCTTTGCTCGTGTAATCAGAGTTACCGTCGTCGTAATCCGCGTTCCAATGACGTAATAGAAAGCCTTCATAAGGACCATAATCTCCTCTCTCAAATCGCTCTATAAGCTCTCTTTTGGCAATATGAGGAAGATCGCACCATGCAAACACTTCAACGCGTTCGCTTGGCATTGAACTACCGCTATTAATTTCTGGAGCAGAATACTCTTCGTCGTCTCCGCTTCCCGAAGAACTGGCTACGGCTACTTGACCCGTATTTTCACAGCCAGGATGAATCGTATTTCCGCTTAGCCACATCAACAGTTCACGTATGACCTCTTTAAAATCGATCTGCCGTGTTGTGACGATAGGATGACGTCCGCTAACTGAAAACTTAATATTTGCCCCAAATATCTCTTTCGTGGTCTCTCCTCGATAAGTCTTTGACTCTCCATTTTCAAGAACGTTCTGAAGAAGACGAAGGTAATCGTATTCAGGATGTACTTCGTTATTTTGATAGTAGAATCTTTGAAAGTCGTGCGTAAGTTGGGTAGGTTGAAATAACGGAAGATTTGCAAATACGTCCACGTCAAAGAATTTATCGCACTGGTAATTCATCTTGTAACGCGTAACGTATATCTTGTCACAGAGATACATATAGCTCTTCGTGATGGAATTGAACAGCGTCTCGCCTCCTGCAACGAAAATGTTATCGTACGAATTAACCTTGTTCCCTGTCAACGTTAACGCATCCATTACGGACTCGCATATCGTCACTTCTTGATGATCCTCTTGTCGCCAAGTTCTGGATATGACGAATACGTGACGTCCTTCCAATGGACGACTGTGAGGAGGAATAGAATCATAGGTACACCTACCCATAATCACTGCATTTCTTCCTACTCCCGTGGTTAAATCTCTAAAAAACGTACTTGTTGGCCATGGTATCGCACCACCTTTTGAAATACCGCCTGCAACGTCGATAGAGACTATAATCGAGAATCTACTTAACATAATTCACAAAATAAAAATGAGAATCAATTTAGAAACTTAAGCTCTCCATATTCTAAAGTACTTTGAAAATTACACAAGTTCCAGTTAAGAAGATCCTCGAAGTACAGATACGCTTAAATACGTATATAAAAAATAAAGTTCTATCTTGTATACAATCATAAGTGTCAATGTCTTTATTTTCAAGTTACGGTAAAAATGTTTACGACTCTAGTGTCTCGGAACTTAAACCTCCTGCTGCTGTAAGAGCATCACCTATTAAGAAGGTGGTGTTTGGTATGCTTACCGCAGCAGAGGTACGCAAGTTCAGCGTCTGTGAAGTATATCGTCCTTCACAGCGGAATGCGTCTGGTGGTGATCCTGTAGGGACTCCTTATGACAGGAGAATGGGCGTACTGGAAAGTGGTCATATTTGTGAAACGTGTGGTTATGACAATAAGACGTGTCTTGGTCATTTCGGACACATTGACCTCCCTATTCCAATTTACAACATCATTTTCATCGAATGGACAAATCGAATCTTACAGTGCGTCTGTGTTGCATGTGCACGTGCTCGTATTCTACCTGAGAATATGAAGATGATGGGTATTCGAGGTACAGGCATATCAAGATTGCGTAACATCGCAATCAGGTCAGAAAAGTATGTAAGATGTCCCTGGGAAGATTGCGGCAAGAATCTATTTTCTTTCAAAATCGAAGAGCAAGAACGCATTACGAGATATTGGACATCATCCACCAAAGAAGTAACGTCAATTGATTTTTCTGCAGGTGAAGCACTCAACGTTTTCTTGAGGATGACTAATGATGTTTGTTTCCAACTCGGTTTAAACTATGGATTGCCTAACGATCCCATTCATCTTGAATCCCCTTCTCATGGGAAGATTAACTCTCTCCAATTTCGACCAGAAGGTTTAATATTCACTGCGCTTCCTGTCATTCCCCCTATCTCTCGTCCTTATATCATTCAAGATCGTAAACAACACGATGACGATCTTACTGAAAAATACAATTGTATCGCAAAGGAATGTGAAAAACTAAGTCCTCATCCCAACCTCAAGAAACCGTCCTCGTCGAAAAAGGAGCCTCTCACAGAAACAAAGAGGCGTAAGATCGAAGACTCTTTGCGTAGTCACGTATGGACTTTGATCTATAACAAAAAAGACAAGTCTAAAGTTTCCGCAGGTGGAAGACCTCACAAAGGACTATGGGAACGTATCACTGGCAAAGACGGAAGAGTACAATTTAACGTACGAGGAAAAAGAGTCGATTTTTCAGCACGTACCGTTATCATCGGTGGAGGAACTTTAATACGTGCGGATGAAATCGGTGTACCAGAATACATTGCGCGAGTGTTGACTGTGCCGTGTAAGGTTACACGATATAACGTTTCACATTGTCAATCTCTTGTTCACGATCGAAAAGTCAACAAGATCATCCGCAAAGGGATTAC
>Ga0172372_10003105_pt1 | contig 24737 bp, 23 predicted proteins | sample LakKiv5m_2_FD_114544 | JGI IMG/M metagenome (GOLD analysis project Ga0172372, IMG submission 114544) | Freshwater microbial communities from Kabuno Bay, South-Kivu, Congo - kab_092012_9.5m | ecosystem: Environmental > Aquatic > Freshwater > Lake | place: Democratic Republic of the Congo...
ACAAATCCAACCTTAATCGCAAAATCTGGACGAAAATTTCAAGAAGTTATTGCTGAAATTTGTCAAGAAGTAAAAGGACCTGTCAGTGCTGAAGTGGCTTCAACTGAATATGAAGGGATGATTCGCGAGGGTGACATTTTAAGCAAAATTGCCAAAAATGTTTGCATCAAATTACCTCTAACATTAGATGGTTTAAAAGCCTGCCGTTACTTTGCCAATAAAGGTATACAAACCAATGTAACTTTATGTTTTTCGCCAGCTCAAGCAATTTTAGTCGCAAAAGCGGGCGCAACCTTTGTATCTCCTTTTGTCGGAAGACTTGATGATATTGGTCAAGATGGCTTAAATCTGATTGGCGAAATTTGTGAAATTTTTGCTAATTACGAAAACTTTAAAACCGAGGTTTTAGTAGCTTCGGTTCGCAATCCAATTCATATTGTGGAGTCAGCAAAATTAGGAGCGCATGTGGCAACTATACCAGCAAAGGTCATCAAGCAACTGGTTCAACATCCTTTAACCGATAAGGGTTTAGAAACATTTGTTAAAGATTGGGCGCAAACTGGTCAAAAAATTATTTAATTTTTCATATTAAAATTAAATAATGAAATAAAAAGAATATGTTCAATAATTAAAATTAATTGTTGAACATAAAATGCAATACATCGCCATCTTGAACAATATATTCCTTACCTTCATCTCTTAATTTACCCGAATTTTTAGCACCTTCTTCACCATTAAACTGCACATAATCAGCATAAGAAATGGTTTTGGCGCGAATAAATCCTTTTTCAAAATCAGTATGAATGGCCCCTGCCCCCTTTGGAGCGCTTGAACCTTTCTTAAGCATCCAAGCGTGACATTCTTTAGGACCAACCGTAAAAAAAGAAATTAAATCTAAAAGTTTAAAAGACGATTTAATGATTTGTGACAACCCAGTTTCTTTCAATCCAAGAGCCTCTAAATATTCACGCTTTTCTTCAAGTGTTTCAAATGAAGCCACTTCAGACTCAACTTGAGCACAGATTTTTAAAACATTGATTTTGTTAACGGCACCATATTCCTCTACTAGTTTCGAATATTTGTTGCCACTCAATTCGCTTTCTTTAAGGTTACAAACATAAAGTTGTGGCTTTGAAGTGATAATTTGAAGATTTTTAATGATTTTTTCTTCATCACCCGACTTTATTTCGAATGAGCTAGCGGGTCTTCCGTCTTTAAGAATTTCAATTATTTTTTTAGTAATTTCAATAATCTTATCACCATCTTTTTCGGTTTTTAATTTCTTTTCTAAATTCGGCAATCTTTTTTCAAGACTTTCAAGATCCGCTAGAATTAATTCGAGTTGAATTAATTCTAAATCACGAATTGGGTCAACTGAATTTTCAACATGAGTAATATTTTCATCTTCAAAGCACCTTGCAACGTTAATTATAGCATCGACCTCGCGAATGTGAGATAAAAATTGATTACCCAAACCCTCTCCTTTACTGGCTCCACGCACTAAACCAGCGATGTCAACAAATTCAATTTGCACGGGAATTATTTTTGCTGAACCTGCAATTTTTGTTAAAATTTCAAGCCTTTCATCTGGAACATCTACTTTGCCAATATTTGGTTCAATGGTACAAAAAGGATAATTGGCCGCTTGGGCAGATGCGGTTTGAGTAAGGGCGTTAAATAAAGTTGATTTTCCAACATTTGGTAATCCAACAATTCCACATTTTAGAGACATAATAAATTTATTAAAATTTGTGAAAAAATATTTTGTATTTTAAAAAAAATATTTTAAAAAAGAGTCATTATAAATAATACATTAAAATTACTACAAATTCAAACTAAATTTATTTCAAATTATTATAAAAAACTTATGCTAAAATTTACAGGGAATATTTTGTTGTTAATATTACTATCAGGCTGTCTTTTTAGTAAAAAAATTCACATCAAAAATGTCGGTAATTTCAGATTATATGAAAAGGATTTTAAAAATCTAAAAGATTGGGATGGCGACGACCATAAATTGGCGCTTCAAACCTTTTTGCATTCATGCAGAAAATTTAGCAAATTGCCACAAAATAAGCCGTTAAATGGAAAATTCTTTGATGCCACTCCCGAAGATTATCGCGATGTTTGCGATATTGCTGAAGTGGTTAAAACCATGAGTAAAAAACAAACCAAGAATTTTTTTGAAAATTGGTTTAAATTATTTTTAGTTGAAAATTCTTATGGAGATGATGATGGTTTGTTTACTGGCTATTATGAGCCGACTTTATATGGAAGTTTCGTTAAAACAGAAAAATATCAATATCCAATTTATGCTAAGCCAAAAGTTGAGGCTTCATACTTAAATTTAACTCGTCAAGAAATTGAATCAGGCGCTCTTGATGATCAAAAATTGGAGCTTTTATATGTTGATAATAAAGTTGATTTATTTTTTCTGCATATACAGGGATCTGGAAAAGTTATTTTACCAAATGGTAGTGAAATTAAAGTTTCCTATGCTGGAAAAAATCAATATCCATTTACTGCAATTTCTAATGAAATGTTAAAAAGAAATTTGATAGCCAAAAATGAGTTTAATTCGAGGGGCGTTCATAAATGGTTGAGCAATAACTTAAATGAATCGCAAGAAATTATGAATATTAATCAATCTTTTACTTTTTTTAAATTAAACGATTCTGATCAAGTTTATGGAGCGCAAGGAGTTACTCTAACCAAGGAGAGAAGTTTGGCTGTTGACAGCGAAATTATTCCTTTTGGGTCATTGTTATGGTTGGAAACCAGTTTGAGGGATCAGCCACAAACTAAATTTAATAAACTTATGGTTGCCCAAGATACTGGATCAGCAATTAAGGGTTCCATTCGTGGCGATATATTTTTTGGTAATGGCATTGAAGCGGAAGAAAAGGCTTTTACTATGGCTTCAAACGGCAAATATTATATTTTATTGCCAATAAATTTTGTTGATAAAATACTCGGAAGATAATTTTAACAAAGAAGAATTTTTAAAATTCTAAAATCGTTCTTTCATCAATAATTCCTTCATAGATTTTGATAATATTAAGATTTTCATCAAGAAATAAAGTTGTTGGAATTGCCTTTGGTTGTTTAATATTAATAAATTTGGCATCATAAAAATTAGCATTTTTAAAAGATAATGATTTGGCAATTTTTTTAGCATCATCATAATCACTGGAATTATCAACTGAAATTCCCAAGATTTGAATATTTTTTTCCAAAAGTTTTTCGTGGATTTTGTTCAAATTCTTAAGTTGTTTTTTACACATACCACACCACTTAACCCACAAAACCAAAATGGTTTTCCTTTTATTTTGACTGATGTCGAATTCTTCTCCATTAAATAATTTGGTGATAATTTTAACAGTATTAACATTGGTTTTGTTTTCAATAATTTGCGATTTTTTGGCATGATTTATCGCATTAGAATCTTTTATATTAAGTAAAAAAAGAAAACAAAAAAATAAAATATATGAAAATTTTTTCATGTGAAAAAAATTAATAATTAAATTTGGGAATAAGATTAAAATCTCCCAAACACTCTTGAATTAAAGTCAAAGAAGAAATAACTGCAGTGTCAGCTCTTAAGATTCTCGGACCTAAATTTAGTTTAAAACAATTTGCAAAATTATCAAAAAGTATAAACTCATCTTCAGTAAAACCTCCTTCTGGACCAATAAATAAAATAATTTCATCAAATTTATATTGCCCTGCAAAATCAACTAGAAATTTTGCCTGCCTCCCCCTACCCGATTCATCGGCCAAAACTAATAATTTGTTAGAAAAATTATTTTTTAAAAAAATATTTAACTTACAAATTTTGAATATTTTAGCATTATCGTTACGATTACATTGTTCTAAGGCCTCTTTAATATTGGATTGGAATTTGATTTCGTTGATTTTGTCTATTATAGTTCTTTGTGTAATTATTGGGTAAAAATTTTTTACACCTAGTTCAGTAGCTTTGCTCGCAATAAAATCAAGCCTAACATTTTTAACTGGAGCAAATGCTAAAGATATATTTGGTGGCGAATAAAGGTCGTTAATCTTGCATTGAATATGAAGAATCATAGATTTTTTTTTAATTTCAGAAATTATTGCCAAAAAATTTCCGTCTTTGCCATTAAAAACCTCAATTTCATCATTAATTTTTTTTCTCATAACTTTTGATAAATATTCAAAATCATTATTGGAAATTTCAACTTGATGGTTTAAAATAATATCTGAATCAATAAATAATCTAATTTTTGGTTTTGAAGACTTCATTATTTAATAAATTGTAATTATGTTTATATTTGCTTTATTGGTTATTGTAACCCTCGGTTATTTTATAAACCATAAATTAAAAATACAAAAAAATATTCGCAAAAGTCACCAGAGGTTCGTTTCTCATTCCAAAGATTATTCCTACTGTTTTATTTTGTGGAGCATCATTGCTGTATTCGCTATTTATTTGCTTTCACAAACAATTTTGTTAAAAATAATTTTAGCAATTACCGCAATTTCATTAAATTATTTTTTAATCAAATATTTATTTAACAAAAATTTTAACGCCAAAAAACATTTTGAAGGTTTTCAAATTTTTATTTTGTCGTTAACCGCGGGTGTCGGAATATTGATTACCCTTGCAATAACGCTCTCAATAATTTTTGAAACTATCGAGTTTTTCAAAATTATTTCCTTAAAAGAATTCTTTTTGACAACGAAGTGGAATCCGCAAATGGCGGTTAATTCTGATCAAGAGGTGTCCGAAAGTTCGTTTGGTGTTTTACCAGTATTTACAGGAACTTTACTGATAACTTTTATTGCAATGTTGGTGGCAATTCCAGTTGGGATTATGTCGGCAATATATTTATCTATGTATGCAAATCCTAAAACCAGAGATTTTTTAAAACCAATATTGGAAATTTTAGCAGGAATTCCAACGGTGGTTTATGGTTATTTTGCGGTAACTATTATTTCTCCATTTTTTAAAGATTTTTTCTCTCTCGCAGGATTTCAAATTTCCCCAGAAAGTGCTTTATCGGCAGGCTTCGTTATGGGTATTATGATTATTCCTTTTGTGTTGTCATTAACTGATGATGCTATAAATTCTGTACCGCAGAGTTTGAAGGATGGAGCGTTAGCCCTCGGAAGCACCAAATCAGAAATGATTACCAAAGTTGTATTAATTACTGCAATGCCAAATATAATTGGAGCATTTATCTTGGCTTTTTCTAGGGCGATTGGTGAAACTATGATTGTAGTTATGTCGGCAGGATTAATCGCAAAGCTTACATTTAATCCTCTTGATTCAGTTACCACGGCAACTGCGCAAATAGTTTCGCTTTTAGTTGGTGATCAAGAATTTAATAGTCCAAAAACCTTATCAGCATTTGCAATTGCTATGACTTTATTTATTTTTACCTTTATGTTGAACACAATTGCTCTAATAATAGCCAAAAAATATAAAAATCGATAAATTATACCATTCAATTCTTTAAAAATATTTTGTCTAAATATGGTATTGTAAAGCTTAAAAATCCTATTATTGATTAATTATTCTAATTAATTTTCCACCAGCAATTGAAGTGGTTACCAGAGAAATAAATGTTACGGCTAAAAGAGTAAAGATATTGCCGTAAAAATCATCTAATATGGAGGCTTGTGAAATCAAAATTAATGGAATGGATAAGGGTAGGGCGATTATTATTCCAACCAATGCTAAACCATTTTCAATTGCCACTAAAGCTGAAAAGCTGATTAGGCAGGTGAGACCAAAAGATAAAATTAAAAAAATAATTAATATGGTGAAAAAATTAATATTAATAATGCTATTGAAGTAAATATAAAATGAAGAAAAAATCGAAATTATTAATGAAGATTTGATCCAGCTTGAACATATCTTGGCAATAAAAATTAATTCGGGTTGGTTGAAATTAACTAAAAGCTGTTCCAGCGTTCCATCTAAAAAATCTCGTCGCAAAAAATCATTACAATTAGCTAAAATTGATATTAATAAGGAGAGGGTAACTGATATTAAGGTTATATCAACTAGGTGCGAGGAGGAAATTTTTACTGATAAAATTTGAATAATTGAAAAAAATATTAAAAAATATAAGAAATTAATCAAAAAGAATATTCTATTTTTAAAGTTTTGTTTAAGGTCATTTATTAAAATAATTTTAAAAATTTCCATATTACCTACCATATAAATCATTAAAACGAATTATATCATCTTCTTCCAAATATTCTCCAGTTTGAATTTCAATGATTTCCAGCGAATGATCTTGATTATTGGATAATCTGTGAATGGTTTCACGTGGAATAAAAGTTGATTGATTGGGTTCTAAGGTAAATTTTTGATCGCCAATATTAATATCGGCACTACCTTTAATAACAACCCAATGCTCTGCTCGATGAAGATGTTTTTGTAATGATAAAGAGCATCCGGGGTTAACAATAATTTTTTTAACTTTGTAATTATTGCCAATATTAATAATTTCAAATGATCCCCAAGGTCTTATTGATTTGTTAGATTTTTGACAAATTTCTGGATTGGTTTCTAAAATTCTTTGATATAAATTCTTTATTTCTTTTAGGTCGTTTCTGGGAATGATTAAAATGGCATCATCAGTTGCTACCACAAATAAATTTTCAATATTACAAGTTGCAACCAGATGTTTTGGCGAGTATATATAGCATGATTTTGAGTTTACACAAACTACATTGCCGATTATAGAATTCTGACTAGAATCTTTTGGTGAATGTTGATAAATTGACTGCCAAGAGCCAAGGTCATCCCAAAGGCAATTTAGAGGAATTACCGCAATATTTTTGGCTTTTTCCATAACTAGATAATCGATGGAAATATCGGGGCATTTTTTAAAATAATCTTGGTTTAGCAAAATAAATTCATAATCTCTTGAAGAATTTTCTAAAGCCTTATAAGCATTTAGGTGTAAATCAGCATTCAAATCCAAAATGCTATTCAAATAAAGATTGGAATTTATTGCAAAAAAACCACAATTCCAAAGAATATTTCCATTTTTTATTAGTTTTTCAGCACTTTTAGTATCTGGTTTTTCGATAAATTGGGTAATATGAAATACACCACAGCCTTTGGAAATTTCTTCGCCATAATTTATGTATCCAAAATCAGGGGAGGGTGAAGTTGGAACGAAGCCAAAATTTACAAAATATTCATCTAAAAAATCTTTAGAAAGAATAACTGAATTTTCAAATTTAACATTATCAGATATTAAATGATCGGAAGATAAAATAATTAGATTTGGCGAATATAAATTACGATTTTTATTTACAAAATTACAAGCAATTGCAATAGCGGGTGCGGTGCTTTTTGCGGTTGGCTCCAAGAGGATGGTAAATTTGGTAATTTTAAGAGCATGAAGTTGAGAAAGCGCTAGAAAGCGATGCTCATTGTTACAAATAATAATTGGTTCGCAAAAAATATTTAAATTTGTAATGCGCAAAATGGTTTGTTGAAATAGAGAATATTCACCAAAAAAACTAGAAAATTGTTTTGGAATTGATGTGCGAGAGACTGGCCACAGTCTGGTTCCAAAACCACCAGCTAAAATTACGGGAGTAAAAATCATAAATTATTAAAAAAATCAATAGCGCCAAACCCTTTAATTTTAATTTTATTTAGCCTAGCTAAATTTTGCAAATTAATTCCGCCCAAAGGTAAAATATTATTTATTCCAAACTTATATTCAGCAACTTTTTTAAATTTAATAAAATTATAAAAGCCAAAAGTTTTAACAAAATTATGAGTTGTGGTTGAAAAAATGGGTGATAAAAAAACCACATCAGGCTTTATAATTTTTAACAATTTAAGAGAAAAAATTGAATGAATTGCCATAGAGGTTTTAAAATTAATTTTTTTTAATTTATGAAATTCTAAAAAAACTGACCTTAAATTTTTTTTGAAATCCAAATCCGAAAAATGAATTGCTCTAATGTTTAAATCAAGGGAGAGAGCGGGGTCTTTTCCAATAAAAATTGATTGTTTTGAGATGGAATTTGAAGAAATAATTTTTTGCAAAATTAGTTTTTTTTCCAAAAAAGATTTATCGTAATAACGAATAATTATATTAGAAAATTTTGGTAAGTTTTTAAGGTCTTGATTTAGATTCCAAGTTTTTTTAGAATCGGTAAAATAAAAAATGTGATTATTTCGATTTTGAGATAATTTTTTCAATTCAAACTTTCGACGAAAACTCATGATAGAACGGAATCTATTGGCAATTAAAAATAATATTTCTAAGGTATGTAAAAATTATCAAAGAAATATCGATGATATCAATATTGTCGCTGTTTCAAAAACTATTGCAACAGAAAAGATTGAAGAGGCAATTAATGTTGGTATTAAAAATTTTGGCGAAAATTATATAAAAGAAGCCAAGGAAAAATGGCCTGCTTTAAAAGCCAAATATCCAGAAATTAAGTTGCATTTTATTGGGCATTTACAAAGCAATAAAGTAAAAGACGCATTTCCTATTTTTGACTGTATACAATCGGTTGATTCGAAAAATTTAGCGTTAGAAATTGTAAAGAATCAAAATAAATTTCAAAAAAAAATGCCAATTTTTATACAAATTAATATTGGTAATGAAGATCAAAAATCTGGAATTAAAATTGAAGAAGCCAAAGAATTTATAAATTTTTGTAAATCTGATTTAGAACTTGAAGTGAAAGGACTGATGGCGGTGCCTCCGAATTCAATAAATCCTTCACCGTTTTTTGCGCTATTAAAAAATATTGCTATGGAGAATAATCTTCATGAGCTATCAATGGGAATGAGTGCAGATTATGAGGAGGCAATAGCTTTGGGGTCAAATTATATAAGAATTGGAACAGCTTTATTTGGTAGCAGAATATAAATTATAAAAATTTATCTTGAAATAAGTACTAGATATAATTTATAATAATTAAAAGAAAATTTGTTTGAACTTCAATAATATTGATGATTAAAATAAATCTTTGATAAATTAAGAGCCCGTAGCTCAGCTGGATAGAGCAACAGCCTTCTAAGCTGTGGGTCGAACGTTCGAATCGTTTCGGGCTCACCAATAATATTATTGTATAAAAAACACTATACAATATTTTTTAGATATGTTAAAAATATATTCCCATCTAGAAATTTTATCAAAAATTCTAAGTTTTTTACAAAAATATCAAATTAAATTAAATAAAATATGTCTAAAAATTCTGCGGTTAATGCTATATTTGAAGTGATTAAAAACAACGATGTAAAATTCGTTGATTTTCGTTTTACAGATTATGCTGGTCAATGGCTTCATATCACACATTGTGCTGATCAAGTTGATGAAGAAGCCCTGATTAAAGGCGTTGCCTTTGATGGTTCATCAGTTAACGCTTGGAAAGCAATTAACGAATCTGATATGATTTTAATGCCAAATTTAAAAGATTTCTTTATTGATCCATTTTCTACTCATTCAACATTAGTTATAACCTGTGATGTGATAGAGCCTTCAACCAACAAAGGATATGATCGCGATCCAAGATTTACTGCAATAAAAGCCGAAGAATATTTACAAAAATGTGGATATGGAGATGTTGCTTATTTTGGTCCAGAGCCAGAATTCTTTGTCTTTGATGATGTGCGTTTTGAAGCTTCGAGCTATGGTAATTTTTATAAAATTGATTCCGAAGAAGCTCCACACAACACCGCAAAAGATGAAAATGGAAAAAACCTTGGAAGAAGGTCGGGAGTTAAGGGTGCATATTTTGCTCCAACTCCAATTGACACTGGGCAAGATTTAAGAGCAGAAATTATTGAAGCAATGAAGCAGGTTGGTCTTACCCCAATTTTGCATCATCACGAAGTTGCAACTTCACAATTTGAAATTGGCTTTAAATATTCCACTTTGGTTGGCACTGGAGATAACATTCAAAAATTTAAATATGTTGTCCATAATGTTTGTCATGCCTTTGGTAAAACTGCAACCTTTATGCCTAAGCCAATTTATGGCGACAATGGTTCAGGAATGCATGTGCATCAATCGATTTGGAAAGATGGAAAAAATTTATTTGCAGGAAAAGATCATGCTGGATTATCTGAATTAGCATTATATTACATCGGTGGAATAATCAAGCATGCTAGGGCAATAAATGCATTTTCAAATGCCACAACTAACAGCTATAAAAGATTAGTTCCGGGATATGAAGCTCCTGTGTTACTTGCTTACTCAGCAAAAAACCGCTCTGCTTCTATTCGTATTCCTCATGTCACTAATGAAAATGCCAGAAGAATTGAAGCAAGATTTCCTGATCCAGCTTCAAATCCATATTTAACTTGTGCGGCACTAATGATGGCAGGACTTGACGGCATAGCTAATAAAACTCACCCAGGGGAGCCAAAAAACCAAGATTTATATCATTCAAATGACCCTGAGGTTCTTAAAATTCCTACGGTAGCTCGCTCTCTTCGTGATGCTTTGAGTGAGCTCGACAAGGATCGCGAATTTTTGTTAAAAGGCAATGTATTCACTAATGAACAAATCGATGCCTATATCGAACTTAAATTAAAAGAAGCCGATAAATATGAGCAAATGCCTCATCCTATTGAATTTGAAATGTATTACAATAACTAATGAAAACGATTGGAATTATTGGCGGTGGTCAACTAGGAAGAATGATTTGTTTTGAAGCTCACAAAATGGGCTTCAAAACAGTAATTTTCACTGATCAAGAAAATTCACCTGCTAGCTACGTTACAAACAAAACAATAGTTGGAAGCTATAGTGATGAAAAATCATTAAATGAATTTGCGTCTTTGGTTGATCTGGTTACATTTGAATTTGAAAATATTCCTTATGAAGCTGTAAAAAAAATAGCCGAAAAAAAACCACTTTATCCAAGTTCAGAAGTTTTAAGAATTACTCAAAATAGAATTTTAGAAAAAAACTTTTTAAATAAAATTGGTATCAAAACCACGGATTATCAAGAAATAAATAGCCTAAATGATTTAAAAAATGGAATGGCGAAATTTAAAAAAGCTATTCTCAAAACTGCAGAAATGGGATATGATGGAAAGGGTCAATACGTATTAAATGAGGGCGATGAATTTGCAGAAATTTTCGAAAAAAACTGCCAACAAATGCCGATGATCTTAGAAAAATTTTGTAAATTTGATTGCGAAATATCGGTTATAGTTGCAAGGTCAATAGATGGGGAAATTAAAAGCTATGAACCTGTAAGCAATATTCATAAAAACGGAATTTTAAGCCGAACTATTTATCCAGCTAAATTATCGGTTCCGCAAATTGAAAAAAGCAAAAAAAATGCCGAAATTATTGCTAAAGAGATTGATTTGATAGGGATAATGGCAATTGAATATTTTGTTCTTGATAACAAAATATTAGTCAATGAAATGGCTCCCAGACCTCATAATTCAGGTCACTTTACAATGGATGCTTGCATTACCTCGCAATTTGAACAACTAATTAGAGCAATATCAGGATATAAACTTGGTGATGTCCGTTTTCATTCAAGAGGGCAAATGATAAATTTAATTGGATCGGAAATAGCGGAAATAGAAAATTATAAAACCAATCCGAAAGCTAAAATTCACTGCTATGGAAAACACAAAATTTTAGAGGGAAGAAAAATGGGGCATATAAATATTTTAAAATAATTTAAGAATTTATACAAAATTTTTTGCTTGCCAATAAATGATTTAAAATTTAAAATTATAAAAAAATATTAATAATCTATCAAATTATTTTGATATAAATTTACTTATTAACAAATTATGACAAATACTGGAAAAGTTACGCAAATTATCTCCGCAGTTGTTGATGTGGAGTTCGAATCAAGTGAGTTACCCGCAATTTACAACGCTTTAGAAGTTTTAAATGAAGGAAAAAAATTAATTTTAGAAGTTGCTCTTCACATTGGTGAAAAAACCGTTAGAACTATTGCCATGGATTCCACGGATGGTCTAACTCGAGGTGCTGTTGTTAAAGATTTAGGTAAACCAATATCAGTTCCAGTTGGTGAAGCCACCTTAGGAAGAATTATGAATGTAATAGGTGAGCCAATCGATGAAAAAGGTGAAATTAATTGTAAGGAGCTGTTTCCTATTCATGCTCAAGCTCCTTTATTGGTTGATCAGGCCACAGAAACTGAAATCCTAGAAACTGGAATTAAAGTTATTGATCTTTTGGCTCCGTATGCAAAAGGTGGAAAGATTGGTTTATTTGGTGGTGCTGGTGTTGGTAAAACAGTTTTAATTATGGAATTGATCAACAATGTTGCTAAGGCACACAGTGGATATTCAGTATTTGCTGGAGTTGGTGAAAGAACTCGTGAGGGTAATGATCTGTATCATGAAATGATTGATTCAGGAGTTATTGATATTAATAACTTTAAAAATTCAAAAGTCGCTTTAGTTTACGGTCAAATGAATGAACCACCTGGAGCTCGTGCCAGAGTTGCCTTAACTGGACTAACCCAAGCTGAATATTTCCGTGATAAAGAAGGCAGAGATGTATTGTTCTTTATCGACAATATTTTCCGTTTTACTCAAGCTGGATCTGAAGTGTCAGCATTACTTGGTCGTATTCCGTCAGCGGTTGGATATCAACCAACATTAGCAACAGAAATGGGTGCAATGCAAGAAAGAATTACTTCAACTAAAAATGGATCAATCACCTCAGTTCAGGCTATTTATGTTCCTGCAGATGATCTTACTGACCCAGCTCCTGCAACTTCATTTTCGCACCTTGATGCCACAACAGTTTTGTCAAGACAAATTGCTGAAATTGGAATTTATCCAGCGGTTGACCCTCTTGATTCTACATCAAGAATCTTGGATCCAAGAATTGTTGGACAAGAACACTATAATGTCGCTCGAGAAGTACAAAAAATTTTACAGGCCTATAAATCATTACAAGATATTATTGCGATTCTTGGAATGGACGAATTATCTGAAGAAGATAAATTAACTGTTGCCAGGGCAAGAAAAATTCAAAGATTTTTATCGCAACCATTCCATGTTGCTGAGGTTTTCACTGGGGCGCCAGGTAAATTAGTTTCGTTAAAAGATACTATTAGTAGCTTTAAAGCTATTTGTGCTGGAGATTATGATTATCTTCCGGAATCTGCTTTTTATATGGTTGGAAATATTGACGAAGCAATTGCTAAAGGCGAAAAACTTCTTAACGACAATAAATAATTATGAGCAGTTTAAATGTTGAAATTGTATCAATTGAGGGCATAATCTTCAAGGGATTATGCTTTCAAGTTGTAGTTCCATCAATATCTGGTGATATGGGTATTATGAGTCAGCATGAGGCATTTATCGTTAAATTAAAGGATGGTGAAATTAGTATCTATGATGAAAAAAATACTAATATTCAAAATTTCAAAGTTAATTCTGGATTTGCCGAGATGACCAGCGAAGACAAGCTTACTATAATCTTAAACTAAAATCAAAAATTTCTATCCACTAATTCTAGATTTTGTGGGGTGCCAATATGAAAATATTGACCCTTCAATTCAAGTCCACTGACTCTGTTTAAAATGTAATTAGCACCAACGGCATTTTTATAAAATTCGGCAACTGAAAAACTAGTTTTCGCTGGATTTTCTTTGGCAAAATTTTTTAATATTAGGGGGTTTATAACCTGCATACCAACATAAACATGGCTTTGATGATCATCATGATTGTTAAAGTTTCTTTGGAGTAGGTTGCCATTTAAATTAAAATCACCTTTGCCATCATATCCAAGAAAATCTCCAGTTTTTTTTAAGCCTAATAAAAAATCACAATCAGTTTTTAAAAAATTATCATAAATATAATTCAAGTCAGAAAAATTTTCGGCATCATGCCACAAAACATCACCATTTAAGGTAATTAGAGGTTGATTTAAATCAATTTTATCTAGCGCATAAATTAATCCACCACCAGTTTCAATTTTATTAGTTTCTTTGGATAAAATTATTTTTGGGTTGTTAATTTGAGATAGAAAATTCTCAAATTCATTTGATAAATAAAAGGTATTAATAATTATTCGCTCAACTGAGGAAATCAAATTTAAATAATCTAGAATTCTAGATAAAATTGCTTGGTTTTTAATTTTTAAAAGTGGCTTGGGTGTTGTTGCTGTATGTGGCATCATTCTCTCGCCACGACCTGCACAAAAAATAAAAACTTGAGAAATTTTACTCATATTACTTAGAAGAAAATAAAGGTTGAGCAGTAGCAAATTCAATTTGATAAGTAAGAACTCCGTCAACTTGAGCGCTCCATAATCTCTTATAGTAACCATTTAAGGCTATTAACTCGTCATGGGAGCCGTCTTCTACAATTTTGCCATGGTTAAATACTAGAATTCTATCCATTTTTTGCAAGGTAGAAAGTCTATGAGCTATAACTAAAGTGGTTTTATGTTTCATCAAATTTTGTAAACTTTCCTGAATCATATTTTCGGTAACCGAATCTAATTGACTAGTTGCTTCATCCAAGACCAGAACTGAAGAATTTTTAAAGAATGCTCTTGCAATAGCTATTCTTTGTCTTTGTCCACCTGATAATTTAACACCTCTTTCTCCTACATAAGATTTGTAACCATTGCTCATTTTGTTAATAAAGCCATGTGCCGATGCGCTTTTGGCTGAATCTATAACCTTTTCAAGAAGGGCGTCTGGCGAAAGATTTTCTTTGTTGCCATAAGAAATATTTTCTACTAAATTTCTATGAAAAAGAACTGGCTCTTGCGGTATTAATGTTATGGCATCATGCAAAGAATCTAGTGAAACTTCTTTAATATTTTGACCATCAATTAGAATTTCTCCACTTTCCACATCATAAAATCTAAGTAATAAATTGATAAAAGTTGATTTTCCACTGCCAGAATGCCCAACTAATCCAACCTTTTGCCCAGCGGGAATAACAATTGAGTTGTCGTCAAAAAGTGAATTTTGTGTTTCATATGAAAATTTAATTTTATCAAAAATAATTTCTCCCTTATTTACTACTAAATTTCTTTTATTATTTTTGATTAAATTCTTTTGATCAATTATCTCAATTGCTTCTTTGAGAACGCTGAACTCTTCAAGGAAATTACGAATTTGCTTCATCGCTTCTTGAATGATATTGTGAAGAAAATTATTTATTCCAAATATTAAAATAAAATCGCCAATCGTGACTTTTTGTTTTGAATAAAGCCAAATCAAATATACAAAGCATAAAATAAAATAAGCCGAAGAAACCAAGCCAAGCAAGGTATAATTTTTATTTAGATACAATGCTCTTTTGGTATAAAAATTTGAATATTTGTTTTGTAATTTGTCTACTCGATTAAGTTCGTATTTTGCATTAGAAAATAATCGAATATTTTGAATATTAGCAAAAATATCAACAATATTTCCCATTATTTTACTCTGTTGATTGGCAACATTCATTGAAATGCGATTGGTTTGAAGGGCGCATCGATAAGAAATTGGAATAATAATGGCTACCCACAAAATTAAAGCCAAGGCAAAATATAAATTTATTGACGCTAATATTATTGTTGCAAAAATAATTGCTAAAGAACCTCCAAAAAAATTATAAAGAAGTATTTCTAAAATTTTAGGAGAGGAATTGAATAAGTCTCTAACTTTATTAACAATGGCTCCTGAGAAATTATTTTGAAAAAAATCATGAGATTGACCAAGTAATTGTTTTATGGAGTCATGAGTAATTCTGTGTTTGAATTTTGGCAGTGATTCTGCCCATAAAAAATCAGATATTCTTGATAAAATGCTAGGTAAAATAATTAAAAAAGATAAGATAAGCATATAGGAAAAAGTTTCCTTAATTATATCCTGATGTTTTGAGATTATGATTATATTTAAAAGAGCCTTAGAAACCAAAGGCATTAAAGACACATTAATGGCTGATATTGTAATAACAAAAATATGTCCAAATATATATAGCTTTATATTTTGGCATGAATTAATTATAAAATGGGAAACTTTGCTAATTTTATTCATTAGATTAAATAAATTTTTTAATAGTTTTAGAGATTTATTAATAATAATCAACAAAATATTTTTATTTAAAAAAATCTAATCCAATATCAACATTTATAATTGAGTTGGTAATCGATCCAATTGAGATAAAATCTATATCTAGATTACGATATTGCTCGATATTAGCCAAATTAATTCCACCGGAAACTTCAATTAATATCTTGGTAGAGTGACTTCTAATCATATTTATTGAATGCTGGAGATCTTCGTTGCTCATATTATCGAGCATAATAATATCTGGATTGTGAACTAAGCATTCCATAACTTGACCAGAATTGTCGCATTCAATTTCAACTTTTGAAGTTTTATTTTTATCAATATTTTTAAAAACAGAATTTATGTCGCCACAAGCGTTGATATGATTATCTTTTATTAAAATCATGTCGGATAAATTAAAGCGATGATTTACGCCATTTCCGCATTTAACAGCATATTTTTGTAACTCACGATATAATGGAAGGGTTTTTCTTGTGTCTAGAATTCTGATTTTGGGATTGTTTAATTTTTTTACGAATTTATTGGTTTGAGTCGAAATTGCACTTAAATGTTGAATTAAATTAAGTATGATACGTTCACCTGCTAAAATCAATTTGGAGTTGCCGAATCCTTTAATAATATCTTCATTTGCTTGAACTTTATCACCATCATTTTTTAAAAAATCAAAATTAATTTGGCATTGATAAAATTTTGACGATGCTAATAATTTTTTGAAAACGCAATCAACAATTTGTGATCCACAAAAAATCAATTCTTCCCTAGCATTGATGGCAAAATGCGAATTATCATTCGATAAAATGGTCATATCGGAGGTGATATCATCAAAAGCTCTATCTTCATTGAGAGCATTTTCAACAATAAATTCAAGAGATTGCAACTTATAATTTAACATTTATTGGCATCAAATTTTTGTTTTTTTAATTTATTTAATCTTTCATTGATAAAATGTCTCATAAAATTCATTTCTTCGGCAGAAATTTGGCGTTTTCCACTTTCACTTTCGTCGATTAAATTTTTAATAATTTTAAAAGCCATACAATTGTCACCCTTTTTTTCACTTATAAAGGCTGGCATTTGTTTAGTCCATAATGGGGCTTCGGTTGCATTATTTTGGGCGAGTTTATTGGCAAAATAAAGTGCTGTATCCAAATCATTTAAATCTTTTTTGGCAATAAAAACTCCCTGAAAAAGCCACCACCAATTTTTATCAATATCCGATGATGAATGTTCATCAAGATATTTTAGAACTAGATAAATATCTTCTTTTTTTTGGGTTTGGGAAAATAAATAGCTAGCAACTGAAGGAATTAATCGTGAATTATTATTAAGCGAGTCTAAGGTTATCATCCAATCATATAAACGTCGGTAATCATAATCTTTGTAGCTTTTGAAGCCAGCAAAAATGTCGCCAAAATTTTGTAAATTTGTTGCCATAACTCTAAACAAAAACTCTTTATCGCCAAATGATGCTCCATTGATGAATTGTTTAGAAGGAGCTGGAGGAACGATATCGTAATTATGGCGAAAACTTTCAGTATGAAGCCAAAACAAAATTTGAAGTGTGAAAACGAAAATGAACAGCCAAAAAAAAATTTTATGCGAATATATGTAAAAAAACATTTTGAAATTTTTCACTGATAGACCTAAAATTGTTTTTTCTTAAAATCATGAAATGCCATAAAAATCATTAATGGCAAATAAATTATAGACTGTATGAAAATAATTTGCAAAAAACTATTATCACTAAGGCCATAAACACCCCAAGAACTTTGTGAATATAAATCGAGCCGAGGAAAAATGACCGATAAAATTTTTAAACTAAAACCAAGAGAGTCTCTGGTTGAATTTATATTAACGGGATCACTAATATTAATGGCCATTACAAACATTCCCATTAATCTTGAGAGTATGTAAAAACCAAATGCCGAAAAAATTGCTGAAAAAGAATTTTTTAGCATCAAAGAGCAAAGTAATGCAAAGGATATAACGATAAGAATTTCAATTGTAGTGGTGGTAAACCAAATTAGCATTCCTAAGTAGTTAACCTTGAAAATTATACAAGTTAAAAGAGTGAACGGTAACAAAATTAGAAGAGCGGAAATAAAAAAACCTAGTAGATATCCCAAAATAAAATTTTCCCTTGATATTGCTTTGGATAAAATAAATTCAATCTCTTTATTCTCAAATGATCGAGTAATATTGATGCAAACAAATAAAATAATTCCAAATGACAAAATGGTTCGCACTGTTGCTAAAACAAAAACTAAAGATGATTGATTTTGCTCAACAAGCATTGTCGATCCAAGAAAAATTGAAACTCCAAATGAAATAAAGATAGCAATAAAAAGCCCCAAATACAGTTTATCCTTAAGGCCATTCTTAATTATATATTTTAAAATAGATTTCATAGATAGATTAGAAAAAATTTCTGCGATTAGTATCAAACTTCTCTTGTAAATCACGATCAATTTTATCGACTTTAGAACCACTATTGATAATGGTTGCCTTGATAAAAATTACAGTTTCTTTAACTTCGGAAGATTTTTCAAAAGACTTAAATATCCATCCTAAAATAGGAATTTTTCTAAAGAATGGAATGCCACCTTCAGAACCAGTGGCATTGCTTGACATTAATCCGCCTAAAACAATTACATTTCCAGAAGCTATTTTGACTGAGGTTGATAATTCTCGGGTAGTTATAACAGGAACGATATTGGCATAAGAAAAATCTTTAGTATTTGCAGTTGCTGGGTCTTTAACCTCATTAGTTTTTTGAGTAATTTTTGGGGCAATATTCATTGAAATCTCGCCAGTTTTTGGATTAATTGATGGGGTAATTTCAATTTGAACACCAACATTTTCTTCTTGTTTAGTTGAAGTAACTGTAGTGGCAACGGTGGAGGCTGCGGTTCCAGTGGTGGTTCCTTGCGCACTTTGTTGAGCCTCAACTTTAAAATAAACTAATTTTTCAGCAAAATTTAATGAGGCTTTTTGATTATTCATAGCATGAATTCTTGGGCTCGAAATTGCTTTAGTTGAACCAAATTTTGACATAGCATCAACTGCAATATTTATATCGCCACCAAAAATTTTCATCGCAGGGTTTGATGCCGAGACCATTGAGGCGAAGTTGGTATCTGGATCTGGAGAATTGAATTTAATTAAATCTTGAGTCCAGTCAATACCAGCTCTAAATTTTTCTGATAAGGAAACCTCAACAACTTTGGCTTCAATTAAAACTTGCATTGAAGATTGTTTGGTTACATCTGCAAGATATTTGGTAATGGCTGTGTGATGGCGATCTGTTGCATATACAGTGATCATGCCAGCAACTTTATTTGGTGTTGCCGTAGAATTGGAAGAACCAGATTGATTATCAGCTTTTTCAGATGTAAAAATATTTTCAATATTAGTTTGAACTTCATCCCATAAAGGTGATCCATCAAGATAATCAACGAAATAATTTTTCATATATGGTTTATCGGTTTCGAAATATAAAACTTTATTACGATAGCTATAACGAATATTTCCCTGAGTTGCAATACGATCAATAATTTCTTTAAAGGGACGATTTTTAGCATTAATAATTACGCCACCAGAGATTTTTGGGTCGACATCAACATCGACTTCAGCAATTCTTCCAAGTTCAATAAGCACATCGCGAAGAGGAACTTGATCGGTAACATAAAATGAGATTATTTTTTCACCGCCAATTTTTGGGGCGGGTGGAACCATAATTGACTTTGTCAATTTTGGGATTGGGATATCAGAATTAATAAATTTATTTTTCTCTTCCTTAGCTTGCTTTTTAGACTTGATTGTCGTTTCTTTAATATCGGATTCAGTCATTCCAACATCGTCGAATAAAGGGTCAAGACGATTTTGAGAACAAGAAAAAACAATCATCAAAGTGATTAAAATTAGGTATTTATTGGTTTTATTCAAGATTAACACTATAATTAGGATTTATTTTTGAATTAATATTAATTTGCAAATTTAATTTAATTTGATAAGTTATTAGAGAAATTTTTTTTAAGCAAATTATTTTACCAAATTTTTAAATATTTTTTTTAAAATTCTCAAAAAAATATTTTTATATTAAGCTATTTTTTTAATAAACATTATGTTAGAGCAGAAAGATAAAATTTTTACCAATTTAAATGGTCAAGATTCAAATAGTTTAACAAATTCTAAGCTTCGGGGTGATTGGTCGCAAACAAAAAAATTTCTAGATAATGGTAGCGAGTGGATAATTGAGCAAGTCAAAGCATCATGGCTTCGCGGAAGAGGCGGAGCTGGTTTTCCAACTGGAACTAAATGGTCTTTTGTTCCAAAAAAAACTGACCCAAAAATCGGTAAACCTCATTATCTTGTTATTAATGCAGATGAATCGGAGCCAGGAACTTGTAAAGATCGCGATATTCTTAGATATGAACCACATAAACTTCTTGAGGGATGTTTAATTGCTTCAAGAGCAATTAACGCCAACACATGTTATATTTATATTCGTGGTGAATATTATAATGAAGCTGTGGCCTTGCAAAAAGCTATAGATGAAGCTTATGATGCCAAATTGATTGGTAAAAATGCTTGTGGATCGGGTTGGGACTTGGATATTTATATTCATCGCGGAGCAGGAGCTTATATTTGTGGCGAAGAAACCGCTTTATTAGAAAGTCTTGAAGGCAATAAAGGTCAGCCTAGATTAAAACCCCCATTTCCAGCTTTAATTGGTTTATATGGCTGTCCTACAGTTATTAACAATGTCGAGTCAATCGCGGTTGTTCCAGAAATTTTACGCAGAGGAGCTAATTGGTTTGCATCAATTGGTAAAGAAAAAAATACTGGCACAAAAATATTTTGTATATCTGGTCATGTAAATAAGCCTTGCAATATCGAAGAAGCGATGGGTATTCCATTGAAGGAATTGATCGAAAAACATGCTGGTGGAGTGATTGGCGGATGGGATAATTTACTCGCAGTAATACCGGGCGGATCTTCAGTGCCATTAATAAAAAAGGAAATCTGCGATAATATTGATATGGACTTTGACTCGCTAAAAGCGGTAGGCACAGGTCTTGGAACTGCGGGTGTAATTGTAATGAATAAATCAACCGATGTAATCAAGGCAATAGCTAGATTGTCACATTTTTACAAACATGAATCTTGTGGACAATGCACACCTTGTCGAGAAGGGACTGGATGGATGATGAGAATCATGGATAGAATGGTAATTGGTGACGCAAAAATCGAAGAAATTGACAAGCTTTATAATTTAAGCAAGCAAATTGAAGGCCATACTATCTGTGCCCTTGGCGATGCCGCAGCTTGGCCAGTTCAGGGCTTGATAAAAAATTTTCGCGAAGAAATGATTAATCGCATCGAAAGCAAAATATAATTATGGAAAAAATTGTAGCTTTAATTACGGCTTGTGGGCGAGGAAATCGTTTTAATCGTGGTGAAGGAATTCCAAAGCAATATTTACCATTGGCAGGCTATCCAATGCTTCGTCATTCAATCTTAGCTTTTTTAAATCATCCAAAAGTTTCTGATGTAATTTGTGTAATTCATCCTGACGATATAGAATTATATGAAGACGCTGTTCGAGGTTTAGATTTACTAAATCCAGTGTTTGGTGGCGAAACTAGGCAATCATCAATTAGAATTGGTCTAAAGGAGCTTAGCGAATATTCGCCTCATAAAGTATTAATTCATGATGGGGTTAGACCATTTGTTTCAAAAAGAATTATCAACGGTATTCTCGAAAAACTGGAATCGCATCCCGCGGTAATTCCTGCGATTGCAGTTGAAGATACCATAAAAAAAATTGGCGATGGAAGAATTGAGTGGACGTTGGAGCGAGAAAATTTGTGGAGAGCGCAAACTCCACAAGGATTTTTATATCAAGATATTTTAAATTCACACATTGCTTTTAAAGATTTAAATTTCACTGATGACTCGGCATTAAATGAATATGCTGGGATTCCTGTAGCAATTGTTCCGGGGTCGCAAAATAATTTTAAAATTACAACCGAAGAAGATTATGAAAGAGCCAAGAGAATGATCACTTTTTTAAACGAAGAATATCGAGAAGAAACCAAAGCTGGCATAGGCTATGATGTTCACGCTTTTGAAGAACTAATAAATACCGATACAAATTTTATTAGATTGGGTGGTGTAGAAATTGAATTTAACAAAAAAATAATTGCTCATTCTGATGGTGATGTGGTGATTCATGCCATAATTGATGCTATTCTTGGAGCGTTGGGATTGGGTGATATTGGTGAACATTTTCCACCAAATGATGTAAAATGGAAAAATTGTGATTCGCGAGAAATGTTAAAAATAATTTATAATTTAATCCAAAAATATAGTTCAACTATTGTAAATATTGATACCACAATAATTTGTGAAAAACCAAAAATTTTGAAATATAAAGAAAAAATGAAAGAAGAAATTTCTACAATTTTAGGAATTTCAGCAAAGAGAATTAATATTAAAGCAACCACCACTGAGGGCTTAGGATTTACCGGAAGAGGTGAGGGCATTGCCTGCCAAGCTATTGCAACACTGATTTGCCAAAATAATTATTTTGGAAATCAGTAATTAAAGTTATAGCATTTCCACTTAAAAATGATAAATTAAGCAAGTTTTTTTAAAGATATCGAAATGGTATTATTTCATTTATTAGTGGAAATGGTAATATTATTTATTTTTTAAATATTCCTTTACCGCAGAAAATAAATCGACAATGGCATCACGAATTTTGGCATCAAAACCAATATTAGTCTTTGCCCATTTTTTTACAAATGGTCGCGCTAAATCCCAAATATTAAGATGCTCATCAAGCGAAACTCCAACCCCTTCAACTAAAAGTAAGGTTTTTTGTAAAAGCAATAATTCAGGCTTTGCTTCCATTTTATAGTTTTTGGTTAAATCAATTAAGGCAGTTAATAATTTTGCAATAGAAATATCCTTAACATTTACACCAACGATCATTTCACCGATTTTGCGACAAGATAGCGATAGGTCAATAAGATTGGTATCGGCAGGAACAAAGCCTGCATCGATATGAATTTTGGCAATTTTATCATAGTCGCGATGAAGGAATCCAATTAAAACCTCAGCAACCGCGATACGAGTTTTTTTATCAATCTTTCCAACTATACCAAAATCAACAACTGCAATATCACCATTATCTTTTAAAAATAAATTTCCGGGATGCATATCAGCATGAAAAAAACCATGAACATAAACTTGTTGAAAATAAGCTAAAACTAGATTTTGAGCAATAATTTTTTTGTCAAAGGTGGTTTGTAAAATTTTATCTGTATTGGAAAATGGAATACCATCTATCCATTCGGAAATTAAAATTTTATTTGATGAATATTGCCAAAAAATTTTTGGAACAAAAAAACCTTTAACACCCTTCATATCCTCGGCAAGTTTGGAGCCGTTGGCACCTTCGTGAAGTAAATCAAGCTCAAATTTTGCGGTTTGTGATAATAATTCAGCAATATCTATACAGGTTTTGTGTAAAAACGGAGAAAAAACCAAACATAATTTTGCTAATAATTTTAGGGTTAAAATATCGCGCATCATCATTTTTTGAATATTTGGTCGTAAAATTTTCACTGCCACAATTTCACCTGAAATTAATTGGGCTTTGTGAACTTGGGCAATTGATGCTGAAGCAATTGGAATTTGATTAAATTCTTTAAATATTTTGTCAAAATTTTGGTGAAATTCTTGATTAATAATTTTAGATAATTTGTCATAAGAAAATGGTTTCACATTATCTTGAAATTTTGCTAAGGTTAAAGCTATTTCCTCGCCTACTAGATCTTGACGAACTGACAGTAATTGACCTAATTTTAAGAAAGATGGGCCAGCAATTTGAAAAAATAAAAAAATTGCTCGCTTTTTGCTAAAAACAAAAATAGGAAGAAGAGTTAGCAATATTGAAAGTAGCCTAACTAGATTTAAAAAAGGCAAAAGCACTAACTAAATTTATTAAAAGTTTTTATTAATTCGATTTGATTGTATGAAGTATTTTTATTGGTATCAATTTTAATTTTATTTAAATCAACATCGATTCCAGCCCATGAAAATAAGCTTTGCATCAGTTTTGATATAATTTCTAAAACATTATGAGACATTTCTTGAATTCTACTTATAACTAGTTTTAGGGCTTGAGCTTCATTGCTTTTAGATTCGATTCCTAAAATAGTAATTAATTCTTCAACTGAAATAATATTTAAAACTAACATAACAATGATGATTGAAAATGCAGTTGAGCTATAAATCATTGCAACTCTAGCATAAGTAAAGGGTGTAATCATAACATGATTTTTTTAAAAAATTAAACAATTAATCTAAAATATTTTTGTTTTGTTATTGATGATAATTAGGTTTTTTTTAGCTTCAAGATTTTTTTATAAAATTATAAATTCCCGCCAGTTAAAATTGCGAGGAATTTTTTATTAATTAAATTTGGATTTTTTTGTAAATAAATTTCGCATCCAGCTATTGATAAAGCTGAAGTTGGTTCAATTTTTTGTTCAAGCAAATTCGATAATTTTTGTTGCCAATAATGAATTTTTTCTTCCGGAATTTCAATAATTTGGTCAAGTTTTTTTAAATAATGAAAACAGCGTTCAGAGATTTTTAAGGTTCGA
>Ga0172372_10003107_pt1 | contig 24726 bp, 17 predicted proteins | sample LakKiv5m_2_FD_114544 | JGI IMG/M metagenome (GOLD analysis project Ga0172372, IMG submission 114544) | Freshwater microbial communities from Kabuno Bay, South-Kivu, Congo - kab_092012_9.5m | ecosystem: Environmental > Aquatic > Freshwater > Lake | place: Democratic Republic of the Congo...
CCCTTCCCAGAAGAGGTCACGGCCCACGAGCTCGCGCACGAGTGGTTCTACGGCCTCGTCGCGACGAACGAGGTGCAGTGGCCGATGCTCGACGAGGGACTCACGCAGTGGGCGACGACGCGCCTGCTCGCGGATGTGTTCGGAGAAACACGTTCTGCCATCGCCCTGCCCGGTCTCACGCTCGACGCCTTCGAAATTGCCCGATTGTTCGCCCTGCGTGGTCGCCCGACACCCGCGCCCGGTCAGCCCGCCTACGCCTTCGACGACTCCACCTACGGGCGCAGCGTCTACCTCCGCACCGCCCTCGTCCTCGAGACGACGCGACGCACCTTCGGTGCCGCGCGCTTCGACCGTGCGATTGGCCACTACGCGCGCGCCCAACGCTTCCGCCATCCCGTCCCCGCCGACCTCTTTGCGAGTTTCGACGCTGTCTTCGGCGCCGACTTCTCCGCGCGAACGCTCGCGCCCGCGCTACTGCGAGGCGAGACCGCAGATGCGCACCTCGTCCGCCTCGAAAGCGCCCCGGACGGCCGGGGCCGCTTCCGCACCGATGTCGAGGCTGCGCGAACCGGCTCGCTCGAATTGCCACTCAGCTTGGCACTCCGCGCCGACGACGGACGCACACGACGCCTCGCATGGCCGCCGGGAATGCCGCGATTCCGCGCCACCTTCACCGCCCGGGAGCGCTACACGGCCGCCATCCTCGATCCGGACCGTCACAACCTGCTCGACGCCGACGCGCTCGACGGGACTCTCTCGAACCGGCCCGCCCAGCCGGGCGCCTTCTTCGCACGCGTCCTCGCCGCGCTGCAAGCGCTGGTGGCTACGGTGGGCGCTTGACCACGTCGTCCCTCGCGCGGCTCCGCACCGCCGCGCCCGCCACGTTCGCCGTCTACGTCTGCCAGACACTGCTCGCGCTGGCCCCCGCGTGGCCGCTTGCCCGCGCAGTCGAGCGCTCGCTCGCGACCCATCCGCTCGGCTCTGATGCGCTCGACGCGCCCGGCGGTCTGTGGCGTCTGGAGACGCTCGCGGCGCTCAGCGACACCGCAGCCCCGCTCGCGGACGTCACGCTCATCGCGGTGCTGCTCACGCTGGCGGTGGCGCCTCTCCTCCAAATGACGTGGCTCGCCGCGCTCCTCCGCAGGATGCCGTTTCGCGAGGCACTCGCGCTCGGCGCTCGCCGCTACGCGGCAGCCGTCGGCGTGTCGGTTGCCCTGCTCCCGGTGCTGCTCGTGGCGCTCGGCACGCTGGCGCTCGTGCCCGCCATGCTCTCGCGCCTCGTGACGCAGACGCCGAGCGACCGTACCCACGACCTCGTCGTGCTCGGCGGACTCGTGCCTGGCCTCGTGTTGCTCGCTTTTTGGGGGCTCTGGCACGACCTCGCGCGAGCGTCACTCGCGCGCAGCGGGCGTTCGCTCTCCGCCGTCCTGCGAGGCGCCCAAGCCTGCCTCCCGCCTCGCACGCTGCCCACCTACCTCGGATGGCTCGCAGTGGGCGCATTCTTCGCGACCGCAGCGCAACTGCTCGCATCCGGGTTCAGCGGTCGCGGCTCGCTCGCTGCGTTCGCAACGCTGCTCCTCACGCAAACACTCGGCCTCGCCCGCACCGTCGTTCGCGCCCGCTGGCTTGCGACGGCCCTCGACCGCGTCCGTTGACGCACACTGGCCCGGCCCCGCGCGACAACGTGCACGCCCCCGTCGGACACCCGTAGCCACGAAGTCGCCGATGAGACGCCCCGCTCGCAGGCACTCGACTCGGCCCCCAAGCGAAACGGGCGCCCCGTTTCCGGGACGCCCGCGTCTATCACCGGCCTTGCAGGCCGCTCCCGAACCGCTCGGCGCTCAGCCGCCCTCACCGCCCGTCGCCTGAAGGACGAAGGGATAGTTGACGACGACGATGCCACCGCCCTCGGGCGCCGGGAACGACCAACGCTGCACCGCGCCGGCAATGCACGTCTCGACCGGCGGCGATCCCATGTCCGACTGAGAGACTGCAGCCATCTGCACGGCGCCCGTCGGTGAGATGACGAACTGCACGCTCACACGGCCCTGCAAATCGGGGCGCTGATTCAGCTGCTGCTCGTAGCAGAAGCGAACCTCGTTGATGTGGCGCTGAATGACACGGCGGATGACCTCCTTCGAAAGCGATCCGCGGACGTCGGCATTGCCAGTGCGGATGCGGGGCACTCGCGCACTGCGGCCGGAGAATCCGCCCGCGCCGCGGCCGTAGCCGTTGCCCTCGCCGCCGCCGCCACCATGGCCGATGGTGCCAAGGTTGCCGAGACCGATGGTGCCCTCTCCGGTGCCACCACCGCCGCGGCCGGTGCCGCGCAGGCCGAGACCGCCGAAGCCGAAGTTCTCACCAATCTGGTCGCCCATGAGGGCGCCGAGCGCGCTCATCGGATCGTTGCCGAGCGCCGAGTCGCGGCCGAACGGTGAGGTCGGCGAGTTCCAAGCACCCGTCGACGCGCGGAGAACACCAAGAATACCGGCCGTACGCGCCTGCTCGCGAGCCGCCTCGCGGGCCATGTGCGGGTCCTGGTTGTCCTGCGGGCCCTCGATGCCGTAGCGGTTCTTGGTCTTCTTCGCGTCGTTCTTACCCATCTGGCCTTCGTCACCCTTGTGACGCTTGCCCTTGCCGCCGTCGTCCTGATTCTTGTTCTCTTCCTGAAGCCACTCCGGCTGCTCCTCTTCCTGCGTCTCCGGCGGCTCAATGAGGTATTTCGCGTAGCGCGAGTCCGCGGTGAGGAGTTCGAGGCTCAAAGAGGAGCTGCTCGGGGGCATGAAGTACATGAGCAGCAGGAAGGCGCCATGGACGGCCACCGAGAGGCCCGTCCAGATGTACGACTTCCAGTCGATCGACGATCCGGTCTTGCCGACGACCTTGCCAGCCTGAACCGGCTTCACGAGGAAGGTCAGCCCCTTGTACTGGACCTTCGCCGTCGCGCCGGCCTGAACCGGGTACTGCTGCGCCCCTGCGACCTGAGCACAAGGCTGAAGTTTCCCCTGCGCCGCGAGGTCGGCGAAAGACACGGTCTGGCCAGACACCGTGACGTCGCCAGTCGCCCCCGACGGGACGACGACCGCCACGCCTCCGCCCGCCGGGACGACGACCGGGAGGCGGTCCGTGCCGAGAAGCTCGCTCCCGACCAGATAGTCGGTCTGCGGTGCTCCCTTGACGGCGGACTGCTCGCCCACGGCGAACTCGCGCGGTGGCGAGAGATGCGCGACGTGCAGGACGCTCGTGTCACCCCACATCACGACGACCTCGATGGCCTGCGCGTCTGTCTCGACCTCGCTCGACGAGACCGCCGGGCCGCTCGCCGAGATGCCGTAACGGACCTCACCCTGCGGCGCGACCGCAGCCACGGCCGCGGGAGCCGCCGCCGGTGCCGCGAACGGATTCGCAAGCGAAGCAGGAGGCGCAGCGAACGGATTCGCAAGCGCAGCAGGAGGCGCCGCGAACGGGTTGGCGAGAGCCGCAGGCGCGCTCGCAGCCGGTGCACTCGGCCCCTCAGCGGTCTCGACGGCGGCTTCGATGCCGACGACGACGCGCGCCCCCCCGAGGGTCACCTCGTCGCCGTTCTGCAGCCGCGCCTTGTTCACCTTCGCGCCGTTGACGATCGTGCCGGCCGCCGAACCCAGATCGATGATGAAAATCTCGCCAGGGCCCGTCACCTCGATGATGGCGTGCATCGGAGAGACGTTTTCGTCATTGATGCGCAGATGGCTCGAAGGCAGCTTTCCGACCTTGATGATGTCCTGCACCAATCGCTCGGTGCGGACGGGGTCGTCGCCCTGGAAGATCTGAAAGGACATCGGAATCTTCGTCGTCACCGTCTGCCTCCGTCGGGGAGACGAGAGCGCCATGGGCGCGCTTCGCTCCACCGGCTTGCACCTTCGATCACGTTCCGCGTGGCACCGGCGTCCCTCGACTCCCGGCCCCCCGCGGCGTGGCAGGACCGGACCCTCCGGCTGCACCCTGCATACCCTCTGACACCCTTCGACCGCGCGAGTTCCCGCGCCGCCGCGATTCCTCTACCGAGAGCCCTTGGGAGTCACACATCACCCCAGCCTTACAGCCTCACCAACCCACGTCAGTTCGGCTGTCTGACGAAGTGACTACAGATTCTCGACCGACTTCAGCATCTCCGGAATGAAGTGCTCCCGGATCCGAATCAGCGAGTTGCGCTGCCCACGACGCCGAACGTTGAGCAACTCACCGTCGGGGCGAACGAGGTCGCCGGTGACGAGGTCGTCCTCGAAATCGTAGGTGGTTTCGCCACCTCCGCCGGCCGGAGCATCCTGCGCACTTGCAGGGGCCGCGGCGAGGAGGACCAGGGCCGCCAAGACCGCAAACAGCGTGATGTTCTTCATGTTGAAAACCTCCTGCACACGAGGACTTGAAACTTGCGGGACTCTAACCGTGCCGCGCCATGGCGGTCAATCGCCGCTCGCAACCTCATTCACGGGGTGGCTGGAGCAGGTGCTGGCGTGGGCGCGGGCGCCGGGGTCGCCTCGGGTGCCGGCGGCGCCGGAACCGCAGGGGCTGCGGGCGTCCCGCCTGCCGCCGCCTGCTGCGCCGCCATCCGCGCCATCATCTCCTGCTGCTGGCGCTGCAGCTCGGCCATCTCCGCGCGAGTCGTCGCGACGATCTCGATCTGCTGAATGAAGCCGGGGCGACATTGCGAGGTCGAACGACGACGGCCGCGACGGGCGCGCTCGAGGTTGCAACGACGCGTCACGCTGGTCACGGTCTCCGCGAAACGCGGATTGCTGCCCGCCTTGGCGACGAAGGCCTCGTACTGGGATTTCGCCTCGTTCAGCACTGCTTCCGAACCGCCGCGGTAGTTGTGACTGATGAGCGCGAGGTTGAAGAAGGCCTCCGGGCGCGTCCCGTCAATCTCCTTCGCCTTGTTGTACTCGGCGACCGCCGCGTCGAACTGGTTCAGACCCCGCAGAGCAGCGCCCAGACCAAGGTGCGCATCGTAGCTACGCGGATTGAGTTCCACCGCGCGTTCGAAGGCGCGCTTCGCGTCTTCGTAGCCGCGGAAGCCGATGACCATCGACCCGAAGTTCATCCAAGCTTCGAAGTTCTTCGCATCGAGGTTTGCGGCACGCTCGAACATGCGCACGGCCTCGATGATGTTGTTTTTCTTCACGTAGATGAGCCCCCACGTGTTGTAGATGGGCCCGTACTCACGGTTGATCTGCTGCGCTTGCCGGCACACGACCGCCGCGAGATCAAGACGCTGACCGGCCTCACTCGGATTGCGGTCAGACTCCTGGATGTAAAGCAGCGCCATCTCGTTGAACGCGGGAAGGTACTGCGCGTCGATCGCGAGAGCGCGACGCAGATTGTTGAGGGCATCGCGGACGAGCGCCGCCTGACCGCTCGCGCGCTGCAGCGCGGCGAGGTTCACGTACCCCTCGGTGCACTGCGCGTCGTCAGCGACGGCCCGAGAGAAGGTCTGCATCGCGGCGGCACTCTGATTCTGCGCGACCTGATCGAGGCCGATCATGACGCGGGCCTTGCAGAACTTGTTGTTCGCAGACAGCGCGCGATTGTAGTACTCGAGCGCCTTCGTCCGGTCGTCGCAACGAGAGCGTGTCAGCCCAGCCATGTAGAGCGCTTCCGCGAATCGCCCGCCTTGTGCCTCGGCCGCGTCGTCAAAGAATTCCGTCACGGTGCTGCAGGTGTCGCTGTTCCAGCCGGAAGTCTCCGCTTGGGTGAACGCCGCAAGCCCGTCGCTCCAGTAATTCTGGGCTTCCGCGCTCACGACCTCGCCGGTCGAGGTGCGAGGTGCGCCTGGCGCGGCGGTGGTCTCACCCCCGCCTGTCGTCGCGCCGACAGCGGCACCGCCGCAACCTGTGAGGGCCGCAACGATCGCCGAGAGACCAAGCATGCGTGCAGTGGACGGGTTCTTCATCGAAGACCTCGCGATTGCCTTGCCCATCAGTTGCCCCCACCCGCGGCCGCGCCGCCTGCCGTTGCACCGCCTGCCGCCGCGCCTCCGGTCGCCTCCGAGTCCGCCGCCTCGGCTTCCTCGGCCGCCTGTCCCAGCTGGACGATCCCAGGACGAGCCACCGCCTCGTGCACGTAGCCGGGCTCACCCCGCAACTCGGCCGCAAGCGGATACTGGGTCGGGTTGAGGCGGTTGAGTTCGTCCTCGCAGGTACGCGAGTACTGGTTGAACCAGCGAACGCGCGTCGCCGTGATGATGCAGTACTCGAACTTCGGGAGAGCGAGCTCGTAGAACACCGTACGCTGCGCGTTCAGGGCGCCGACGTAGATATCGTAGAGTTCGGGGTCGTTTTCGATCTCCGTCGGAACGGGCGCGTCGTCGAAGGCATCGACGAATGCCGTGTACATCTGACCGATGCGCGATGCGGCGCCGATGAGCCACTGCGGAACGTCGAGCGGCACGAGCTTGTTGTAGGCCGCCTCAGCCGCGTCGAGTGCCGCCTTCTTGCGCTCGAGCCAGCGCTTGAAGTCGCCGCTGGCCCAGCGGTTCACCGCCTCGAGGTTGCCCTGCCCGCGATACTCCGGGAATCGGATGCGGTTGTAGGCGGTGTAGAGCGCTTCCGCCTGATAGAAGAGCGCCTCGCTCACGCCAGTCTTGGCCTCGAGCAACGCCGCAGCCTTGGCGCCATCGTCGACCTCCATGCGGCCGATCGCTTCGGCTGCACCGCGCTCCCAGAGCCGCACGGCCGCCTCGAGCGCGCCCACGCCGAGCGACTCGTTGCCCGCCTCACGATAGGCCCGCGCGATGTGGATGTTCGCCTGAATGACGAGCTGCGGAGGCGCAGCCCGCTCGTAGCTGCGAAGCCACGTGCGGTAATGGTCGACGACCTTCGCCCACTGCCGCTGGTTCTCGTAGATCGTGCCAATCGAGAACTTGACCTGCGCGACCTCGCGCGGACGGGCGGTTCGTCCAGCGCGGTAATTGCGCTCGAACAGGTCGGCGTCCTCGACAGCCTTGTCCGTCTCACCAAGACCGAGGCGGAAGAACACCGCGTTCTGGAGCGCTTCGACAGCATTCGCACAAGTGCCCTGCGCGCGGTCGGAATCCGTACAGCGGGAGCCGTCCTCGCCGGGGAACGCCCGGGCGAACTGCTCATAGTAATCAGCCGCGCTCGAGTAGATGGCGAGCGCGTGGTAATTCGCGCCGAGGAGATAAAGCGCCTTCTTCCCGAGCTCCGTCGTCGGGTGACGCTCCACCAACAGTTTGCGAACCTTGATGGCGCGACCGACGAGACGCGCAGCCTCGTAGTTGATCGCTGCGTTATAGAGCACCTCGGGCAGCCGCTCGTTCGTCGCCGAATCCGCCTGACACTGGCGGTAGATGTCGACGTATGCGCGCGCCGCTTCCTTGAACTGGCGATTGGCCTGGAGCGCCTCGGCCTTCTTGCGCTTGATGTCGCAACGGAGGCTACCGACCACGCGGCAAAGATCGCCAAACTGGTCGCGGCGTTCCTGCGTGTCGCAGTACAGTCCCTTGAGGGCCTCGACGTCCGTCTCGAGCGTGTCGAAGCACGCGGGGCGAGCCGGCTGACTGTTCGTGCCGAGCACGTTGAGCGAGTCGAGGTAGAGATTCGCCGCGTACTCCGCGAGTTCGGTAGTGCGGTGATTCCACGCGATGTCGCGGAAGAGAATCGCCGCCTCCTCGAAGTGATTCGACTCGTAGTAGATGCGCGCGAGGCGATACTTGACGGTCGGAAGTTCCTCGCTGTCAGTCACGAAGCAGAGGAAGCGCTTGAACGCGTTCGTCATCCCCTGCTCTTGCGCGGAGAAGTCACGCGGACGGTACTGCGCTGCAGGATCCGGCTCTGGCTCCGCCTGCTGCCCACGGCGTCCACCGCGACGCTGCGCACCACGGGCGGCGCCGCTGCTACGCGTCTGGCGCTCGCTTGCCTGGTACTGCGTCTGGTAGAGGTTGTTGTAACAAAGCACCGCTGCGTACGCGGCATCGGACGTGAACTCGCCGCCCGGGTTGAGTTCGACGACGCGGTCGAAGGCCGGGCCACAGTTGGGCCAGTCCTCCATCTTCCAGAGCAACTCAGCGTAGAAGTAGGACACCCGGTACGCCGTCGGCCAGTCGCGACGGTCGATTTCCGGGAACTGCATGCTCTCCATGTCCGGGAACTTGTCGATGACGAGTTTGTAGAGCTGCGACGCGAGGCCCATCGTCGTGCGGTCATTCGTGCCCGGCTGCGAGTCCGTACCGATCGCCTCGCGGTGCCACGCCGTCGAGAGCTCGACGAGGATGGAAGCCGTTGTCTGCTTGCAGGCGGTCACCGACTCGGCGGAGTGCGAATTACCCCGGCCGGTAAAGGTGTCGTAGAGGTCGACCATGCGCTGCACTTCGCGCGTCTGGTCCGCCTTCGGCTTCGAGGAGATGATCGCGTTGGTGACGCGACCCTGCCAGTAGCAGACCTTGTCGCTGGCCGGCGATGTCGCCATCAAGTCGTGGAAGACGCTGATCGCGTTCACCCACTTACCGGTGTCGAAGTAGAGATCGCCGAGCTGCTCGAACATCTGCTGCGCCTGCTCTTCGTCCTTCGCATAGCGGCGGAAGAACTCGAGCGCGCGCTCAGGATTGCCGACCTGCGCGTACGGCAGGATGAGCTCGCGGCGGGCTTGGCGCGCGAGGTTCTCGACGTCGCGCGCGTCGGGGTTTGCGACGGCGAACTCGATGGTCTCGACGAACTTCTGCAGCGCCGCGCGGAAGTTCTCTTGGTTGTAATACGCCCACGCCTGCTTGTAGACGGCGTAGCCATACACGGGATTCCGCTCGGCGGGGATCTCCGTGACCTTCTGGTAGAACTGCAGGGCGTTATCCATCTCGCCCTCGCCGAAGAAGTACTCGGCGAAGGAGAGGTATGCGTTCGGGATGAACTTCGACTGCGGGAAGCCCTTGATCAGGCGGAAATAGACCTGACGTGCGCGGTCGAACTGCCGCATCTCCTCGAGCGCAAAGCCGAGCGAGAAGAGGACCTCGTCCATGCGGCGGTAATTCGGGTGGTCCTGCACGAGGGTCGCGTAGGTGCGAATCGCGTCCTCACGGGCTCCCTTGAGCGCTTCCTCCGCGGCCGTCTGCCCCTGGCGCTGCTGGCGGCACGCGTTTGCATTCTTCTGCTGATTACAGGCCTGGAAGATCGGGTCGTCGAAGCTGCGAACCTGCGCGGTCAGCGTCTGCTGAAGCTCGAAGTACGACTCCGCGAGGCGCAGCAAGATGTCTGGACGCCGCGGGTCGTTGTTGCGGGTGTTGCGGACGAGACGCTCGGTGAGTTGGATTTCACGACGGAGGAGCTGCTCGCCCCGCTGGCGGATCTCCGCCGCGCGGCCCGTGGCCGTCGAGGCATCGATCTCGAAGCTCGGGCCCGTGGGGCCCTGCTTCTTCTCTTCGACGCGACGCTTGCTCGTGGTGAGGTGCGAGCTCGGAGCGGTGCCGGCCGACTTCGTGGCGCGGGGCGCGTTACTTGGGCATGCGGCCAGCCGTGGTGCGACGTCGGGCGCGATGCAGTAGCTCGGCGAATCCCCACCGGCAGCAGGTGCTGCAGGAGCGGCACCCGCACCGTCTTGCGCCCCGACCAGTACCGGGACGGTGGCGGCGAGCATCGAGAGAACGACCAGCCCCAAGAGGCGCATACGAGACATGGAAAACCCTCCGACTGCGGTCAGCCGAGTGAGACGTTCAGAGAGGCGCAGGGCTCAACGGCCGCACTGCGAAGTAACCTGCTGACGGTAGAAGCCAAGTTCGTCGCGCCAGTATTCGCCGTCGAACGGCCACATCTGGTGTTCCTCGTCGACCTCGACGTTACCGCCGCCCGAACGCGCAGCTTCGGTCATCTGCTGCTGGGCGTCCTGCTCGAGGCCACCACGCGTGTAGGTGTTGATCTCGAGTTCGATCGTGTCGGCCTGATTCTGCAGGTCCTGAAGTTCTTCGATCAGGCGGTTGTAGCGACCCTTGGCGAGGTCTCCCGTCTGGTCGATGGCGAACGCCTTGGCGATCGCGATGTCCTGGCGGATGCGGATGCCGAGCGAAGAGCCCGAGAACGCCTGCGGAGCGCGCGTGAGCCGCTGGTCTTCCTCGTCGAGAAGGCGGACGTACTCGAGGTTGCGGAGGACCGTGCGATCCGAGAGCGCTGACGACACGATACCGCGGATCCGCGGGCTCAGATTCGCCTGGCCGGCACGAACGCGCTGAAGGAACTCGTAGAACGCGTTGTTGTCCTGGAACTGCGCGAGGGTCGTCTCGAGCTCGCTCTTGACGGGATCGAAACGCTCGTGGAACTGCCCGATCATCGCCTCGGCGTTGGGCATCTGGCAGTTCGAGAAGAAGACGACGGCCTTGAGAACGAGCGCTTCCGGGTAGTAGGCGCGATCGAAGTACGGCGAGTAGAGCGTGTGCACGTTGCCGAGCGCACGGGCGTACTCATCGGCGAGGAAGAAGGCCCAGGACTCCTCGAAGAGGGCGTCGAGCCAGTACTCCGAGCCTTGGGGGACACGGTTCCACGCCTCGACAGCGTTACCAAGAAGACGCCCATCGACCTGGCGCTCGCCCGTCTCCGCGTTGATGCGGTTCGCAGCGGTGTAGTACACGCGCGCGAGAGAAAGCCAGGCGAGGTCCTCGAGGCGCTCTTCGTCTTCGACGCCTTCGACGTTGCCCTCTTCGACCGCCTCGATGATGCCGCGGAACGAACGGATTGCCGGCTGCGCGCGGCGCATGCGGACGTGCGTGATGCCCTCGAAGAAGCGCGCCGGGACGAGGAAGCGCGAGCGCGCATCGACCTTCTGGAAGAGCGTCACCGCCTCGTCGAACTCGCCCTGCGAGTACTTGAAGCGCCCCATGAGGTAGAGGAGCTGGTTGTAGAGCTCGGCGCTCTCGGCGTTGTTGAACTGCTCGAGCTGGTCGACGCCGTAGCGTCCGACCTTCTCGACGATGCCCGCGGGCTCCGGGAGCTGCGAGGCGAGCTGCGCAAGCCACTGCAGCGTCTGCCCGAAGAAGTTGTGCGCCTGCCCCTGCTGACCGATCTCGTCGAACACGGCGAGAGCGCTCTGGTAGTAGCGGAGGTGGTAGAGGCACTTGCCGAGGAAGAACTGCGCTTTCTGCACGTTGGCGGGTGCGTCCTGCGTCTCACCTTCGACGACGCGCTGGAACTGCACGGCGGCCTCGAGGTACTTCTCCTGCTGATAGAGCCGGAGGGCATTCGCGAGTGCTTCGGAGGGCGGCCCCTCAGCGGGCGGCGCGGGAGGCTGCCCGGTCTCGTCGACGCTGAAGGTCATGTCCTGCGCGCTCGCCGTGTCCGGCGCGCCGACGGCCGACAGCATGAACAGCGACCCTGCGGCGATCGCGGACACCGGCCCGGACGCGACGAGACGACGACGCAGCGACGAAGCGCGCGTTCCCGGCTGCTCTGGGGACCGTCGGGCCCCAACGTCACGCAGGAGGATGTCGTGCGACGCAGTCGCAGTGCGGGGGGCGTTCACATTTCCGGCGATCGGACTCATCGGCAATCCTCCACTGAGGGGGAACGTCGTGCTGCCAGCAGCTCCGCGAGAGGACCCCGCGGAACCAGAAATCGAAATGAAATCACGACCTTAGGGTCGCAGCGGGCCGGATGATAGAGAGGCTCGCGCGCGGATGTCAAGGGAAAACGGGACGGGTACCCCACGTGTCGAACCGACGGGTCTCGACCTGCCAGCCATGACGAGAGCAGCGTGCTTCGACGCTTGACACTCGACCTGCGCGCGACGTAGTTTGCGGCCGGCCTCGTGGCGGCTGTCCGCGACGCGGCTGAGTTCCGAGACGCCCGTTCTACTCATGGAGACGACGACGATGATCCGTTCTCTCGCGCAGACCCTGACGATGCTCGCCGTCGCGCTCGCGGCGCTGACCGCGGCCGGATGTCAGGTCGAGGCCGTCGGCGACCCGTGCGTCCCGGAGAACGTGCCTGCCGGCGGCTTCCTGAGCGGCGAGGCCTATCTGGAGACGAGTTCGGTGCAGTGCCGCACCCGCGTCTGCATCGTCAACGACCTCCAGGGCGACCCCACCCGCATCGACTGCGCGGAGGAGGGCTGCGTATCCCAGCAGGAGGTCGACGACAGCGTGTACTGCACCTGCCGCTGCGATGGCCCTGCCGGGGCGGCGGACTTCTGCGAGTGCCCGGAAGGCTTCGAGTGCAAGCAGGTCCTGTCGAGCGGCGGCGTCGGAATCGTCGGCAGCTACTGCGTCAAGCCGAAGCTCTGACCCTCGCCGTTGGGCCGTTCCACTTCCCCTGGCCTCTCGTCCCACCGCGCGAAGAACGCCGCGGGTCCGCTGACCAAGACCGAGTCCGCTCCTGTCGACGCCCGAGCCAACGCTCCGGGCGTCGATGCACGTCAGGCGCTCGGAAAGCGTGCGGAGTCCTTCGTCGCAGACAAGCTGGTCGCGGACGGCTTCACGATCCTCGCCCGCAACGCGCGCGTCGGCCGCCTCGAGATCGATCTGATCGCGCGGAGGGGCTCGCTCGTGGTGTTTTGTGAGGTGCGCGCGCGGCGGCGTGATGACTTCATGGCGCCCGCTGAGTCGCTCGACCGGCGCAAACTCGAGCGGGTCCGACGCGCAGCGGGACTTTGGCTCGCCAGTTCAGGGCTTCGGGGCGTCGATGCGCGGCTCGACGTCGCAGCCCTCGTCGCGAAGGACGAGGGCTTTTCGCTGACGTACTACGAAGACGCGTTTTGACCGAGTGGCCGGACGCTGCTCCGCACGGAACACGCGGAGCGACTCACTCGAGTTCGGCGCGCATCCGGTCGTGAAGCTCGGTCAGATCGCGGACGACGTCCTCAGGGGTGCCGGCCGCGCGCGCGCGCTCGATCGTGTCGGCGAGCGCGGCGATCTCGACTGCCTGACGGCGGCGGAGCTCTTCGACCATGCTCTCGAAGGCCAGGAAGACGTCCTGCAATTCGTCGCCTTTGCGCAGCTTGCCGACGACCTTGAGGTGACCGTCGCGGACCTGCGCGAGCAGCAGCTTCAACTTGTGCGCCGGCCCGACGAGCTTGTGCGTCACGAGGATGCCGGTGAGGCCGAGCGTGACGCTGATCAGCACGATGCCACCGATGATCCCGAAGAGGACCTTGCGGTCCTCCTTTCGCGCCTCGTTCTCGAAGAGCGCGGCGGTCTCCGGCGCCACGGCAAACTCCTGAGACGCCGCCATCAACATGCGCGTTTGACCCGTCGAGTAGTCATAAGCGAAATACCCGAGGACGCTCGCGATCACGATGGTGACGGCGAGGACCATGCCCGTGTACTTCAGCTGAAAACGCGGCTGGAGGAGGTAGTTGCGCAGATGGCGCTTGGGCGGGCCGCCGGGCTTGGGAAGAGATTGCGTCTGTGACGACATGAGCGTCTCCGCGAGAGGGCTATCGGGGGGCAAGCGGAATTGTCGGGGAACTGCCGGGACCGGGACAAGAATTGCGCAGCGCGAACGGCCGCCTGAGTCTAGGGCGCGCGGGCCGTCGCGGCGCTGGCCTCGAGCGCTTGGGGGAGTCGCCGAAGCGCGCCGGTGAGCGCCGCCTCGACCGCCTGCTGGCGAACGGAGTCGTCGATGCCGCCGCCGGAGACCGTCGCAGCGCCCTGGAGGATCGAGCGCATGTCGCGGCCGGGATAGGTGTTGACGATCACGGTGACGGCCGCGCGGAGGGCGCCGCCGGGACGCTCCTCGAGGGAGGTCACGGAGACGTCGAGGAAGTAGCCGACGAGACCGCCCTGCTGCATGACGCGGCGCGCATCGGCGTGCGATTCGTCCGCCGGCGCGACGCGCACGCCCGGGATCTGGGTGACGTTGCTGACGATGAAGGAGCGCGCCGCATTGAGGGACGCGGGGCTCAGCGAGGTCGTCGTCGCCGGGGTCGACACACCGACGTAGAAGCGCGCGGAGCCGGACGGCGTGGGCCGCGCGGCAGCGGCAACCGCGGGTGTCGGCGAGGGCGCGCTGCCGCTCCCGCTGCGGGTTCCGCCGTTCGCGCGGGCGACGCGCTCCAGCGTGTTCACAGCGCGGTTTGCGGCGCGCTTGACGCTGGCATCCGCGTCACGCGCAGCCGTCATCCGCAATCGGCCGAGCGCGCTGACCTCGGCGCGCGCTTCGAGGGAGGAAACGGCGGCTGCGCGCACGGCTGGGTGTTCGTCGCCAAGGACGCCCACGAGCGCCTGGCCCACTGCTGGGTCGTCGGTACCGGCGCGTGCCAAGGCGAGCGCTGCCTGAGCGCGGACACGGAATTGGTCCGACGTCGTCATCAGCCGCACGAGGTAGTCGGAGCGAGCGTCCGCCGAGACGAGCGCGGGCGCGCTGACCGAAAGCGCACAGGTCAGGACGAGCACGGAAATGAGCCGCGGCATTCGGAAGAGACGACCGTGGCCGGACGCGCTCGAATTCTCCGCGGCTGCGACGATCTGCGTTCGGCCTGTCGCCATGCGTGCGTCCTCTCCTCGCGCGGCCGCCCCGGGACGGTTGCCCAAGCGCTCTCCCGCGCCGCGCGGCCCCTTCGACGGGACGCGATGCGGCGTGTTCACGCCCGCGAACACGCGCGAGTATTTCCCCATCGACGCTCGAGGTGCAACGCGTCGTGCCCGTTCCAACGTCGAGAACACCGCAACATCCTTGCGATGTCGGGAACGGAGCCGGCGCGGTGCTGGCTCGCGCGGAATCGATGCGTTGCGCCGGACGCGAGGCGGACACAGCCTCCGCGGGTGCGTCATCGCATGTCGCTGCCCGCGCTCGCCTGCTTCGCGGCGCTCCTCGCATGCGGGGCGCGCGCACCGACGGCCGAGGCCCAGCCTTCAATCCGGATTCGGGCCGAGAGTCGCATCGAACTTCATGCATCGTGGTCGGGGGGGCGCCTGCTCCTGCGCGGCTATCTCCGCGACGATCTCGGAGTCCCGATCGCGGAGGCTCCACTGGAGCTGCGCGTCCAAGCTCGCGCTGGCGGAAGCATCGTCCGCCGCAGCGTGCGATCGCGACAGGACGGAACCATCGAGGCAACCCTCGACGCAGCGCCCGGCGCGTATCGACTCTCGGCGGCATACGCCGGAGACCCGCATCACGAGCGCGTCGAAGTCGAGCGGGACATCGACGCCAGCCGCGCCGAGGTCCGCCTCCGCGTTCAGGTGCCGGACGAGGGACGGCTCCGCCTCGACGTCCCAGCCCATGAGATCGTGGTGCGCGCGGAAAGCGAAGCGACGTCAGGCGGACTGCGAATTCGGCTCAGCGACGAGTTGGGGCGCGAGCTCGGCGCAGCGGAGACCAACCCACTCGGAGAAGTTCGTTTTCGAGTGCTCGCGACGCAGCTCGGGCCTCCGTCGGCCGGCCGTCTCATGGCCAGCGTGGAAGCCGACGCCACGCACGCCGACGCGCTCACCGAAGTGCCCGTGCTGCGCATCGCGCCGACGCGGCTATCGCTGACGGTGAGCGACCAGCGCCCCGTTCGCGGCACCGCCATTCGCGCACGTGGCCGTCTCGTCGATTTCGCGGGGCGCGCTCTCGGACGTGAGGCGGTCGTGCTCGTCGCCGCGGGTGCGCCTCTCATCACCACGCTCACGGATGGCGACGGACGCTTCGACGTGCGCGTCGTCCCGCCGCGCGAAGGGTCGACGACGCTCGTCGCACGCTTCGAGAGCGATGCGCCCTGGCGGCTGCCGGGCGAGAGCGCGCCGGTGTCGCTCGAGGTCGGAGCGCCGGGGCGCGCGAAGACCGGCTGGGTGCTGGCCACGCTCGCCGCGACGGCCGCGCTCCTCGTGGCCTTCGGCATACGCACCCGGCGTGATCGCCCGCGCGCACCGCGCCGGACCGAGCACGCGCCGAAGTCCGGTGTCGAGTTCGGTGCTCGGCGATTCCGTGCGGCTCGCCTCGCCGTCGAAGGCGTCGTCGTGTCGCTGCGCGACGGCTCACCTCTCTCCGGAGCGCGTGTCTCGTTGCGCGCCGTCGGACACGACGACGCGCCGTTCCGCTGCATCAGCGACAGCCTCGGTCGCTTCAGCGTCACCCCGGACGGTGCTGGCCCTTGCGTCCTCGAGGTGCACGCCGACGAGCACGAGAGTCTTCTGCTCGCAGTCACGCTCCCACACCGCGGCGAGTGGAGCGCAGCCATCGTGAAACTCGAACGCCGACGCGATCGCGCGCTCGACGCGTTGGCGCCGATCGCGGAAGCTCTCCTGCCTGAGCGCGCCGCGGGGACGACGACGCCACGCGAGGTCCGCGATGCCGCGCTCGCCCGATCGCTGTCGAGCGAGGTAGCGACGACACTCACCGACGGGGTCGAGCGCGCAGGCTACGCGGCGACGCCTCCTTCGCAGGACGATCTGCTGGCCGTCGAACGAGCGCGTGACGCTTTGCTCGCGGTGGTTCGACGAAAGCCCGCGGGCCACGACGAGCGCCGTTGACGCGTACGACCCGGGCCTGCGTATAGTGCGCGTGCGCGCGAGGTGGTTTCGCTGAGGTTCGACCTCGAGGCCGCCCCTGCCGCCGAAGGGAACGGGTCCACGCTCACGATGTCCTCGATCACCGTCATCGTCGTCCTCATCGTCGTCGCGATCGCGGTGGGCGCATTCGTCGTGCTGCGGCGCAAGGGCCCTGAGGCCCTCCCGGAGGAGCACGACGCTCCGCCGCCCGCGGCGCGTGCTCCGCAGCCACCGACGCGCAAGCCACTCCCGGAGTCGAGCGCCGGGGCGGTCGTCGTCGCGAAGCCCGAAGAGCCTGCCGCGCCAGCACCGGTCGCCGCTCCCGCAGAGGACTCCGCAGTATCGTCCGCGGCCGACTTGCCCGCGGAACCGGTCGCTGCGCCCGCAGCGCAGCCGGCCGCAGCGCCTGCGCCCTCCCCTGCCCCGGTAGCCGCGGTCCCCGTCGCTGCTGCGCCCGAACCCGCAGCATCTTCTGCAGCCGTGCAGGCGCCTGCGCGCGTTCCGACGAAGGCCGACCCCGTCGAGACGGGCCCCCTCCGCGCGACGACGCGTCCGCCCGCCGGCGCCGACGACGTCGCCGCGCTGAAGAAGGGGCTCGCTTCGACACGCGGCGGCTTCATCGCGCGCCTCGCGAAGATGCTCTCGCGCAAGAAGGAGATCGACCCGGCGTTCCTCGAGCAGATCGAGGAAGTCCTGCTCGGCGCCGATCTCGGCCCGCGCACCGCGCAGAAGATCCTCGACCGCCTCCGCGAACGGATGAATCGGCACGAGCTCGCCGACGAAGACCGCGTCTGGACGGCGCTCCGCGAGGAGGCCCGCGAGATCCTCGGAGGCCGCGGTGGCGCGATCGCGCTCCACCAGAAGCCCACGGTGATCCTCGTCGTCGGCGTCAACGGCGTGGGCAAGACGACGACGATCGGCAAGTTGGCCAGCCGATTCACGCAGAACGGCAAGAAGGTCGTGCTCGCCGCGGGCGACACGTTCCGAGCCGCAGCCGTCCTCCAACTCGAAGTGTGGGGTCGTCGCGTGGGCTGCCCCGTCGTGAAGGGCAAGGAGAACGCCGATCCGGGCGCCGTGATCTTCGACGCGATCAAGCGTGCGCAGGCCGAGGGCGCCGACATCGTGCTCGCGGATACCGCTGGTCGCCTCCACACCAAACTGCCCCTGATGGATGAATTGAAGAAGGTCGGACGCACCGTCGAGAAGGCGCTCGAGCGGCCTGCAGACGAGGTGATTCTCGTCCTCGATTCGACCAACGGACAGAACGCCATCCAGCAGGCGCAGATCTTCAAGGAGGCGATGTCCGTCACCGGGATCGTGCTGACCAAGCTCGACGGCACGGCCAAGGGAGGCGTCGTACTCGGGATCGCCGACGAGCACGGGATTCCCGTGCGTTACGTGGGAATTGGCGAGCGCGTCGAGGACCTCCGCGAGTTCGACGCATCGAGTTTCGTGGAGGCGCTCTTCGAGAAGCCTCCCGAAGATGCCGCGGAGGCGTGACAGGACCGTTGATTCCGTCGAAAGTCGCGTGATATAGTCGGCCGCGCTTTTCGGGTAGACACGATTTCCGCTGCAATTTCAGGCAGTTAGACACTGCGGTGAATTTGAGCCAGTAGCCGGTGCCGCGACGGCGGTGCCGAGTGAAGGGGTGACGATGACGAGGGCTTCGATCGCGCTGCTCGCGGGGTTCGCCACGGTGGGTCTCACACAGACACTCTTCGTGGGGTCCATCGCTGCGCAGGACATGACGTTCTCTGAGGACGAGGTCGAGTCGCAACCTGCCGGAGCAGCCGAAGGCGCCGAAGGCGGAGGCGCGCAAGAGGGCGACTCGCTCCTCGGCGATCTGCGTCAGGCCGGCACGCAGCCGACCGACAACCGCGAGGCTGCGCCTCGTCGGACGGAGGCGTCCGAGGAGATCTACGCCATCCAGCAGATCTACGCGCTTCGCAACCGGCGCTTCGAGTTGGCTCCGTCGTGGTCGTTCTCCGTGAACGACCAGTACGTGAGCCACCCCGCCGCCGGCGTCGCGCTCAACTACTGGTTCACGAACGTCCTCGCGGTCGGCGTGAACTTCCTCTGGTACGGCGGGCTCGAGAACGAGTCCGACCTGAACTTCAACGTGCGCCGCTCGACGCGGCTCGCGGTGCCCATCACCGAGTACCAGCTCGGCACGCACCTGAACTTCACGTACGTGCCGCTCTACGGCAAGTTCGCCATGTTCAACGAGTACATCTTCCAGTGGGACGCGTACCTCGTCGGCGGCGTCGGCCTCATGCGCACGCGCCCGGTGCCGGTCATCGACCCCGAGATCCGCCAGTTCGACTTCGGGATGCGCGTTGCGTTCAACGTCGGCCTCGGCATCCGCGTCTTCCTCTCGCGCTGGCTCGCAGTCTTCGCGGAGCTCCGCAACTACATGTACCTGGAGAAGCTCGAGGCTCTCACCGTGCCGCTCGAGGGTCGTCAGGACCCGTCGACGTGGTTCGCCGACAGCCCCTCCTTCACGAACAACGTGACCGCGCATCTGGGCTTGACGCTGTTCCTGCCCCCTTCGTTCGAATACAGACTGCCGCGCTGATGGCCCCGAGGAGCGAACGCACGATGACCACGCGCAATTCGATCTGGACCGCCCTCCTCGCCGCCGCGCTGCTCTTCGGGGCCTTCGGGCTCTCGTCGAGCGCGTCCGCGCAGGAGGTGCAGATCACCGGCCCACTCGCGGGCCAGCCCGCCGTCCGGCGGCACCGCATCTACCGCGATGGCCGCTTCGAGATCACCCCGCAGGTGGCCTTCACCCTGACGGACGAGTACTCGCGGACCATCGGTCTCGGAGCCTCCGGGACGTACCACTTCAACGACTGGCTCGGCGCCGGAATCTGGGGCTTCTTCGCTCCGATCCACATCGACACCGGCCTCACCGAACAGGTCGCCGAGCTCGGCCAGACGGCCGCGTCCAACCGGCTCAGCCTGCCGAGCAACACGGGCTTCCCCGACCAGATCGCGACGCTGAATTGGGGCGCAGCGCTTCAGGCCGTATTCATCCCGCTGCGCGGCAAGCTCTCGCTCTTCCAGAAGCTCTTCGTGGATACCGACTTCTTCGTCACCGCGGGCCTCGCGTTCGTCGGCGTCGAGGAGCGCGCGGACACAGTGGAGGGTATCTGTCCGGCAACGCCCGTCGGTACGCCTGACACGGATCCATGCATCGCCAGTCAGTCGGCGCGCTCGTCGCGCGTGGCGGTGACGGGAACTTTCAGCGCGGGCCTGCGCCTCTATGTGAATCAGTGGATGGCGCTCAACCTCGAGTGGCGCGCCCTGCCCTTCTCGTGGAACACGGGCGGGACCGACGTCGATGGCAACGTCGACCTGGACGGCGACGGGGGTTTCTCGGACGGCCTGGTCGATGCAGAGGACCGCGCCTTCCAGTTCAACCACATGGTCACCGTCGGCTGGACCTTCTACCTGCCCACCGAAGCGCGTATCAGCGAGTGACAACGGAGGGGGCTTGGCGCTCCCTTCCCGTTCCCACACGGCACGCGACACGAAACGCCGCTCTCCTCTCGGAGGGCGGCGTTTCCATTTGGACGCGAGAAAGCCAGCGTTGGCGCCCACTCGAAGGCAAGACGCTCAGGGCCCCCTCATGCCACCCCATGTCGCTCGGGACTGACTGCGAACGTTCGCGTCCGGTCGAGGCAGACGTGAGGAGCGACCGCGGGGCCGTCGTCGCCCCCGGGATCGGCTGGGAACGTGCGGCTCGGCTCGTCACGCGGACCGACGTCGCGGCCCAACTCCGCGCTCCACCATGCCGCGCAGAGCCCGAGGCCGGTGAACGACCGAGCGCGGTTCAGCGACGGGTGACGATCCCTTGCGCATCGAGCGCGAAGCCAGAGGGAAGGATGCGCGCCACACGCTCGCGCTCAGGAGCGACGCTCCAGCCTCGGACTGCGAAGCCCTCGATGATGCGAACGCGCGTGCGCGTGCTGTCTTCACGGAGGAGCGCGGCGAGCAACGGCTCCCGCGCCGTGTCGGCCTCCTGCTGGGCGAAAATGGCGCCTGCGGCGTAGAAGCGCGCTGTCTCGTTCACATCCTCGAGGAAGCGAGTCACGCCCCCCACGATCCGCGGGTCCGTGCGTTCTTCCAGGGTGGCGAGGAGCGACAGCTTTCGCTCCGGATCGCGCTCGTACTCGAGATGCATGGGCTCGAGTGCGCCGAGGAGCTCAGCGATCACGGCGTCCGGGGGGAGCAGACGGTCGAGCATCTTGAGTGGCCAGGCGATCGTCTCCGCAGTCCGCAGGAAGCGCTTCACGGGCTCGACGGACGTGTCCCCCAGTTCGACGATCGCGTCGAAGGCGGCGTCCTTCTCCTCCTGATCCGTGATGCTCGGATCCGTCTGGAAGGAGAAACGGGGAATCAGCGCCTCGACGGCCTCGACGGTGCCCATCTGCGCGAGCGCCTGGATGGAATCCCAGCGATCCGGCGCCTGCGCACGCTTGTTCGCGACGCGGGCTGCGTGCTTGCGAATCGTGGCTTCCGAGGCAGCCCCGCGGGAAGCGCTGGAGCTGCCTTTCAGAAAATCGAAAAATCCCATGAGGTAGTACCCTCGCCCACACAGCGCGCGTTACGCCGGCCGTCCGGAACGTCGGCCGCGCGTGCGAGCTACTCGCGAATCAGGACGGGGCGAAGCACGATCTCGTTTCCGCGCGCCTGCACCTCGAACCGGACTGCTCGACAGCCATGCTTGGCCGCGAGGGCATCTGCCTGGCCCTTCAGCCGCGCGCCGAACTTCTCCTGCGGGATGGCGAAGGCCTCGCCGGCCGCCTGCTTGGCCGCGCTGTACTCGCGGTAGATGCGCGCGAGATAGGCGTCCTCCGGCTCCGCCGCCAAGCGCGCAGCAAGCGCCGGGTCGTCAATGGGCTCCGAGGCTCCGCCGCCGGCACCGCCACCGCCGCCCGCCGCCGCCCCCTCCGCGAACGCCTGATCCTTCCAGGCGGCCTGATCGGGAACGGAGGACACGCGACCCGTCTCGTCTTCCGACGTCTCCTGAACGCCGGTGAACACGTTCAGAAGCTGGTTGATCCGGTACGCCAGGCCCCCGAGTTCCCCGCTCTGGACGTCGATGCGGAGGTCGGTACGACCGTTGACGACCGCGAGGAGGCCCTCCTCGATTTGCTCGATCGGGCGAAGCAGCAGGCCGCCGATGGCGAAGCCGTAGCCGAGGACGATCAGCGCGCAGACGACGGTCAGGATGAGGATGATCGAGGTGCTGGAAGCGAGCGACGTGGCGGTCGTGCGGTTGCCGAGCACGACGAACGCCATGGGAGCCGACTCGGTGTGCGGAAGACGACCGAGCGCCGCGATGTAGTCGTCCCCCGCGAGCGTCGCACGGAACGGGCTGGAGTCCGCGCCACCGCCGAGCGCCTGCGTCGTCATGCCCCGCTGCGCGTCCGCGAAGAGGAAGGACTTGAGCGCCTCGGCACGCTCCGTCGGGAGGGACGAACTGTAGACACGCTGGTCGGTGATGAATGCCACGTCTCGGCCGAGCAGGCGCGCCTCGGTGCTCGCGAAGCCATTGGAGACGTCGTAGGCGACGACGAGCGCGCCGATCACGGTGCCCGAGTCACTGCGGATCGCAGCAGCCGCGATCTGCATCAGCTTGCCCTCGTCCTGCTTGCGCCAGACGTCGTTCAACGTCGTGCCGCGCTCGAGAACCGCGCGAAGGGGGGGAATCTGAGCGGCGAGGTTCGTCCCGTACATGCGGTTGCGATCGGCGTTCCGCGCGAGGACCTTGCCCGTCTCGTCCGTGAACAGGACGACGTCTGGGACCGCGCCGCGACGCGACGGGTCTCCGAACCAGGCGCCAAGGCGTTCAGCCGCTTCGAAGCCGCGCGTGCGGCGCTGGTCCTCGTCGAGCGCGGCGAAGACATCGCGCGACTCCCTCGTGGATGCCCGCTCGGTGACGAGGGACGTGAACTCGACGCCCGAGAGCCGCCACGCTCGAACCAGCGCGACCGCGTCGTTCGAGATCGTCGAATCGACTCGGGATTCGAGCCCCGCGACGAGCTGGGATTGCACGCTGAAGTACGAGATGAGCCCCAACAGGAGCACAGCCACCAGGTTGCCCGCGATGATCTTGAGCCGCATGAACGTCGCTCCTCGCTCGGAGAGTCACGTGCGGAGGGAACGAGCCCCGCGGCGGACAGCCCGCTCGCATGGCCCCACCCGACGATGCGTACTGCGACCGCTCCGCGCGGATCGATCTCGACCCGCGGCGCGTGTGTAACACCGCGCTGAGGACACGGTCAATAGGGCCCTGCGCGCCCGCGCGCGCGGATCCCGCTCGCGGTCCCCCAACACGGGCTGATACCGTTCGCCCGTGGAGTCGTCCCCGGGCAGAGCGCTGCTGCACATCGTGTCGGACCCCCGTTTCGCGCTCCACGCGCCGCGCGGGTACCATCCCGAGCGGCCTGAGCGCCTCGACGCGGCCCAATCCGGGCTGACGATTGCGCTCGCCCGGGATGGTCGCCCGGGGATCGCCGCGGCCCTCGAGCTTCGACGCCCGCACGATGAGATCCTCGCGCGCGTCCACGCGCCCGCGCACCTGCAGACGCTCGCGGGGGCGTTCGCCGCAGGGCACGGGCAGCTCGACGCGGACACCTACTTCAACGCAGCCTCCGGGGAGGCCGCGTGGCTCGCGGCCGGTGCGTCCGCCGCCCTCGCGCGTGCGCTGCTGGCGGGCCACGGCGTTCGCGGCCTCGCGCTCGTCCGGCCGCCGGGCCATCACGCGACCCCGAACCGAAGCATGGGGTTCTGTCTCGTGAACAACGTGGCGGTCGGCGCGGCAGAGGCTCTCGCCCTCGGGGCGCGTCGGGTCGCGATCGTCGACTGGGACGTGCATCACGGCAACGGCACGCAGCGGATCTTCGAGGCGGACCCGCGGGTGTTGTTCATTTCGCTGCACCAGCAGGACCTCTTCCCAGTCGCCTCGGGCCATGCGTCCGAGCTGGGGATCGGCGCGGGCGTCGGCTTCACGGCCAACGTCGCGTTGCCTGCCGGAAGCGGCCCGGAGGCGTACGGGGAGGCATTTCGACGGGTGGTGCTGCCGCTGCTCGATCGATTCGGTGCCGACCTGACGCTCGTGTCTGCAGGCTTCGACGCGCACGCACGGGATCCGCTCGGCGGGATGGCGCTCGATGCGCAGACCTTCGGCGCGATGACGACAGCCCTCGTGTCGCAAGCGGAGCGGGCGGGGCATGGACGCGTCGGCTTCGTCCTCGAAGGCGGCTATGACCTCGTCGCGCTGGAGTCGAGTGTGGCGGCGACCGTCAGCGGCGCACTCGGCCACGCCGTGGCGCTCCCGGACGAGCGCATCCCGGCGAACGCCCGCGCCGCCATCGATGCGACCGTCGCCGCTCTCCGCCCCCACTGGGCCGGCGTCTTCGCATGACGCACTGCGTCATCACTCCCTGACCGAATCCGCGAGGGCGCAGCGGTTCTCACCAACGCGTGGGGGCCGACCCCAGCGCGACACGCCCGGCGGGTTGCTCCCCATCGACGCGGGCCGAGGCGCCATCCACCGCCGTCACCCGCTCGGTGCCGACGGCGCGCCCTTCGAGCACGTAGAGGAGCGCCGCGCCCGCCGCCAGCACGAGCCCCCCGCCGAGGAAGACGTCGCTGACGAGCGCGCTGCGCCGTGCCGCGTCGAGATCGCCGTCGCTCTGCCGTCCCGCTGCCGCGATCCCGAAACCGAGACTGGTGCCGAGCGAGGCCATGCCGAGTCCACCGACGACCCACGCCCAGACGGGCGTCCCGCGCAGCGCGCGGTATTCGGTGGCGGGCGCGAGGTCCGCATAGGCAGACGTCGTCACGCCAGCCTCGACGCGCACCTCGGAGCGGAAGGGAAGCGCGCCGGAGCGCGTCATCTCGAGGGTGTGCGGCCCCGGCGCGAGCACGAGCGGCGCTGCGAGTGGTGTTGGTCCGAGGCTCCGGCCGTCGACGTGCACCTCTGCCCCGGCCAGGCTCGCCTCGACGCGCAGCGTGCCGGTGGTCGGACGCGCGCGACGCGCCGCGCGCTCGGCCTCGACGCGCTCGTCGAGCAGCGCGATGCGCCTCTCGACCGCCTCCCGATCGGGCGGATCGACGCGATCACGGAGGTAGCGGCGATAGAAATCCGCCGCGCGCTCGTGCTCATCGAGCTGCTCGTGTGCCCGCGCGATGTTGAACCAGAGGTCGGCGCTCGGGATGCGCTCCGCCGCGAACTCGAACGCGCGGATCGCTTCGCGAAATCGACGCGCTGCGTA
>Ga0172372_10003108_pt1 | contig 24715 bp, 21 predicted proteins | sample LakKiv5m_2_FD_114544 | JGI IMG/M metagenome (GOLD analysis project Ga0172372, IMG submission 114544) | Freshwater microbial communities from Kabuno Bay, South-Kivu, Congo - kab_092012_9.5m | ecosystem: Environmental > Aquatic > Freshwater > Lake | place: Democratic Republic of the Congo...
GCTGCCGGTCGCCTTCGATACCACGCTCATGGAGAAGTACACGCGGGCGGGATGGGCGCGCTTCAACAAGGAAGAGAACCTCGCGGCGCTCGAGCGCTCGATGACCCCGACGCTCGCCGAGCGCGCTGCCGGTGAGGCTTACCGCGGGCTCGCCGAGGACGCCGCGCGACGGACCATCGCGGAGTTCATCACCACCTGGCTCCTGAAGGAGACCGACTGGAAGCGCGACCCCCTGCACAAGGTCGTCGTGCTGTTCCCGGGCGAAAAGGCGCCGCCGCTGCCATAATCGCCGCAGCGGGGGTGGCCCCGCCGATCGCCCGCAAAAGGAGTTGCGCATGGCCCTCGACCTCGTGCCCACCGGCAGGGACGTCCCGAACGACGTCAACGTCATCATCGAGATCCCGAAGGACGCCGAACCCGTCAAGTACGAGGTGGACAAGGCGACCGGCGCGATCTTCGTCGACCGCATCCTCTCGACGCCGATGCGCTATCCCTGCAACTACGGCTACATCCCGCACACGCTGTGCGGCGACGGCGACCCCGCTGATGTGCTCGTCATCCTGCCGCTGCCGCTCGTGCCAGGGTCGGTGATCCGCTGCCGCCCGGTCGGCGTGATGATGATGCAGGACGAGGCGGGGTCCGACGAGAAACTCCTCGCTGTGCCGGTCGACAAGATCTTCAACGGCTACAGCCATGTGCAGGACATCGGCCAGGTGTCGAAGCATTGGCTGGAGCGCATCGGGCATTTCTTCCAGCACTACAAGGACCTCGAGCCCGGCAAGTGGGTCAAGATCAGCGGCTGGGGTGATGCGGCCGCGGCGCGGACCATCATCGAAGAGGCGGTCGCGCGGTTCAATGCGTCGGACGACAAGCCGCACTTCTGAGAGGCACGACGCCTCCGGACGATATCTCAGTCGCGGGCGGCCACCATCTCACGAACGGCGCGCGCGATCGCCTCAGCGTCCGGCACCAATGCCCGCTGCGACACGGGAGCCGCAGGCATCCGGACATCGGGCGTGGCGACCCGCCGGACACTCAGTCTCATGTCCGGCCCCGCCGACTCCTGCAGGCGCGCCAGGATCTCGGCGCCGAAGCCACCCGTGCGGACCGCCTCATGCGCTACCACCACCCGACCGCGGGCGTGGACGATGGCCGCCGACAGCGCTGCCTCATCGAGCGGAGCGAGCCAGCGCAGGTCGAGGACGCCGACCTGCAGGCCCTCCTCTTCGAGCGTCGCTGCGGCTTTGAGGGCCGTTCCGACCATGGGTCCCCACGTGACGATGATCGCATCGGAGCCGTTGCGCCGGAGTTTCGCGCGGCCCACGGGCTCCGCTTCCGCGGTGATGTCCACGGGGCCGCGGGCCTGGTAAAGGCTCCGCGACTCGATCACTACGCAAGGGTCCGGATCGGCTGCTGCCGCCCTCAGCAGCGCATACGCGTCGCCGGGACAGGACGGGATCGCGACCTTAAGGCCGGGGATGTGGGCCAGCAGCGCCTCGATGGACTGGGAATGCTGTGCGCACGAGCCTGGAGTCACACCCTGCTGCGTGCGCACGACCATCGGTGCGGAGGAGCGTCCCCCGGTCACGTAGCGGATGTTGGCGGCTTGGTTGACGAGCTGGTCGAGTGCCACGAAGATGAAGTCGGCCCACATGATCTCGGCGATCGGCCGCTGTCCGGCGACCGCAGCACCGACCGCAGCCCCGAGGATGGCGTTCTCGGCGATGGGCATGTCGAACACGCGTTCCGCGCCGAAGTCGCGTTGCAGGAATCGGCTCGCCTGGAAGATCCCGCCTGACTTGCCCACATCTTCGCCGAACACCACGGTGCGTGCGTCGCGCTCGAGCTCATGGCGTAGAGCGAGGTTCACCGCCTCGATGAATCGCATCTCGCGCGACTCGATGATGGGCGTGACGCTTTCGCCCATGGAACGAGGTGGCGAGGACGCGACGACGTGCAGGGCGGCTTCGCCGGGATCAGGGTCGGGCGCCGCGAGAGCGACGGCGGTCACCGCTTCGGCCGCTGCTGCCTGCTCGACGAGCACGGCGTCGGTCTCGGCGGCGCTCGCGGCACCGCAGGCGACCAGACGATCGGCCATCATCTTCAAGGGATCGCGGGCGGCGGCGGCAGCTCGGTCGGCGGCGGATCGATAGTGCTCCACGTCGCGGTTGTAGTGTCCCCAGAGCCGCGGCACGACGAACTCCAAGACCGACGGCCCTTTCCCGGCGCGCGCTCGCTCGGCCGCCGCGGCGACGGTGTCGCGGACCACGAACGGATCGTGCCCCCAAGCCGTCGCGCTCGGGATGCCGTAGCCGGTCGCCCGTTGCGCGAGCCGCGTGATGCGGAACATGTCCGCGGTGGCGGTGAGCTCCGACCAGCCGTTGTTCTCGACGATGAATATGACGGGCAGCGATCTTGCCGCGGCCAGCGCCATCGCTTCGTGCACGCTGCCTTGGTTGAGCGCCCCGTCTCCGATCGATACCACCACGAGGCGTGACGAGCGCTGCAGCAGGTTGGCGAGGGCCACGCCGCAGGCGATCGTGGTGCCGGCGCCGACGATGGAGTTTTCGCCGATGAACCGTGTCCAAGGTGCCATGAGATAGGCGGATCCGGCCCGTCCACCGTTGATGCCGCTCGCTTTGTGGCAGATCTCAGCCATGACGGCTGCCGGATCGAGACCCGCGGCGAGCGCCCAGCCGTGACCACGATAGGTCGCGATGACCTGATCGTCAGCCGCGAGCGCAGCGAGGGATCCGACGGGCACCGCTTCCTGGCCCGCGCAGAGATGCAGCGAGCCGTTGATCCGTGGAGGGTCGGCGACCGAGAGCGCCTGCGCCTTCGTCTCGAAGGCGCGGATGAAGGCCATCTCGGCCAACCAGAGGCGCGCCCTTCCGATCTGCTCAGGCGACATCGTCGGCTGAGGTGCAGGCGTCGTCGCGTTCATGTTGATCGTCCCTTGAGCATGTCATCGTCCCCCATGATCGATGGCGAGATAGCGTCGGTAGCGGTCTTCCATGCGCAGGAAGATGACCGCAGCAAGAGGCAGACAGACCACGAGCAGCACCGTCACGGCGGACACCAATGCGCGCCCGTCGCCGCCGCGAGAGTCGGAGAAGTAGCCGATGATCGGCAGCGCCAATGCGCGGATCCCGAGCGCGAGCAGCGGGAAGAACGCGATGGTGCGGCTGCGGAACCTCTCGGGTGACGAGGTCTGGAGCACGAGGGGCGCCGCGGTGAACAGGAAACTCATCGCGAACGCCATCACCGCCAGCGCACCGATGAAGATCCCGGTGTCGGTGGCGAACGGCAGCACGAGGGCGGTGAGCGCGGCGGCGCAGGCGCCGGCGGCCATCAGCCGCAGGCAGGCTGCGTCGCCACGCGCCGCGGTCAACCGCCGCAGCACCGGAGCGGCGACCGCGATGCCGATCAGGCTCGCAAGCGCGAGCGCCCAGCCGAGCGATATCCCGGCCTCGGCGGTGGGCACGCCGTAGCGTCGCTGCAGCATCGCCGGTGCCCAGAAGCTCGCGGTGAGCCAACCGGCATACGCGACCGAGAGGCCGCCGATCACCGCGAGCGCGACGAGGCCGTCCTTGCGGAGGAACCGGGCGTAGGCGTCCCAGCCCGCCGCCTCGCGCGCCTGGGCGGTGCTCGACGCCGCCGAGGGCGGCAGCAGCGCGAGCGCCGGCACGAGCGATAGCCCGATGACAGCCACCGCGATGAAGACGGCGCGCCACGGCGCGATCGGCAGACCCTCGATGCGGCTGGCGACCTCGAGCAGCAAGCCGCCGACAGCGAAGACTCCGAAGGCGCAGGCGGTGAGCGTCGCAACGAGGATGGCGTTCGCACGATGACGACGTCCGTCGTCGAACAGCGCGGGGACCATGGCGTAGAGCAGCGGCAGCAAGGCCGCATCACCGAGGTTGAAGAAGATCACCCCCGCCGAGAAGACCATCGATGACGCGGCGGAACCCATCGCGAGCGCGGCCACGGACCACGCGACGATGGACGCGGCGAGGACGCCTCGCCGTCCGTGTCGGTCGGCGGCCGCTGCGATGGGGAAAGCGGCCAAGCCGCCGACGATCGATATCGCGATGCCGGTGACCAGTCCGATCGTGCCGTCGCTGAACCCGAGGTCGGCCTTGATCGGCTGCAGCAGAACCGATACCAACGTCTGACCCGTGGAGGCGATGACGCCGACCAGGCACAGCAGGGCGAGCCCCGTCCAGCGTCGCAGCGCGTCGGAGCGGTCAAGCACCGGTGGTCTCCGGAAATGACTGTGACAGGTTGCGGTGGATACGCCAGACGCCACCGTCACGCCGCAGCACCACCATGTCACGGTATCGTCTGCGGGCGGTGTCGCCGCCGCCCTTGGGCGTGATCTCGGCGCTGGTGAGCATCTCGGCGACCGCCAGATCCCCGCTCACGGTGAGATCATCCAGTTCGACCTGCAACGCGATCCGCATCGATGCGAACGGCGGCGCCCAATAGGCCGCGATGTCCGACCAGCCTACCCGGTCCCGATCGTTCGACGGATAGACGACTGCATCGGGTGTGAACAGCGGTCGGATGCGCTCGACATCTCCCCGCGTGAAGGCCGCCACGAACGCGTCGATCACCTGACGCACTGCGCGGCCGTCCTCGCCCGCGAGCGCGGCCGTCCCATCGACCACCGCGGTCACCACCGACGCTCTCCGCGATGGTCGGGATGGGCGTTCTCGAAGCAGGCCTCGAAGCGGGCCGTACGCAGTCCGATGGATGTCGAGTGGGGGGCTGCGAACGCGATGTCCGGCTCGGTCCCTGCAGGGGCATCGACCAGCAGTTCCCTTTGCGCGCCCTGCATGGCGATGAGCGCAAGCTTCGGGGCACGGTCCGGTGTCGGCCAGCGTATCTGGCGCAACCGCAGGCTCAGCGGTCCGCCTGTGGCGTCGACCGTGCAGCATCCCCCCTGGTCGTGCAGCCGCACGCGGAACTCGCCCGCAGCGCTGACGATCCGGCCGTCGAACCATCGGGCTCGTCGCTCGCGGGAAGGCGCGAGGTCGGTCGGACCGAACAGGATCCTGCCCTGCGCATCGCGCCCATAGGACAGGTAGGAGAACTCGCCGGCATCGATACGCGTGTCCACCGTCATCGCGAGCGGTTCGCCTGTGGGACTCACCGAGGTCAACTTGCAGTCGCCTGCCATGGCGACCCGGAATCCGTCGCCTTCGCGGCGCCATACGGTGTTGCACTCCGGGGCCATGCGGATCATCTCCGCGGGGTCGAGCGTGCGCAGCACTGAATCGTCGTCCAGCGCGCGGTCGAGGCGACCCGGGTCGGGGATGGTCAACAGATCGAGTCGCGGCAGGTCGAGCGCGGGATCGCGCCGTATGACGTAGAGGTTGCGATAGGCGGCGACCGTCGGGTCGCCGTCCCACCACTTGTGCGCGTAGTACACGCGCTCGCCGAAGGCGGGCAGGTCCACGCGTCTGTAGATCGATGTCGTGCGCCGATGGCGGAGCGCAGCGGGCACCCCGAGCGTCTCCTCCCAATAGACCTGTTCGTAGTTGTCGAAGGTGCCCACCAGCACCTGCTCGAGGTCGTCGAGGTCCTGGTCGCGGGTCGTGCTGCGCATGTCGTTCATCCTCCGATCGGACGGGACTGGAATGATTTCGGCCCTTCATGCATCTTGCGGCATCCCTCGCGACACGGACGAGACCGATGCCGGACAGACGAAGACCCGCCGAGCCGACCAAGCCACGTGTGCAGACCGCTGCGCGCACGGTCGCCATCCTGCAGGCGGTGAGCCGCGCGGGCGGTGACGGCATGTCGGCCAAAGAGATCAGCGAACAGCTGAAGCTTCCGCGGCAGGTCGTCTACCACCTCGTGCATACGCTGGTGCAGGTGAAGATGCTGCGGCGTTCGCGCGGCACCAACCTTGTGTTGGGGATCGGCGTGGCGGGGCTCGCCCATGGTTTCCACATGCAGATGTCGTCGTCGGGTTTCCTCACCCGATGCGCCAAGGCGGCGGCCGACGGTACCGGGGAGACGGCGTATGTGAGCGGATGGCTCGATGGTGAGATCGTGGTGCTCGCCGCGGCCCGCGGTAGTGCGCCGATACAGGCCGCCGAGGTACCGCAGGGCACGACGGGTTACGCGCACTCGCGCGCGAGCGGCAAGCTTCTGCTCGCGATGTGCTCCGCAGCCGAACTCGACGCCTATCTCGATACGCACCGTTTCGAACGTCGTACGCCGAATACCCTGTGCAGCGCCGCCGCCTTGCGCGCCGAACTTGATTTGATCCGTGTCCGAGGCGTCGGTTACGACCGCGAGGAGTTCGCGGTCGGCTTGACCTGCATGGCACTGCCCCTCGGTGCTGCGCCCTCGCGGCTTGTGCTCGGCATCTCGGCACCCACCCAACGTTTCGGTGAAAACCACGATCGGTACCTCAAGGTGTTGGGCGATGTCGCCCGAAACATCGGCAGCGACAGCATCATCTATTGATGCTAGCATAATACATTGACAGTTTATCAGGCCACGGTCTAGATTCCATCTGCCGCCGAAAGGGCGCGGCATCGGCGGAATCTGTCGGGGTGTTTCAAATGACGGGCGGCCTCGGGACCGGACAGCCGGTTACTACGCGAGCGATGCTGGTGACGGGCGGGGGCCTTTACGAAACCTCGCTCCACTCCATGCTGGAGAGCATCGCGGGCGTGACGCTGACCATCGAGCCGCGCGACGGCACCGCCTTCGCTGAGCCGCCGCTCGACCGCTACGATGTGGTGCTGCTCGTCAACCGGTCACCGACGTTGGCCGCGGAGCATCGTAGGCATCTCCAGGAGTTCGCCGAAGCGGGGCGGGGCATCATCGTCCTCAACCAATCGCTCGCGAACTATCCCGATTGGCCGTGGTTCCGCGCTATGGCGGGCGGCAGATATCTGGATGTGCCCACCGATGGACTGCCGAGCAGCGGATTCCGGTTGCAGGAGCAGATCATCGCCTATCCCACGGGCAGCCACCCGGTCACGGCACGGCTTGGCGGCCGCGCGTTCCACATGCTCGACGAGACCTACTGCCGGATGGACATCGCGCCCGACAACGAGGTGCTTCTGCGCACCCGCAACAGCAGCGCCGACGGGCCGCTCGTGTGGGTGAGCGCCTACCGCCCCGCACGTGTGGTGACGATCCTGCCGGGTTTCGGGCACGGAGCCCATCTCAACCTCGGCTTCCGCTTCATCGTCGAGGACGCCATCCGCTGGGTCGCGCGGCGCGGGGAGGGCGCATGAACGCACGCTCGCTGATCGAGGCCGACCGCGGGTCGCTGCTGCACCCCTTCACCTCGATCACCGATCACCAGCGGGACGGCGGATTCATCGTTGCGCGCGCCAAGGGCGTTCACATCGAGGACATCGACGGCAACCGCTATCTCGACGGCGCCGCCGGGCTGTGGTGCGTCAACATCGGCCATGGCCGCGAGGAGATCACCCGCGCGATCGCTGAGCAGGCCTCGAAGGTGGCGTTCACCCACAGCTTCACGGGTTTCGCCAATGAGCCGTCCGTGCGCCTCGCGGAGCGGCTGTTGGCGCTGGCACCGCCGCCCATGGCCCGTGTGTTCTTCGGCCTCACAGGCTCGGACGCCAACGAAACCAATGTCAAGCTCGCGTGGTACTACAACAATCTCCGCGGCCGACCCGGAAAGAAGAAGATCATCGCGCGGCATCGCGGATATCACGGTTCGACCTTCCTCGCCGGTGCGATGACAGGGCAGGAGAACGTCCACCGAAACTTCGATCTCGACCTGCCGCTCATCCGCCGGGTGGCGGCGCCCGACTATGGGCAGAGCGTGCAGCGACGGGCCGGGTTGTCGGAGGACCGATATGTCGACCAGTTGATCGACGAACTCGTCCAGCTCATCGAGACCGAGGGCGCCGATACCTTCGCGCTGATGATCGCCGAGCCCGTCATGGGTGTCGCGGGTGTGATCCCGCCGCCACGGGGCTACCTCCGACGCGTGCAGGAGGTGCTGCGCCACCATGACATCCTCTTCCTGTCCGATGAGGTGATCGCGGCGTTCGGCCGCTTGGGCACGTGGTTCGGCACCGAGCCGTTCGACGCGACGCCCGACATGATCACCGTGGCCAAAGGTCTGTCGAGCGCCTACCTGCCGATCTCCGCGTCGCTCATCAGCGAGGAGATATGGGAGGTGCTGCGTCGGGAGTCGCCGCGTGCCGGCGCCTTGGGGCACGGATTCACCTACAGTGCTCATCCGCTGTGCTCGGCCGCCGCCCTCGCGAACCTGGATGTGCTGGAGCGCGAGCGGCTGCTGCCGCGCGTCCGCACGCTAGCACCGCTGCTCGGGCAGGCCTTCGAGCGCCATCTCGCCGACCACCCGCTCGTGAGCGAGACCCGTTGTTGCGGGCTGCTCGCGGCCGTGGAGCTCGCCGAGGACAGGGCGGCGTGCCGACCGTTCCCGTCGGGCCGCAAGATCGGTCCGCGGGTCGCCAAGGCCGCGGCGCGCCGCGGTGTCATCGTGCGTGCCTTGGCGCCCGGCGATGTCGTCGCCTGTTCGCCGGCCTTCGTCATCGAGCCGGTCGAGATCGAGCATCTCGCCGCCACGCTGCGCGCGGCGCTGGACGAGGTCGCCGTGGAGATGGCCCGCGATGCATGACGGGACGCCGATCGCCGCGCCTCCCGACATCGTCGAGTTCCTGACGGCGTACGTCGCTGCTTACGGGTCGGGCAGCCTCGATGCGCTGCGCCCGTTCTACACGGCCGGAACGCTCGTCTGGCCGAACCAGCGGGACACCGTAGTCGGGTGGGACGCGGTGCGCGCCATGTTCGCGCCGAGCTTCGAACGCTTCGCCATAGGCGCACGGGTCCACCTCCAGGAGGTGCGCGGCGGCGGGGACGAACGCTTCCTGCGCTTCCTCACGGAGGTTCACCTCGCACCGCGGGACGGCGGTCCCGCGGTGACGGCGGCGTTCCGCGACTTCGCCGTGTTCCAGCGCGTCGACGGGCGCTGGACGATCCTCCGTAACATCGATCAACCGATAACGCCCGAGCAGTTGGCGGCGGACCTCCTCAGGGATCCGCCGCTCGCCGTCATCGGGAACCCAGCCAACTAGGGAGACTCTGATGAGCAAGTCGAACCGAATCGTGCAGATGGCCGTTGCCCTCGCTTTGACCATGTCGTTGGCGGCGCCGGGGCGGGCGCAGCAGAGCTCCGCAGAGGCCTCCGGCCTCGAAGAGGTCGTGGTGACCGCGCGCAAGCGGACCGAGTCGCTGCAGGCGGTGCCGGTCGCGGCCACCGCTTTCACCGCCGGCGACCTGGAGAGGCGGCAGGCCTTCGGCCTGGAGGACCTGCACCTCAGCGTGCCGAACATGACCATCACCCGCAACAACACCGGCTCGAACGGCGCGCAGATATACATCCGCGGCATCGGTCGTGACAACTCCACCTGGAACGAGGAGTCGGGCGTCGCCGTGTACGTCGACGATGTCTACATGTCGCAGCAGATCGGCAGCCTGCTCGACTTCAACGATTTCGAGCGCATCGAGGTGCTGCGTGGTCCGCAGGGTACTCTGTACGGACGCAACTCCACCAGCGGCGCCGTCAAGTTCGTGGTGCGCCGGCCGCAGTTCGAACCGCTGTACGGCAGCTCGGACCTCACTGTGGGCAGCTTCGACCAGCTCGACATCCGCGGCCAGATCGGTGGCGAGGTGGTCGAGGATAAGGTCGCGCTCAAACTCGATGTGGCATCGCGCACCGGCGGCGAGTACGTGAAGCGGCCCTCCACCTCGACCTTGGGTCCGAACGAGAAGTTGAACGGCCTGGACCGTCAGTCGGCGCGGCTGTCCGCGCTGATCCGCGCGTCCGAGTCCACCGAGGTCTACCTGGTCGGCGATTACACCAAGGCGAGCGATGACCTCAACACGCCCATCTCCATCGTCTCCGATGGCGCTGGCGGCTTCCAACCGCGGTTCAACGACCTCTACGTCAGCGACCCTGGCGTGCCGAACGACAACCGCTTCCGAGGCTACACCCTCAACGCACAGATCACGACGGACTTCGACGGCTTCCAGGTCAAGTCGATCACCGCATACCGTTACATCGACGACCGCCTGAACGGCGACCTGGACGGATTCACGGGGTTGCCGCTCGATTTCCTGCAGCGCACCGAGTTCGACACCCTGACGCAGGAGTTCCAGTTCACGGGCAAGATCGGCGGCGCGGATTACGTCGCCGGCATCTATTACCTCAGCGAGGACCTCTCGGCCAACGCACTGAACGTGTTCCTCGGCCGCCTGCGCACCATCAGCGAGCAGGAGACCACCAGCTACGCCGCCTATGCCGACGTCTCGATCCCGCTGTCCGACCGGTTTGACCTGTCGGTGGGCGGGCGCTACACCCGCGACGAGAAGGATGTGAAGCAGTCGGCGATCAATGCCGCCGGCGTTGCCACCTTCACGAATGTGGCGGGATCGAAGACCTGGTCCGAGTTCTCGCCGCGCGTGGCGGTCGACTTCCAGGCCGCGGATGATGTGCTGCTGTATGCGAGCTGGGGCAAGGGTTTCAAGGCCGGAGCGGTCGCCAACGGTCGTCCGCCCACCGCCGACCAGGCCAATGTGTTCACCGAGCCCGAGGTCAGCACCACCATCGAGGTGGGGGCCAAGACACAGTTGTTCTCCGATCGGCTGCGGCTGAATGTCGCCCTCTTCGACACCCAGTACGACAATCAGCAGGCGAGTTTCCGCGACTCGGCGACCAACGTGATCCGGGTCGTCGCGGCCGATGCGGAGATCAAGGGCGCGGAGGTCGAGGCGACCTGGCTGCCGGTGGATTCGTTGACGTTGTCGCTCAACATGGGTTGGCTCGATACGGAGTACACCGATGTACAACAGGGGCATCCAGCGTTCGCGGTGCGCGACCGCGTGCAGCTGAAGCAGGTCCCCAAGCACTCCGGCCGTCTCGCCGCCGAGTACCGTATCCCGGTGTCGGTGGCGGGAGGCGGCATCAGCGTCGGGGCGAGTTACCTGCGTTCGGCGGCGATCCCGCGCGACATCGCCAACAATCCGGTCGCCACGACGCCGGCGTACTCGGTGGTCGACGCACAGATCAACTACGAGTCGGATGACGGCCGGTTGCGGCTCGGCGTCGGCGGCGAGAACCTCACGGGCGAGACCTACTGGACGATGGCGACGGCGCCTTTTGCGCGTTTCTACGCGCCGAAGCGCACCTGGTCGGCCACCATCCGGTACAGCTTCTGAGTCCCGGCGGAGGGCAGGTGGAGGCCGGGCGGCCGCCCCTGATCGGGTGGCCGGTCCGGCACTTCGCCGTCTTCTGCACCGATGGCCCCGAGGCGGCGGAGCGGCGCGCCGCCGCCATCGAGGCGCACAAGCGCTACATGGAGTCGGTGTGGCGGCAGGTGGCGGTGGCCGGGCCCCTGCACGATCCGAGCGACGGACGGGTGGTCGGCAGCCTCTACTTGGTCTGCGCCGTCGACGAGGCGGAGGCGCGGCGCGTCATCGAGTCGGACCCGTTCTTCACAGCGGGCATCTGGCAGGATGTGGGTCTGTCGGCTTTCACCCCGGCGCTCGGCACCTGGCCGGGCGGCCGCATCTGGGATTGATCCACCTGCACAGGAGTCGCTCGTGAAGGAACGCCCGGGTCCGATGTGTCCGCTAGGTTGGCGGCAAGCCATCGCGGCTTTCCTGGCGGCCCTTGCGGCGCCAAACGGCGTCGCGGCCGATGTCACCGCCGATGCGCCGCCGGCGGCGCCGCTGCCGGAACACCCCGCGGCCTGCGACAGGCCCGCCTATCTCGTCGTCGTCGCGACCATCACCGACCCGGAGAAGTCGCGCCGTTATGTCGAGGCGCTGCGCGCCTCCGGGCTGTACCCGCGGCTGGGCGGCGGATACATCATGGCGGGGAAGTCGCCCGAGGTGCTCGAGGGGCAGATGTTCGGACGAACGCCGATCGTGGTGGCGCGCTTCCCGTGCAGGGAGGCGGCGCGCCGATTCTGGTATTCCGAGACCTACCAGAAGGAGATCATGCCGCTTCGTGAGGGCGCGGGCAGCTTCGAGGTCGCGATATTCGAGGAACGGATCGACGACATGAAGCCCCGTCCAGCCGGTTGAACCGACCGTATTGCCTGTCGGACCTAGCCCTGCCCAAGATAGAGTCGTTCCATCTTTTCCAGGTGAGCCCATGAGCAAGCATCACATCGGCGTGCAGATGAAGGTCCAGGACGGCAACGAGAAGGCCTACCTCGAGTGGTTGGCCGATGACGCGCCGGTGCTGGCCAAGGTCTTCGGCCGGGTCGGCATCCACTCGAAGACCGTGCTCATGAACGGTTCGCACATCATCGCGCACTACGGTGCCGACGCCCCGAGCGCGGTGGGCGAAGCGTTCCAGACGCCGGAGGCCGTGTCGATGCTCACGGGGCGGCTCGGTGCGCTGCTCGACCCGTCGTTCGCGCCGATCTTCTACACCGAAGAGCTGCGCTGGACCAAGGCGGTGCCGGGTCCTCTGCAGCGCGCGGCGATCGCGCTGAGCCTGAAGCCCGGGCAGGAGGCCAACTACCTCGACTGGGTCCGCAACCGCGCGAAGGCGCAGTTCAACGACCTGTGGGGCCGGTTCGACATCGGTCTCAAGGAAGTCCTGGTGAGCGGCTCCAACGTGATCTCGTTCTACGAGATCAAGGATCCGTCCCGCATCCTGCCGAGCTTCGGCGAACCCGAGGCCATCGCGGCGATGCAGTCGGACCTCGGCGCCATGCTCGACATCGCCGCCGACAAGCCGCCGGCGTTCTACACCGAGGCCTTCCACTGGCACGACTGATCGTCGCGCGTGGTGGGTGAGGGCCGCGCCCGTCCGGGGGCGGTCACTTCATCGTCGCGGTCAGCGATCGCCGGTCCCAATCGGCGGCGATGTTCCGCATCACGCCCGTCAGCTGCGTGAGCACGAACTGCTTCTCGACGATGTGCAGCAACGAGCCGATCGAGGTGCGTGCGTCCACGAACGCGAAGCGCGCCCCGAAGCTGTAGGTGCCTCGCGTCACGCAGCTGTGGCCGGCCATGCCCTGGGCCGATAACGCATCATCAAGGCTGTCGACCACCAGCGACGGGATCAGCGTACCGACGCCGGCTTCGCGCCAAGGGCTCGACGTGCCGTCGTGCAGTTCGACGAGTTCGAGCAGCACGTCGCCCGCATAGGCCGTGGCGACCGACAGTGACGGCGCCGTCGTGTCCCCCCGATGGTCGTATTCCTTGAACGCGAGCTTCGGGAAGGTGAAGAACGGCCCGGCGCCCGTGGTGCTCGCCCAAGCCTGCATCGCGGGCTCCAGCGCGGGCACCACCTGCACCAGACGCGCTACGCTGCCACGCATCGACGAGACCGTCGGCGCCGCCTCGGCGGCGACCGCTTCGCCGATCTCGCCGATCACCTCGCCCACCTTGTAGGTGGTGCCGGCCACCCCGGACTGGCGGATCGTGCCCGCCGCCGGTGACTCCACATCCATCGTCGATTTCTCGAGCTCGAGCGTGTAGATCGGCTCGCCTTCGGCGACGGTGGCACCGTCCGCGACCAACCATGCAACGAGGGTGCCCTCGCGCATGGAGACCGCGGCTTTGGGGATGCGCAGCGTGGTGGTCATCGGCGTCCCGGCGTCAGCGCTTCAGCATCGCCCGGGCGGCATCGACCACGCGCCCGGCCTGCGGGAAGTGCAGGTTCTCGAGGGCGGCGGTGAACGGCACCGGCGTGTAGCGCGCGCCGACGCGCGCCACGGGTGCAGCGAGCTGCCCGTGCAACCGCGAGTGGATGATGCTTGCGATCTCGCCGCCGAAGCCGCCGAACTCGGTCGCGGCATGCAGCACGATGGCGCGCTTGGTGCGGCCGACGCTCTCCAGGATCGCCGGGACATCGAGCGGCACGATGGTGCGCAGGTCGAGCACCTCGGCTTCGATGCCTTCCTTCGCGAGCGTCTCCGCGGCGGCCAAGGCCTCGCCCACGGCCCAGCCGTAGGTGATGATGGTCACATCCTTGCCGGGGCGCTTGGTGTCGGCCTGGCCGAGCGGGATGCGGTAGTCGCCTTCCGGTACCGGCCCCGGTGCGAAATAGGCGCGCATCGACTCGAAGAACACCACGGGATCGGGATCGTGGATCGCCGAGAGCAGCAGGCCTTTGGCCTCCGCGGGCGTGCTCGGATAGACGACCTTCAGACCCGGGGTGTGCGCGAGCCAGGCTTCGAGCGACTGCGAGTGCTGCGCGCCGAAGCTGCCGACGAAGCCCGCGGTGAGCGTACGGATGACGAGCGGCACGCTGGTCTTGCCGCCCGACATGTAACGCAGCTTGGCCGCGTGGTTGCTCACCTGGTCCATGCAGACCATCAGGAAGTCGTTGATCATGATCTCGGCGACCGGCTTCATGCCGGCCATCGCGGCACCGACCGCCGCGCCGACGATCGCCTGTTCAGCGATCGGGGTGGGGCGCACACGGTCGCGGCCGAACTTCGTGGACAGCCCGTAGGTGGTCTTCACCACGCCGCCGGCGGGATCGGCGATGTCCTCGCCGAGCAGGAAGACCTCCTTATCCGTCTCGAGTGCGATGGCCAGCGCTTCGTTGACGGCCTGACCGAAGGTCATCATCCGGTCGGACTTCGGCGCGTAACTGCCGGCAGCCTTCGGCTGCGCTGTGGCGATGACGTGGTCGGGGATCAAGGTCTGGTCGGCGAACACATCGGTGTAGAGCTCGCTGTCGGCGGGCGTCGGAGCCTTGCGCGCGTAGTCGCTCGCCGCGTCGACCTCCTTGCGGATCGCGGTCTCGAGATCCTTGAGCGCGGCGTCGGTGGCGATGCCGGCGTCGATCAGTCGCTGACGGAAGCGGGCGACCGGTGCGGCGGACTTGGCGGCGGTGAGCGCGGCGGCGTCCATGTGTCCTTCGTCGCTGCCGAAGGCGTGGCCCTGCAGGCGATGGCAGACGGCCTCGATCAGCGTCGGACCCTGTCCGGCACGGGCGCGGGCCACGGCCGCCTTCGCGACCTCATGGACGGCTACCGGGTCGGTACCGTCGACGCGGACCCCGGCCATCTCGTACGCCGCGGCGCGCTTCGAGAAATCCTTGGTGAGGGTGTATTCGTCGAGCGCCGTGTACTCGGCGTACTGGTTGTTCTGGCAGACGAAGATGACCGGCAGCTTCCAGACCGCGGCGAGGTTGAGCGCCTCGTGGAACGCGCCGATGCTGGTCGCGCCGTCGCCGAAGTTGCAGACGCAGACGCGGTCGGTCCCGCGCAGCTGCTCGGCGAGCGCGAGGCCGTTGGCGATGGGCAGACCGGCGCCGACGATGCCGGTGGTGAGCATCAGCCCGGACGTGGGATCCGACAGGTGCATCGGTCCGCCTTTGCCCTTGCAGGTGCCGGACATCTTGCCGTAGAGCTCGGCGAAGATGGCGTCGAGCGGGGTGCCCTTGGCCACGATGTCGTGGATGCCGCGGTAGGTGGTGGCGACGAAGTCGTCTGCGCGCAACGCCGCGCCGATGCCGGCGGAGATCGCCTCCTGGCCGCCTACCGGGTAGTACTGGAACATGATCTCGCCGGCGCTGAGGCCGCGCGTGACCGCTTTGTCGCTCTCGTTGATGCGCACCATGGTGCGGTAGAGCGCGAGCATGGCGTCGTTGGAGAGGGCGTCGGCCGTGGTCATGGTGCTTCCTCCGGGTCTTGCATTTCTTGATCGCCGGCGATGGCCGGTCGGTGACGCCAGTTTAAAGTCTGTACACGGTTGCAAATCGCTGATTCATGTATATGGACAGTGCAAGTCAGGGCTGTCGGTGCAGTTCAGCCGCGTGCGGGCGCCACCAGGTGCGTGGTGATGGCGGCCCGCATCGTGCGGGCGATCGCCCGCTCGTTCCGTCGGATGCGGTCGCTGAGCCCGCCGACGCCGAGCACGAGCACATTGCCGTCGCTGGCCGGTGGCAGCGCCATGGAGACCGCGCCGGTGTCCGGGAAGAGGCTCGCGAAGGTCACCGAGTAGCCGGTGCTGCGTATCTGCGGCAGGCTCTCGAGGGTGCGGTCGATGGCTTGGCGGGCGACCCGCGTGCGCGCCATGGCGCGGGCGGCGTCGGCCAGCCGCTCTACCTCGCCCGGGGGCCGCGTGGCGAGCAGGGCGGCCCCGACGCTGCTGCCGAACAGCGGCGCCACCGTGCCCTCATCCATCTTGAGCGCGATGAAGAAGCTGCCGGGCAGCACCCTGATGAAACGCATCGCCTGACCAGAGCGCATCGAGAGCGTCACGGTCTCCCCGGTGACGTCGTGCACCTCCTGCAACATCGACGCGGCATCGCCCATACCGTAGAGCGCCGCCGGGATCCACGCGCCGAGCGAGGTCACGCGCAGCGAAGGGAAGTAATGCATGGTGTCCGGGTCGAACGAGAGGTAGCCGAGATTGGTCAGATATTTGAGCAGCACATTGGTGCTCGACTTCGGGTAGTCGAGCAGCCGTCCGATCTCCGAGGCGGACAGCGGTTTGCGGACGTTGCCGAGCAGCTCCAGCACCTCAAGGACGCGTCCCGCGCTCTTGACGGTGGCGCCTTGGGCGCGGTCCGCATCGGTTTCGACCGGGCTATTGGCTGCCATGGCTGCCTCCGCGGCGCATCGGGATCCGAGGTCGCCGGATATGTTGCGTGGGGATGCTGTATACAGATACTAGGTTCACATTCATGGACTGTAAATGCAAACCTGTGAACGATGGGTTAGCGTCCCCGGCCATGAGCGGCTCAATCGACATCGTCTGCAACCTGTTCGATCCGATCGCGGTCCGGCTGAAGCAGACGGGCATCGACGACACATTCAAGGCGCAGGTACGCCTCGACAAGCGGTATTGGGGCGGCATGCCCGTCAGCCATTACCTCAGGAAGATGGACCGGGCGGGCATCGAGCGGTCGCTGCTGATCGCGGTGCGGGCCGGCGACCTCGATGTCCGCGGCTCGTTCGAGTTGCCGGTGGACCGTGTGGCGAAGGTCTGCGAGCGCTGGCCTGACCGGTTCTCGGGGCTTGCCGGCGTCGATCCCTTCCGCGGCATGAAGGGCCTCGCGGACCTGGCGCACGCCGTGCGTGACCTCGGTTTCGTGGGCGCACATCTCTATCCGCACTGGTTCGGTCTCGCACCCGACCACGCCAAGTACTACCCTTACTACGCGAAGTGCGCGGAGCTCGGCGTCCCCATCATGATGCAGGTCGGTCACAACCTCGTGTATTCGCGCGAGCGGCGGCTGCCGAGCGTCGGGAGGCCCATAACGCTCGACCAGGTGGCGATCGATTTCCCCGAGCTGACGCTCATCGGCATCCACATCGGCGTGCCGTGGACCGACGAGATGATCTCGATGTGCTGGAAGCACGAGAACGTCTATACGGCGGGCGACGCCTACGCGCCAAAGCATTGGCCGCCCTCGTATGTCCACTACCTGAACACCTACGGACGCTCGAAGGTGATGTTCGGCACGGACTGGCCGGTCATCGACCCGGAGCGCGCGGTCGCCGACGTGAAGGCCTTGGGATTGCGTCCGGAGTCCGAGCGGGCGTTGATGCGCGACAACGCGCTGCGCGTCTTCAGGCTGCCGGGCCACGAGGTGCTGGAGGCGGGAGGCAAGCCGCGTACCGCTGCCGGCAAGGGCGGGCGGGGCAAGACCCGATGAGCGCGCTCTATCGACCGCTGCGGATCTCGGACGGGCTGCATGCCGTCGGACGCCGCGAGCCCGGCCGCCTCGCGCTCCACTGCGACGGGCGCGAGTTCACCTATGGGGAGCTGCACGATCGCGTTCAGCGCCTCGCCGGTGCGGCGGTGCGCGAGCTCGGCATCAAGCTCGGCGACCGCGTCGCGATGCTGGCGCCGAACTGCGCCGAGTACCCCGAGGTGCTCTGTGGGTTCAGCGACGCGGGTGCGATCGTCGTCACACTCAATCCGCGCAGTCCCGCGGCTGAGCTCGCGGCAGCCTGTCGGGACTGCACTCCGTCGGTGATGGTGGTGCATCCGTCGCTTGAGGCCGTCGCGCGCGAGGCGATCAGGCTCTCGCTCGACGGGCGCGACAGCCGCTTGATCGTGCTCGGTCCCGCCTACGAACGGTGGCTCGCGGCCAGCGAGCCCGCCACGGAGGCGGAGCTGCCCGCGTTCGCCGAGACCCAGCCGTTCACGCTCGTCTACAGCTCGGGCACCACCGGCCAGCCGAAGGGCATCGTCATCTCGCACCGCTCGCGCGCGCTCACCTTCCACGGCATGGCGATGGAGTACGGCTGCTACGGTCCCGACGACCGTTTCCTGGCGCTCGCGCCGATGTCGCACGGCGCCGGGTTCGCGTTCGCGATGTGCACGCTGTACTTCGGCGGCTTCGTCGAGATCGCATCGCGCTTCGATCCGGCGCAGGTGCTGGAGCGGCTCGCTGACGGCGGCTTCACGGGCGTCTTCATGGTGCCGACGCACTTCCAAGCGATCTTCGCGCTGCCATCCGAGGCGTTGGCGCAGCGTAAGGGCACGGCGCCGCTGCTGCGGACCATCATCTCCAACGCCGCAGCGCTGCCGCAGTCCATCAAGGAACGCATCGTCGCCTTCTTCGGTGAAGGCCTGCTGCACGAGACCTACGGATCGACCGAGGCCGGCATCGTCACCAACATCCGGCCGCAGGACCAGCTGCGCACCAGGCAGTCGGTGGGTCGCGCCTTCGCGCTCAACGAGATCCGTCTGCTGGGGGCGGACGGCGCCGAAGTGCCGGTCGGTGAGGTGGGCGAACTGTTCTCGCGCTCGCCGTACCTCTTCGAGGGCTACTGGAACCGTCCTGAGTGGACCGCGGAGTGCAGCCGCGACGGGTGGGTGAGCGCCGGCGACCTCGCGCGCCGCGATGCGGAGGGCTTCCTTTACATCGTCGACCGCAAGAAGGACATGGTGGTGACGGGCGGCTTCAACGTCTATCCGCGCGAGGTCGAGATCGTGCTGGAGCAGCACCCCGCGGTGCGGGAATCCTGCGTGGTGGGCGTGGCGGACGAGCATTGGGGCGAGCGCGTGCGCGGCTTCGTCGTGCTGCGCGAGGGACGCGAGGCGGGGCAGGCTCTGGCCGACGACATCGCCGACTTCTGTCGCTCGCGTCTCGCCGGTTACAAGTCGCCGCGTGACATCGGCTTCATCGCCGCGGTGCCGCGCAACATCGGCGGCAAGGTGCTCAAGCGCGAGTTGCGTGACGGCCACCACGAATGTTTCAACGTCCATAGCCGTGAACCGAAGGTTCAGCGGACTGCTTGACTTGGTGCGAAGAGCGACAAGAGACTCTTCGCGAGGGATCTGCACGCGGCTTCGGCCGCACTCTGGAGGGAACTTTTCCATGGATCAGCGCAAGACTTCGCGGCTCGTCGCCGCCGCCGTGGCCGCGATCGTCGCCGCCGCCCCCGTGTCCGCCGCCGAGAGCGATGTGCTCGAGGAGGTGGTGGTCACAGCCGAGAAGCGGTCCAGCACCGTACAGGACACGCCCATCTCCATCGCGGCGTTCTCCGGCGACGAACTCGAGGCGGCGGGCATCTCCTCGACGGATGCCCTTTCGAACCTCACGCCGGGGCTGGTGGTGCAGAAAGAGGTCATCGGCAAGGTCGTGATCCGCGGCGTCGGCACCGAGAACTTCTCGGTCGGCAGCGACCCCGGGGTCGCCATCCACCAGGACGGCGTGTACCTCGCCCGCTCGTCGGTCGCGGTGTTCGATTTCTTCGACACCGAGCGTGTCGAGGTGCTGCGCGGTCCGCAGGGCACGCTGTACGGCCGGAACGCCACCGGCGGCGTGATCAACATCATCTCACGCAAGCCGGAGAGCGAGTTCGGCGGTTACGCCAAGCTCGACATCGGCGACTACTCCAAGATCCGTGCGGAGGCCGCGCTGAACGCGCCGTTCAGCGACACCGTCGCCGGGCGGTTGTCGGTGCTCTGGGCGCAGCGCGACGGCTACACCGAGAACAAGTTCGCCACCGCGAAGGCGCGTGACCTCGACCAGCTGGACAACCAGGACCTCTGGGCGGTCCGCGGACAGATCGCGTTCAACCCCTCGGACACCTTCAGCGGGCTGCTCCAGGTGGACATCGCCCGCGATGACAGCAACCCGACCGCATTCAAGTATTTCACCCACGCCGCGGGCGACCCGAACATGTACTGGACGGTCCCCTCGGACAAGCGTCTGCCCAGCCTCCGCGAGGTGTCGCAAGGCTATGAGCAGAACATCGTCGGCTCCACCCGCCGGGTTCCCAGCGTCGGACGCGCGCACACGGATGCCGCAAACCTGAAGCTCACCTGGGACCTGGGTAGCGTGTCGCTGATGTCGCAGACCGCCTACCGCAAGACCAAGTTCTCCTGGCTCAACGACGGTGATGGCACTGATGTGTTCTTCGTCACCTACTTCCAGGACGATGACTCCAAGCAGTTGACACAGGAAGTTCAGCTCTCCAGCAACGGCGATGGGGATCTGCAGTGGATCGTCGGCGGCTTCTACCTCGACGAGAAGGGCAAGACCTTCAGCGGTCTCGCCTTCAACGGTCTGGCCGCTGCGCTCGGCTTCCCGGCCGGCAGCATCGAGGGCATCCTCATCGACGGCAAGTCGAACACCAAGTCCTACTAGGTCTTCGCTCAGGGCACCTACGCCCTCAGCGATCGTACGCGCCTGACCGGCGGCGTCCGCTGGACCAAGGATGAGAAGGACGGCGACATGTTCTACCTGCTGTCCAACCTGGTGTTCACGCCGCAGTTCCTCGGTTATCCGGCCGGCCAGACCTGGGCCGATGTGCTGCAGGACAGCTGGAGCGCGACCACTCCGAAGTTCGGTATCGACCACGACTTCAGCGACGATGTGATGGGTTATGTGTCGGCGACGCGCGGCTTCAAGAGCGGCGGATTCAACCTGATCGGTCGGCAGGCGCCGTACGACCCCGAGTACCTCTGGAGCTACGAGGCGGGCCTCAAGACCCGTTTTGCCGACGGCCGCGCCACCGCCAACTTCGGCGTGTTCCAGTACAACTACAAGGACATGCAGGTCGGCAAGATCACCAACGCTTCGGATGTGCTGACCAACGCGGGCGAGGCCACCATCCGCGGCCTCGAGGCCGAACTGCGCGCCGCGCTCGGCAGCGGTGTCGAGCTGAACGCCGGCGTGGCGTTCCTCGATGGTCAGTACGACGAGTTCCTCACCGAGGACCCTGCGGTCACGCCGCTGCCTGCGGGCGGCAACGCCTCGAGCTCGCTCGGCCCCTACGCGGGCGGGTGCGAGCGTCGCACCGGTCCCTTCACCGCAGGATCGCAGGCGGTTTCTCTTGCGGGTTGCGATCTGCGCCGAGCGCCTTCGTTCGCTGGAAACCTCGGCCTGCAGTGGACGGGCGAGATGGCGGGCGGCGAGGTGACGCTGCGTGGCGACTACGCGTACAAGGGCAAGCAGTACTTCACGCAGTTCAACCGCGACGCCGTCTCGCAGCCGGGATACGGTGTCCTGGGTCTGCGTGCGGGCTGGCGTTCGGCGGACGACAAGTGGGGCGTCACCGCTTACATCGACAACGTGGCCGACGAGGATTACTACCTCACCGTGCTGGAGTCGGGCATCGCGCCCGCCGGTGGTCTCGTACCGCAGTCGGTGATGGGCGCGCCGCGGACCTTCGGCGTCTCCTTGCGCGTCGGTTTCTGAGCCACCGCGTTTGACGCTGCTGCTGGATCTCGAGGGGAGCATCGACGCCATGAGCGGAACGCCGAACCCGGGCTTCATCCTGATCGAACTGGCAGGCGAGCATCCGGACCAGGTGAGGCTGCTCGAGTCGTCCGCCAAGCTGCTCGCCGACGGCGGCGCCCGGGTGCATGCCTGGGCGCCGGCCGGACGGGTGGCCTGTTTCGAGCCGGGCACCGTCGGTGCGGGCATGTTGATCGCCAGCATGACGGATCCGGCGCGCATCGCGCCGCTCGTCCGTCAGTCGTTGCTGCCGCACCTGAAGGCGGTCATGCCCGCGCATAGCGTCCCCAAGGTGCTGCAGGTCAACGGACTGCCCATGGAGGGCCTTCCGACCATGATGGACATCCCGACCATCGCCAGTGTGCCTCGGCCGCCGAAGGGCCTGCGCAACGCGCTGATGGTCATCCAGGGCACAGGCAGCAACCCCGCGCAGATGGACAAGTACCGGGATGTCATCCTGCCGATGATGAAGGAGCGCGGCAGCTACTACGAAGCCTTCGCGCTCGCAGCGGGCGAGGTGGTGGCGCTGTCCGGCGAATGGAAAGAGCAGATCTTCGCCATCTCGCGGTGGCCGACGCGCGCCTCTGCCGAAGACTTCTGGTTCGCGGAGCGCTATCAGGGGACCGCGATCCCGCTGCGCATCGGCGCCGGCAAGTTCACGGTGCACGTGCTCGAGGAGACCTGACCGATGTCCGCATCCGCCGATGCGACCGACGCCAAATCGTTGGGGCTGCGGTTCCTGCAGTCGTTCTGGAGCGGCAAGCTCGAGGAGGAGGGCTATCCCCTCTGCGCGCCTGACGCGCGCTGGACTTTCCAGAAGACGCTGCACGAGCCGCGTGTGGTGCCGGTGCGTGAGGCCGTGGAATTCCTCGTCTCGGCGTTGATCGGCGGTTTCGACCCGGATTCGGGCTACACCGTCGATGTCGACAACCTCATCGGCGAGGGCGACGAGGCGGCGATCGAGTACCGCGCGCAGGGCAAGACCCGCAGCGGCGAAATCTACGCCAACAACTATCTGGTGCGGTTCACGGCGCGCGACGGCAAGCTGGTGTCGATCCGCCCGTATTTCGACACGCACCTCGTGAGCCGGCTGCTTTTCGACCTCGACCGACGGAAATCGCCCTACGAAGGGTGACACCGGACATGGAGTACGACGGCCAGCGAAGGCGCGAGAGGTAGTGGCTCCCCGGGTTGGACTCGAACCAACGACCATGGAGTACGCCGGCCATCGAAGGCGCGAGAGGTAGTGGCTCCCCGGGTTGGACTCGAACCAACGACCATGGAGTACGCCGGCCATCGAAGGCGCGAGAGGTAGTGGCTCCCCGGGTTGGACTCGAACCAACGACCTGCGGATTAACAGTCCGACGCTCTACCGACTGAGCTACCGGGGAACAGGAGGCCTTGTCGAAAAGGCCGCGCATTGTCGGGAAAGCCCGCAGTCGCGTCAAGCGGCCGGGGCGCTCCGGCGCTATAGTGGCGGGCTGCCATGGATGCCTTCCGCCTCGTCTCCGAATACGCCCCCGCCGGCGACCAGCCGAACGCCATCGCGGCGCTCGTCGACGGGCTGCGCACGGGCCTCGCGCACCAGACCCTGCTCGGGGTGACAGGCAGCGGCAAGACCTTCACGGTCGCCAACGTCATCGCCGCCGTGCAACGGCCGACGCTGGTCCTGGCGCACAACAAGACCCTGGCGGCGCAGCTCTACGGCGAGTTCCGCGAGTTCTTCCCGCACAACGCGGTCGAGTACTTCGTCTCGTACTACGACTACTACCAGCCCGAGGCCTATGTGCCCTCGAGCGATACCTACATCGAGAAGGACGCGTCGATCAACGAGCACATCGAGCAGATGCGGCTCTCGGCGACCAAGGCGCTGCTCGAGCGCCGCGACGCGATCATCGTCGCCACGGTGTCCTCCATCTACGGCCTCGGCGATCCGGAGGCCTACCTCGCGATGGTGCTGCACCTGGTGCGCGGCGAGATCCTCGACCAGCGCAAGTTGCTGCGCCGGCTTGCCGACATGCAGTACACGCGCAACGAGATCGACTTCTCGCAGGGTGCGTTCCGCGTGCGCGGCGATGTGGTCGACATCTTCCCGGCGGAGTCGCAGCGCGAGGCGCTGCGCGTCGAGCTCTTCGACGAGACCATCGAGTCGCTCGCATTGTTCGATCCGCTCACCGGTGAGGTGCTGCGCAAGGTGCCGCGCTATACGGTGTATCCGGGCACGCACTTCGTCACGCCCAAAGATCGGCTCACGGGCGCCATCGACCTGATCCGCGACGAGCTGCGCGGAAGGCTCGCCGAGCTGCGCGCCGCCGACAAGCTGGTCGAGGCGCAGCGGCTCGAGCAGCGCACCATGTTCGACATGGAGATGATGAAGGAGGTCGGCTACTGCGCCGGCATCGAGAACTACTCGCGCTACCTCTCCGGGCGCGAGCCGGGCGAGCCGCCGCCCTGTCTCTACGACTATCTGCCCGATGATGCGCTGCTGGTGGTCGATGAGAGCCATCAGACGCTGCCGCAGCTCGGCGCCATGTATAAGGGCGACCGCTCACGCAAGGAGACGCTGGTGGAGTACGGCTTCCGGCTGCCGTCGGCGCTCGACAACCGGCCGCTGCGTTTCGAGGAATGGGAACGGATGGCGCCGCAGATGATCTTCGTGTCGGCGACGCCCGGCGCCTACGAGGCGCGTCATGCCGGGCAGGTGGTCGAGCAGGTGGTGCGTCCCACGGGGCTCGTCGACCCCGAGGTCGAGGTGCGGCCCGTGCGCACGCAGGTCGATGACCTGCTGTCCGAGGCGCTGCGCTGCGTCGAGCGCGGCGAGCGGGTGCTCGTCACCACGCTCACCAAGCGCATGGCGGAGGACCTCACCGAGTACCTGCACGAGCACGGCGTGAAGGTGCGCTATCTGCACTCGGACATCGAGACCGTCGAGCGCAGCGAGATCATCCGCGACCTCAGGCTCGGGGTGTTCGATGTGCTGGTCGGCATCAACCTGCTGCGCGAGGGACTCGA
>Ga0172372_10003109_pt1 | contig 24712 bp, 27 predicted proteins | sample LakKiv5m_2_FD_114544 | JGI IMG/M metagenome (GOLD analysis project Ga0172372, IMG submission 114544) | Freshwater microbial communities from Kabuno Bay, South-Kivu, Congo - kab_092012_9.5m | ecosystem: Environmental > Aquatic > Freshwater > Lake | place: Democratic Republic of the Congo...
GCAACTACCTGTGCGAAGAAGCCATTGAAGCCGCTCAACGCAAGGATTTTTCTGGTGTTCAGCGCTTGCTGGAAGTGATCACCCACCCGTTTGACGAGCAGCTGCACGCGCAATCCATGGCCGGGTTTCCGCCGGCGTGGGCCAGCCGGATTGAAGTCAGTTGCAGCTCTTGAACTGTTGAAGGACCCACACCATGCCTTTTCCGATCCAGAAAGCTGATGAAGAATGGCTGGCCCAGCTGCAAGCCAACCCTGAGGCCGAGCTGGTGGCTTACCAGGTCACGCGTCACGCCGCCACCGAGCGCCCGTTCAGCGGCAAGTACGAACGCCACTGGGCCGACGGCAGCTACCACTGCATCTGCTGCGGCAACAAGCTGTTCGACTCGGGCACCAAGTTCGACGCGCACTGCGGCTGGCCCAGCTTTTCGCTGGCCGTGCCCGGTGCGATTACCGAAAACGTCGACCGCAGCCACGGCATGACCCGCGTTGAAACCGTCTGCAGCCAGTGCGGCGCGCATCTGGGACACGTGTTTGACGACGGCCCCAACGACACCGGCTTGCGCTATTGCATGAATTCGGCTTCGTTAAACTTCCGCCCTGCATGAAGATCCTGATCGACTTTTTTCCCATCCTGCTGTTTTTTGGCGCGTACAAGGTCTACGACATTTACGCAGGCACCGCTGTACTGATGGCCGCCACCGTGGTGCAGATGGCGCTGATTTACGGCATTGACCATAAGCTCAGCGCGATGCACAAGGCCACACTGGCACTGGTGCTGATCTTTGGCACGTTGACGCTGGTGCTGCACGACGAGCGCTTCATCAAATGGAAGCCCACCGTGCTGTACGCGGCCATGGCGCTGGCGCTGGCGGTGGCGGTATGGGTGTACAAGAAGAATTTTCTGAAGATGCTGCTGGGCAGCCAATTGACACTACCCGAGCCGGTCTGGATGCGGCTGAACGCCATCTGGGTTGGCTACTGCGCTTTTATGGCTGCCATCAACGGCTATGTGGCGGCGTTCTACAGCACCGAGGCCTGGGTCAATTTCAAGCTGTGGGGTTATGCCTTTCCACTGATTTTCATCGTTGGCCAAGGGTTTTACATCGCTCGTTACCTCAAGGCCGACGATACGAGCCCACCTGCACCATGACCAGCAGCTTATCTTTTCCCAGCGCTAAAGAACTCCGCGCCCGGCTGCAGCAGACCCTGCATCCCGAAGCCTTGGAGGTGATCGACGAAAGCGGCCTGCACCACGGCCACGCGGGAGCCAACGGCAGCGGTTTCGGCACCCATTTCAGGGTGCGCATTGCTTCACATTTATTTACCGGCAAGTCACGCGTGGCGCGGCATCGGCTTGTGTATGATGCGCTACAAGATTTCATGGCCCGTGGCCTGCACGCACTGGCCATCGAAGCCGACACGCCCTCGGCACACTGACGGGGCGACCTCTTTTCTCTACTTTGACAACCCAGGAAATTTGCATGAACAACAAGCTTGTAACAAGTCTTGCGCTGGCCGCTTTGGTGACTGCGCTCTCTCCCATGGCGTTCGCCCAGAACATCGCTATCGTCAACGGCAAGGCGGTGCCCAAAGCCCGCGTGGATGCTTTGAGTCAGCAGGTGGTGCATTCGGGGCGCCAGATCACGCCAGAGATCGAGCAGCAGATCAAGGACGAAGTCATCACCCGCGAAATCTTTATGCAAGAGGCGCAGAAAAAGGGCTTGGCTTCGACCGACAACTACCGCGCCCAGATGGAACTGGCGCGTCAGGCGATCCTGATCCGTGAGCTGTTTGCCAACTATCAGAGCACCAACGCCGTCACCGACGACGAGATCAAGGCCGAGTACGACAAGTTTGTTGCCGCCAACGCGGGCAAGGAATACCGCGCCAGCCACATCCTGGTCGAAACCGAAGCGCAAGCCACGGACATCCTGGCACAGCTGAAAAAGGGTGGCAAATTTGAAGATATCGCCAAGAAGTCCAGCAAGGACCCGGGCTCTGGTGCCAGGGGTGGTGATCTGGACTGGGCCCCCGCCGGCAACTACGTTCCTGAATTTGCCCAGGCGCTGATCGCGCTGGAAAAAGGCAAACTCTCCGAAGCGCCGGTAAAGTCACAGTTTGGTTACCACATCATCCGCCTGGACGACGTGCGTGAAGCGCAGTTGCCCCAACTGGAGGACGTGAAGCCGCAAGTCAAGCAGCAACTGGAACAGCAAAAACTGGCCAAGTACCAGCAAGACCTGCGCAGCAAGGCACGCATCGAGTAGGCGAACCCCCAGCCCTCCATGGCCGGGCTCTTCCGGCCTTTTTTACGCCCTCCTTGACCTCGTCGAACAATCTGCCCATGCACTCCGAAGCTTCTGACGCGCGTGTACTGGTGGCGTGCCTGTGTGCGCAGTGGTGCGGCGTGTGTCGGGATTACCGGCAGCGCTTTGACGAGGCGCGTGACCGGGTTCAACGCGACCACCCCCAGGTGCAGTTTTTATGGATTGACATCGAGGACGAGGCCGACTTGCTCAACCCGGTGGACGTTGAAGACTTCCCCACCCTGCTGCTCGCGCGCGGTGCACAACCCCGCTTCTTCGGCCCGCTCACCCCTCAGGTTCAGACGCTGGTGCGCATGATCGACACGCAGGCGCTCAACGCCAACGCCAGCGCACTGACCAGCGCCGACATGGTGGCGCTGGTCGCACGCATTCGCGCCACTTACCCGGCGATCGGATTGCCAGACGCGTCAAACAGCCCCTCAAACAGCACCGAGCTCAGGTAGCGCTCACCCGAATCGGGCAACACCACCACAATCGTCTTGCCGGCGTTTTCGGGTCGCTTGGCCACCCGCACCGCCACCGCTACGGCGGCACCGCAGCTGATGCCGCACAGAATGCCTTCCTCGCGCGCCAGGCGGCGGGCAAAGGCCACAGCGTCATCGCTGCTGATCTGCTCGACCGCGTCGATCAGCGACAAGTCCAGCACACCGGGCACGAAACCCGCGCCAATACCCTGAATCTTGTGCGGGCCGGGCTGGATCGGTTGCCCAGCACGCGCCTGCGTCAGCACCGGGCTGGTGGTGGGCTCGACAGCAATCGACTGGATCGCTTTACCCTGCGTGCGCTTGAGGTAGCGCGTCACGCCGGTGATGGTGCCGCCGGTGCCCACGCCGCTCACAAAGACGTCAACCTTGCCGTCGGTGTCTTGCCAGATTTCGGGGCCGGTAGTGGCCTCATGAATGGCCGGGTTGGCCGGGTTGGTGAACTGCTGCAACAGCACATACTTGGGGTCGCTGGCCGCTATTTCTTCAGCCTTGGCAATGGCACCCTTCATGCCTTTGGCGCCTTCGGTCAGCACCAGGCGTGCGCCGTACGCCAGCAGCAGCTTGCGCCGCTCAACGCTCATGGTGTCGGGCATGGTCAACGTGATCGGGATGCCACGCGCTGCGGCCACAAAAGCCAGCGCAATGCCGGTGTTGCCGCTGGTGGGCTCCACGATCTCTTTGCCCGGCCCCAGCAGGCCACGCTTTTCAGCGTCCCACACCATCGCCGCGCCGATGCGGCACTTGACCGAATACGCCGGGTTGCGCCCCTCAATCTTGGCCAGCACGGTGGCACCGACGCCGTCGGTGACGCGGTTGAGTTTGACCAGCGGCGTACGGCCGATGGACAGCGAGTTGTCGGCAAAAAAGTTGGCCATCATATGCTCCTTAAATAATAGTGATAAATGCAGTATAGAAGACAGCTACATACCTAAACGGCATCCAGAGCCTGAGCCAGGTCGGCCAGCAGGTCGTCAATGTGCTCGATGCCAATCGACAGCCGCACCGCGTCTTCCGGTATGCCCACTTTGGCCAGTTCGTCTGCCGAGAGTTGCCGGTGCGTGGTAGAAGCCGGGTGTGTGGCCAGCGACTTGGAGTCGCCAATATTGACCAGACGCGTAAACAATTTCAACGCATCCAGAAACGCGGCACCGGCCTTGCGGCCTTCGCCCGGTGCTGACTTGACGCCGAAGGTAAACAGACCAGAGGCCTTACCACCCATGTATTTTTGTGCCAACGCGTGGTCCGGGTGATTGGACAGCCCGGCGTAGCTGACCCACGCCACCTTGGGGTGCGACTGCAAATACTGCGTGATCCGGGCCGTGTTGTCGTTGATGCGGTCCATGCGCAGCGCCAGCGTTTCAATGCCTTGCAAAATCAAAAACGCGTTGAACGGTGATAGCGCCGCGCCCATGTTGCGCAGCGGCACCACGCGGGCGCGGCCAATGTACGCTGCCGGCCCCAACGCTTCGGTATAGACGACGCCGTGGTAACTCACATCGGGCTCGTTCAGGCGTTTGAAGCGCGCCTTGTGCTCGCCCCAAGGGAACTTGCCAGAATCGATGATGGCACCGCCAATGCTGTTGCCGTGGCCACCCAGATATTTGGTGAGCGACTGCACCACGATGTCGGCGCCGTGTTCGATCGGGCGCAACAGGTAGGGCGTAGCCACGGTGTTGTCCACGATCAGCGGCACACCATGCTGGTGCGCTACCTGCGCAATGCCGGCAATGTCGGTCAGGCGCCCTTGCGGGTTGCTGATCGATTCGATATAGACCGCCTTGGTCTTGTCGTCGATCTGCGCGGCCAGCGCCGCCAGATCATTGGCTTCGACAAAGCGCACCTGAATGCCCAGTTGCGGCAGCGTGTGCGCAAACAGGTTGTAGGTGCCACCGTACAGCGCCTTGCTGGCCACAATGTTGTCGCCCACCTCGGCGATGGTCTGAATGGCGTAAGTAACCGCCGCCGAGCCCGAGGCCAACGCCAACCCGGCAATGCCGCCTTCGAGCGCGGCCAGACGCTGCTCCAGCACGTCGTTGGTAGGGTTCATGATGCGGGTGTAGATGTTGCCAGGCACTTTCAGGTCAAACAAGTCAGCGCCGTGCTGCGCGCTGTCAAAAGCGTAAGCCACGGTCTGGTAGATCGGCACGGCCACCGACTTGGTCGTGGGGTCGGGGCTGTAACCAGCGTGAACCGATTGGGTTTCAAATTTCCATTGAGCAGACATGCGTGAGTTCTCCGAAGGGGTTGCAACAAGGCCCGAACTCTAACGGCCTTTGGCCACAATTCAAACGATTGAATCGTTAGGTTCTTACAACTAATAGTTTTTAAACGAATGCCGCGTAAGGCAAATCACAACAATGTCCTGGCTTCATCTGACGATCCGGGTGCGGAGATCAATTGATGGCCACCACCGTGTCATACAAGCCGAAATGGCTCAAGCCTTCATGGCTTTCAATGCCGGTGTAACGCAGTGACGCATCCTCGTAGCGCCGAAACGCAAACACCGCTGCGTTCATCTGCTCGGTGTTGAACACCTTCAGGCGCACCAGCAGGTGAAAGTCGGCCACCGTCAGGCCGGTGACCGCCAAAAACAGATCGGGCTCCAACCGGGTAATCACGTCTTGCAGGGTGTTCTCGCGAAAGTCGGTCAGGTACATGAACGCCGGGATGCGGGTAGCGAACTTGATGAGCTTTTCTTGTACCTGCTTGCGCCTGGACTTGTATTCTCTTTCTTCGTCGGAAAGTTCTTTCTTCTGCGCTTGGGTCAGGTCGCCCGCCTTGGCTTTGTTCTTGAGCGCCTTGACCCGCTCGCTCTTGTTGATGATGGTCTCGATGATGTGGTCGCTTAAGCGCCGCCAGCCCTCGATGCGCTCCACAGCGGCCATGGCGTCGGCGTTGGCCATGATGCGCTTGAGCGTGTCGTTGTCCACGTTCACCAGCAACGCGCTCTCCCACTTGCGTGCCAGCAGTGTGGCCGAAGTGCCCGCCATGGCAATGTCCAAAATGCCACCGGCGTCGATCTGCGTCATGTGGGCGCCGTCAAAAGCCAGCACGGGCAAGAAAGACACCAGTTCTTTGACGGCGTTTTCCGGGTTGGCCTCGTTGGGCGACAGGCCGATGCCGTATTCCGACAATTGCCGCAGCGCGCGCGTGGGCGCAAAGTCGAACACAAAGCAGGCCGGCTTGAGGATTTCTTCCTCATTCGGGTTGTCGCCATTGGGGTTCTTGATGGACCACGGCGACTGCACCCGAAACGCCGCCTGAAAGTAGGTCTCGGGCGACTTGAGGTTGCGCAGCATCAGCATGGCCGACCACTGCGGCACCGTTACGCCGGTGGTCAGCTTGCCGCACGACAGCGTGATGGTTTGAGTGCCAAACCCGCCGCCAATGGCGTGGCGCACCGGGGGCAGCGCCTCCAGCCCGATGCCCGCCGACGCACCCGCCGCCACGATCACCTGGTAGGCGTGCCAAAAGGTGTTGTGCCGCTCGGCCAGCAGCTTGGCCATGGCCTGGCAAGCGGCCACATTGGGCAAAAACCAGAATGAATGCTGCAGGTACGGCAGCAGCCGCACATCCGAATACGGAAACGGTGGCCGCGTGCCGGTCTTGAGCAACGCTGCCGACTGTGGCGCATAGCCACCGCGAATGATGTCCAGCCACTTCTGCACATCGCTCTTGTGTTTGAACTGCGCGGCCTGGCCTTCGCCCGATGCCTCAAAAAAGGCGTTCAAATCAAACTCGTCAAACTCCCCTGCGCTGGCAATAGCCAGCAGTTCGTCGGGCATCTGGTAAGTAAGCAGCCGCATCTGCGGCAGCGCAGCGTAGGGATTGCGCTGGTGGGGGTGCTCTGCCGCAAACGCTTGCTTGGCGCGTTGCTCGTCGGTGTAGGTCCAGTTGAAGATTTGCTCTTCAATGAACTCACCGGTAGCCAGCGCCTTGAACGGCGTGCCCGACAGGTACAGGTAGGCGCGGGTGGTGATGGGCAAAAACTCGGGCTCTGCGCTGGACAACACGTTCAAATCGTCGTTGACGCCGTCGAGTTCACGGGCATATTCCAGCGTGGCCTCTTTCTTGGCAACCGCATCGTCTTCGCCCTCAAACAGCTCCTTCGCAGTTTCGCGCCAAGCGCCAAAGTGGTATTCGTCAAACACCACCAGATCCCAATTGACTGTGTGCAGCCATTCGTTCTTGGGCTTGATGTTGCCAGCCGCGTCGTGCCCCAACAGATCCTGAAACGAACCAAAATAAACCACCGGCTGCGTATGGTCGATCTGGGTCGGGTCGCTGCCCGAAGAGCGCGAAAGGTATTGCCAGCCGTCAAAATCCACATGGCTTTCCAAGTCGGTCTGCCAGGCATCCTCTACCGCGGGCTTGAAGGTGAGCACCAGCACACGGCGTGCGGCCAACTTTTTGGCCAACTGATAGGTGGTGAAGGTCTTGCCAAAACGCATCTTGGCGTTCCACAGAAAGCGCGGCGCGGCATCGTTGTTCTCGGCCCAGATCGACTGGTAGTAGTCAAAGGTTTTGTTCACCGCGTCCAACTGCTCACGGCGCAGTGCAAAGGTGTCGTGGTGCGTGCCGGTCAGCGGCTTGCCGCTGCGCAGCTCGGCAAGCACGGTTTTCACATCCTTGACCGAACAGCGCATCCATTCCAGTTCGGTGTTCTCAAAACCTTTCTTCACCAGCGCCGCACGCACCGCATGGTCGCTGAAGATACTGCCGTCGTCGCGCTCGGCAGATTCGTCCAGTTCGATCGTGAAGTTTCTGATGGCGGCGGTTTTGAGCTGCTCGGCAATGCGCTGCCGTACGTTGCGCGTGGTCTGCCCCACCTTGAGCAGCCCCTGGTGCGCCGCATCGGCAATGGCGTAGGCGTAAATGCGCGGCCGGGCTTGCGGCTTGGGCGCCAGCACCTCGTCGAGGGTGGGCTTATTCATCGGCGCCGCCCTCCAACGCCGATTCAATCAGGCGCCGTTCCCGCTCAATTTCTTGGCGCAGTTGCTCTTCTGTGGGCAAGCTCAGCATGTATTTGGAGGCAAAAATTTGCTTTCTATCGTTCAGCACCGAATAGCGCGCCACGGTTTCGCTCTTTTCAGTGCACAGAATCAGGCCAATGGTTGGGTTGTCATCTGGTGCGGTAAACAGCCCGTCGTAAACCGGCAGCGTACGCCCCTGCGCCAGCATTTCCTCCGGCTGTCGGCTTTTGAGCAGCCGCTCGTAATAAAACGAGTGAATCTGTCGCTCCAAGGTACGCTTGTCCCAACCACCTGCCACGGCCTCGCGTTCATAAAAATGACGTGCCGCCGGGCTATCAACCCGCATTAATGCGCGGTAGTGTGACCAGGTGAGTTGCGGCGCAAAGCCTTGCAGAGATTTGGTACCCACTTGGTCGCTTTTCTGGGATTCGGACGATCCTCCACCCATCGGGTGGAGACTTTCCGACTCAGAAAATTCCACGCCCAGTGGGCGTGATTTTTCAGGGTGGTCAATGTCGGTGGAAAATTCCACGCCCAATGGGCGTGGAAGTGCAACATTGCGCTCGCCATAGGCCAAATAAAACTTTCGGAAATATTGAAGGGTTGTCGGAGAAAAACCCTGCCCATACCGCTGAGTCAACCTCGTCGAGAGCGCCTCGATGACTTGCTTCCCATAGGTCGCTCGTTCTTCGCCGCCCTGAACGGCCTGCACGATCTCACGCCCAATCAGCCAATACGCTTGCACCATCTGTGTATTGACGGCCCGAACCACATTGCCGCGCGCCCCATCCAGAATGGCGGCCACGCGGCCAAAGAGCGCGTCAGGCGCAGGCGCAAGGACTTCTTTGACAGCGTTACTCATGAGCTCCCCTCGATCAATTCCCAGTGGCCGGTTTTGTCCGACCCCACGCGCCGCAGCCGCCCCTGCGCGCGCAGGGCTTTAAGGTGGCGCTTGATGGTTTTGTCAGTAACCCCCAATGCACTGGCCATCGTGGCAGCCGTGGCTTTAGGGTTGGCGCGCAGCAAAATCAGAATCTTGGCAGCAACCTCATTTACAGGGACATTTACAGGGACATCAACCACCGTCCGTGCCGCCACATCAATGTATTTGTCGAGCGAATCGGCAATGGCATCGAGCATGAAGTCGATAAACGGGCGGCAATCCACCGCACCCGCGTGCGAATCCTGCAAGGCTTGGTAGTACCGCGCCTGGTTGTGATGCACCAGCGTTTCAATCGGCATCCAGGCAAACAGCGGATTCCACCACGCCAAAATCAGCGTCTGCCACAAGCGCCCGATGCGGCCATTGCCGTCGCGAAACGGGTGGATATATTCCAGCCGGTAATGCACGGCCGAGCTTTTGATGAGGGGATGCGCCGCGCTGGCCTGGCCCCATTCCAGTAGTTGCCCGACCAAGGCGGGAACTTGCGCCGAGAGTGCACCGCGATGCAATGGCAGGCCGTCAGCGCCCACCACCGCCACCCCCACCGAGCGAAAGCATCCCGATTCGCCGATCAGCGTGTCGGTCAGGTGCGCGTGCGCCCGCAGCAAGTCGGCCACCGACCACGGGTCATAACCTGGCAGCTCGTTGTAGGCTTGCCAGGCGTTCTGCACCTCCTTGACGTCCTTGGGCGGCCCCCACACCGGCTTGCCGTTGATGACATCCGTCACCTGGCCAAGTGTGAGCTGGTTACCTTCAATCGCGGTGGAAGCGTGAATCGACAGAATGCGGTTGAGGCGACGCAGATGCAGCACATCGCCCGCCTGTTCCTCGCTGATCTTCACGCGCTCCAGCAACGCGTGAATGGCGCCGATCTTCTCGTGCCAGCGCGGGTCGTCGCTGTAGAACGGCTCAAGCGGGGTCACGGGGTTTCACCTGCCAATCTGTGGGGGGAGGATTCTTTGATGGCCTTACTCATCGTCGCTTGCGTCCACGGACACGTCATCCAGCAAATCTGTGCTCAAGTCCATCGGGCGAACGATCTTTTCGATGAACGCGATTTCCGCATCATCGAGGGCGTATTTCGCGTACAGCTCGGCATCCGTCCAGGGCTTCGTCCACGCCTGCGTCGGCACAAAGGTGTACACCTTGCGCGTCGTGTCCTGGGATGGCTTGTGCAACAGAATCAGCAGCCGCGTCAACCGACAGGTAAGGTACGACAAAACACTTTCTGCTTCTGTTTTAGAAGCGAGTGGCCCAATACACAAATAGGTTTCGGACGAAATGCTGTCGGGCTCGCCAATAAAGGGCGTGCTGATAATGCGGTGCGGGTAAGTGTCCCGGTTGCCGGTTCCTGGTGCGGCCCGCCCCACATATACCTTCCACGCATCGATCAGTTCGGTGCCGGTGGTGATGCTGCGCCTTGGCGTGTAGCCCGTTCCGCCGTTTTGATAAACCAGTACATCGCTTGCAGACTTTTTTGTCTTGCCTTTGAACTTTGTTTCAAGGCCAAACGGCTTTCGTGAACTGACAAGTTGATCGAAGCGTTTGCTTGGGGGCAGTTGCAGAGATCCCGCATTGCCACACTCCACGGTCATGACCTTTTTGAGGATCGACAGGCCCTCGTTGAAGCGGATGAAAACATCCGCACCGGCCTCCAGCAGCGGTCGCGTGGCAGTTGAAATCGGCCAATCCTTGAAGTGCGTGGTGACGCGACAGCGGCCGGGCTTGTCTTTTTCCCAGAGAAAAAAACAAACACCGCCCTTGAGCCCCACACCCGGAAAGACATCCGCAGCGCTCAAATAGTCGTCAATCGTGCGCAAGCGATCATCGGCCAGCATGGCCTCTCGGAACTCGTCCAGCCCCTTGCCGCCGGCAAACCAGCGCGAGGGAATGACGAACGACAGGTAACGCGGCTCCAACTTCTTGGCTTGTTCCACAAACAATTGGTAAATCGGCGCGGCGCTTTTGCCATGACCGCCATCATCCAGCTGATACGGCGGGTTGCCGATGATCACGTCAAATTGCATAGTGTCTCCAAACAGCTCGGCGATGCGAGCCTTGATGTCGTCGGTGTGAATGAACGCGTAGGCGTGCGATTCAAGGTCATCGCCACGGTCCAGCGTCTCCTGGCTGGCCCCGCAAAACGCGCATTTGCCATTCGCCCACTGGTGCTCCAAGCGCTTAAACCAGATGTGGCCCGCCTCGGTGCCAAAACCCTTGGCAATCGAGTGCGGGCCATTGGCATGTTTGGAGCAATACACGCTACGCCGCGCCAGCAGGCTGGTCAGCTGCGTGATGCCGATGCCGAACACCTGCTTCGTCAAAATGTGATCGACGCGCTTTTCAAGGTTCGGAATCTGTTTCGCCAAGCCCTGGGTAAGGCGGCGGGTGATCTCGCGCAGGAACACGCCCGACTTGGTGCAGGGGTCGAGGAATTTCACCGTCTTGTCCGCCCAGATGTTCGCCCCGCCGTGGCTGGCAGCCCAGGTTTCGGCCAGGGTATCCAGCATGCGGTTGGCGAATTCTGGCGGGGTGAAGACTTCGTCGTTGGACAAGTTGGCGATGCAGGTCAGCACGTCGGGGTTGCGACCGCGCAGGGTGAAGCTGGCTTGTTCGATCAAGGCTGCTGCCTTTCCTCACATGGCTGTTTCCCTTCCAGCCGCCGCGCCCCCACATCCGCCAACAACAGTTTCATCTGCTGGATGGCGGTCTGGTTCAGTAGTTTCAGCCGCTCGGTCTGCGCCATCCCCTGATGGATGAAATGTGCGTTCAGCGTTTCCAAGTTGGCGAGGCAGACCAGTTGCGCGGCATTGGCTTCGTCGCGAATGTTGCCCTTGTTGCCGGGATTTTCGTCGCGCCATTGTTTTGCGGTTTTGCCGAACAGAGCCATGTTGAGCAGGTCCGCCTCGCTGGCGTAGATGAGGTTGATCTGCTGCGGTGTCAGTTGCGGAGGAATCAGATTGGCCTTGATGGCGTCGGTGTGGATGCGGTAGTTGATCCTGGCCAGGTTGCGGCGGATGTCCCAGCCCAATTGCTGGTACTCCGTCTCTTTCAGGCGCTGGAATTCTTTGATGAGGTAGAGCTTGAATTCGACCGACACCCACGAGGCGAACTCGAAGGCGATGTCTTTGTGCGCATAGGTTCCGCCGTATCGGCCTGCCTTGGAGGTGATGCCGATGGCTCCGGTGGCCTCGATCCAGCGCTTGGCGGTAAGCACAAAACTGTTCAGACCGGCCTGGTTTCTTATCCCATCGAATTCGATGGGATTAAAGCCCGGGTTGTTGATCTGCTCCCAGATGCCGAGGAATTCGATGGTGTTCCGGCTCCTGAGCCAGTTCTGGATGATGTAGTCAGTGCGCTCGCTGTCCTTGTAGCGGGCAACGTCCGTGAGAGAAATGTAATCGTCGGCTCCACCGGGAATGACGGTGACGGAAGTGCCTTTTACGTCGATCTTGGCCATATTCAATCTACCTCCAGTGCAGCCAGTTCGCGCTTGATCTGCTGTGCCCAAGGTAATTATCCAACACCATGTTGGACAATTTCAGCATCCGGCCACGCTTTGGCAAAAGCGCGCTGCTGGGCGCTGTGTATGCGGGCTTTCAGGTCGGTCAGCCAGTCGGTGTAACCCTTAGGCGGTGTGCTCAGTCGCACAGGCTGGTCGTTCATGGTCTGGTTTCCTCCGCCTGATTGACTTGGTTGGCAAATCCGCCCCCTTGGGTCGCCAGTTCGCCCACCGTCAACGGCGGCCAGGTTTGGGTCGGCGTGAAGATGTCGTGCTTGGCAAACAGCGATCCCTGCTCGGTATGACTGGACATGCCGGTGAGCGTATCCAGGCGAAAGTCGCGCCGCTGGTACTTGCCTTTGCCCAGATATCCCCATTCGGCAAAGGTGATGGGCTGACCGTCGCTGCTGCGCATGGTCAGGGCGTCGCCGTGAACCAGGTTTTGCGACAACACATAGCCTGCGGCACGATACAGATCGTCGTCAGCAGCAATCTGCAAATAGCCGACAAAGATGCCCAGCAGATTGGCGCGGCATTCGGCAATGTTGTCTGGCAGCAGTTCAATGCCGTAGATGCTCATCAGCGCCAGCAAGGCGTAGTGACGGCGCTCAAACTCGGACTTGCCATACTTGAGTTCAACGGCGGCCAGCTTGCGCTGCAAGACGCGCACCAGAAAGTTGCCACTGCCACAGGCGGGCTCCAGAAAGCGGGAGTCGATGCGCTCAGCTTCTTCGTGCACCAGGTCGAGCATGGCATCGACCATCCACGCCGGGGTGAACACCTCACCATGATCGGCCACGCGCTGCCTGGATTTGACAAGACTCATGCGGCAACTATAGCCCGACACCTGCGCCATTCGCAGCGCCCGGCCGATAATCCGCGCCCATGTCCCTGCTACCCCACCAACTTGAACTGCTGGCCCCTGCGCGCGACGTGGCCATTGGCATCGAAGCCGTCAACCACGGCGCCGACGCGGTGTACATCGGCGGGCCGGGCTTTGGCGCACGCGCCGGTGCCGGCAACAGCGTGGCCGACATTGCCCAGCTGGTGGCGCATGCGCACCGCTTTGCCAGCCGGGTGTTTGTGACGCTCAACACCATCTTGCGTGACGACGAGCTGGAGCCGGCACGCCAACTGGCCTGGCAGCTCTATGACGCGGGTGTGGATGCGCTCATCATCCAGGACATGGGCCTCTTGGAGCTGGACCTGCCGCCGATCCAGCTGCACGCCAGCACGCAATGTGACATTCGCACCCCAGAGAAAGCGCGGTTTTTGCAGGACGTGGGCCTGACGCAGCTGGTTCTGGCGCGCGAGCTGACGCTGACGCAAATTGCCGACATTCGCGCCGCGACCGACCCGGCGCGCTGCTCGCTGGAGTTTTTTGTGCACGGCGCGCTGTGCGTGGCCTACAGCGGCCAGTGCTACATCTCCGCCGCGCACACCGGGCGTAGCGCTAACCGTGGCGAATGCAGTCAGGCCTGCCGCCTGCCCTACCAGGTGGTCGATGCGGCCGGCCGTTTTGTGGCGCACGACAAGCACGTGCTGAGCATGAAGGACAACAACCAGAGCGACAACATCGCCGCCCTGGTGGACGCGGGTGTGCGCAGCTTCAAGATCGAAGGTCGCTACAAGGACTTGGGCTACGTGAAGAACATCACGGCGCACTACCGCCGGTTGCTTGACGCGCTGATCGAAGCGCGTGAAGGCGGCGCGCAGCCGCTGGCGCGTGCCAGCAGCGGGCGCTGCACGTTCAGCTTTACGCCCGACCCGCAGCAAAACTTCAACCGCGAGTTCACCGACTACTTTGTCAACGGTCGGCAGGACAACATCGGCGCGTTTGACAGCCCCAAGAACCCCGGCCAGCCGATCGGCTACGTCACCCAGGTCAGCGCCAACGCACTCGACGTGCAGCTGGACGATGCGCAACAGGTGCTGCACAACGGCGACGGGCTGTGCTACTACGACCTGCAGCAAGAGCTGACCGGCCTGGCCATCAACCGTGCTGAAGCCGTGGACGCCGCACGCGGGCGCTGGCGCGTGTTCCCGAAGGATGCACTCGCCACGCTCAAAGACCTGCGTCGTGGTGTGCAGGTCAACCGCAACCGCGACGCGCACTGGCACAAGGCGCTGGACAAACGTTCCAGCCAACGCCTGATCAGCGTCTGGGCTGAGCTGCAGGTGTTGCCCGATGCGCTGCGTTTGACTCTGATCGACGAAGACGGCCACAGCGCGCAGGCGCTGGCCCCGTTTGCCGCCGGCCAGCGCCAGGTGGCGCGCGATGCAGGCGCGGCGCAAACCCAGGCAGTGGCGCAGATCAACCGTCTTGGTGCAACTATTTTTGTAGCTATCAGCACAGATATTGTCTGGGCTACAGGCCAAAAACAGGGTGAACCTGAGGTGCTGGTGCTACCCGCGTCGTTGCTCAACGCGCTGCGCCGTGACGTGGTTAGTGCGCTGGAGGCCGAACGTCTGCGCACGCTGCCACTTTGGCAACCGGGCCAAGCGGTGGAACCACCCGCGCCCTACCCGGAATCCACGTTGAGCTATCTGGCCAACGTGTTCAACCCGGCGGCGCGCCAGTTTTACCAGCGCCATGGTGTGCAACTGATCGCGCCAGCGTATGAAGCCGCTGAAGAAACCGGTGACGTGAGCCTGATGATCACCAAGCATTGCGTGCGCTTTTCTTTGAGCCTGTGCCCCAAGCAGGCCAAGGGCGTCATCGGCGTGCAGGGTCAGGTGCGCGCCGAGCCGCTGCAACTGCTCAACGGGCGTGAAAAACTCACGCTGCGCTTTGACTGCAAGGCGTGCGAGATGCACGTGGTGGGCAAGATGAAACCGGCGCAGGTGCGACAGGCGCGCGCCGAGCAGGCCAGCGTCGGCGCGCCGGTGATTTTCTACCAGCGCAAGCGGTCAGAACTTTGCACTTGAACATGGCGGATCCTCCCGTCGAGTCATCAATGGAATGAATTTTCATGTTTGACGTTTAACGACATACGTTATACGATCAGCCCATGATTCAAGGTTTCAAGTGCCCCGAAACCCGAGCCCTGTTTGCTGGCGAGGCCGTCGCGCGGTTTGCCAACATCCGGACGGTTGCAGAACGCAAGCTGCAAATGCTGCACCGAGCGACGCGAATCGACGATTTGCGCATACCGCCAAACAACCGGCTTGAGGCATTGAAACGTGATCGCAAGGGACAACACAGCATTCGCATCAATGACCAATGGCGTGTGTGTTTTGTCTGGTCCGGCAGCGATGCCACCAACGTTGAAATTGTGGATTACCACTGATGGAGTAGTGCAATGGAGCTTGTTACCAACGGAATGCGCCCGATTCACCCGGGTGAGGTGCTGCGCGAGGAATTTTTGCGACCTATGGGGATCACCGCCAACGCTTTGGCGATCGCACTGCAAGTGCCCGCTCCGCGCATCAACGACGTGGTACGCGAGCGCCGCGCCGTGACGGTTGACACCGCCTTGCGCCTGGCCAAGTACTTTGGTACCAGTGCGGAGTTCTGGATGGGCTTGCAAACTGACTTCGACATGGCCACGGCGCGCGCCGAGATGTCTGGCGTGCTGGCCCGAATCGTTTCACGCGAGAACGTTCTACAGATGGCGCATGGTTGAAGCCGTGGAACTTTCGCCCATTCTCAAGCGCAAGCCGTCAGAACTTGAGCGCGCGCACCTGGCTTGAGAGTGCCATCTTGCCGGTGGCAAACTGGCTGCGATAGCGGTCCAGCAGTTTCAGGTCGTACAGGTAGTTGACCATCATGCCGTAGGACTGCTGCAAGCCCTTGTCAGACACGTCACCGGCCCAGTTGATGCGCTCGATGCGCGCGCCATTGCCCAAGTGAAAACGTGTGACCGGGTCGATCGGCCGCCCCTGGCGCAACTCGTAGCCCAGGTAATGCACGGCGCTTTGCATGAGCCAACGGCGCAACGCCGATTTTTCATCGAGTTTGGCCGCGCGTTCGGCCCGCGCCAGCACATTTTCTGCAGTGAGTTCTGCGCCCGACATCTCCGCGGCCAGCGCCGCACGCGCCTTGTCATCCAGACGCGCCAGCATGGGCGCAGCGTTCTGAGCGAGCCAGCGCCGAAAGCCTGCAATGGGCGACAAGGTGGCAAACACCTTGAGCTGGGCAAACTCCCCTTTCAGCGTTTCCACCACGTGCTTGATGAGCGAATCGCCAAAACTCACGCCATGCAGTCCACGCTGTGTGTTGCTGATGGAATAAAAAATGGCGCACTGTGCCTTGTGGATGTCGGCTGCTGCAGCCGATTCATCCAGCAGCGGCGCAATGGTCTGCGGCAGCGCGTCAAGCAGAGCAACCTCAACAAAAATCAGCGGTTCACCCGGCAGGCGCGGATGGAAAAAGCCGTAACAGCGGCGGTCTGAATCGAGCCGGTTCTTCAGGTCGCTCCAACCACGAATGTCATGCACCGCCTCGTACTGAATCAGCTTTTCAAGCAGCGACGCGGGCGAATCCCAGCAGATGCACCGCAGCTCCAGAAAGGCCACGTCAAACCAGGTCGAAAACAGCGCCTCAAGCTCACCGTCAAGTGCCAGCAGACACGGATCGTCGCGAGACTCCAGCAACAACTGCGCACGCATATCCACCAGAAACCGCACCCCACAATCAAACGCCGCAAAGCGCTGCAACAAGCGCGCGCGCGGCGATTCCAGCGCCAGCCGCAAGGCCACTTCGGCGGCACCGGCCTGAGCCGACTCGCGTACCGATGCGTACTGCGCGTGCGCCGCAGCCACTTGGGCCGCGTCCGGTGCAAACTGCTCGCTCATCAGCAGCCAGCAATCACGCCGCTGCGCCAAGGGTGCCTTGGCATACCAGGCGGAAAACTCTGCCGCGCGGCGACCGCCTTCAACCTCGCTGACACGCTCGTCAATGATGGCGCGCAGTTGCGTCAGAGTGTTGCGTAATTGCCGCGGTGACATGGTTTCTTGTCCACGGCGCAGGCTCGCCGCCAGCCGCTGCGTGGTTGAACGCGGTGCCGCAACGGACGGCTTGGACGGCTGCACGACAGCGTCAACTGCATCCAAAGGCAAGGCCGCAGGCGTCGGCTTGCCAGCCACGCGCGCCAGCTTGCGCCAGGAAACACTGGTTGGAATCCAGTACGATACGTTACGGCTGATCCACTCTGCAGAATTCATGCGCTTGGGGCTTGTCGCGTTACGAAACACATGCGACCGGTTTTAACGTATCCGGTTGAAATTGTCGAGAACAATGGACAAAAAATATGGCCTGATCCCCCGGCACCGGGCTTGTTAAACTGCCTCGCGTGCAAAACAGTGCCTTGCATTCCATTCCGATCCGCACGACAACACTCTCGCCAGAGTGATGCAGAGTGTCCCTGCATTTGCAGCAACTCTTACACGGCTGTGATAGATGCAGCAAAAGTTATTCAGCAGCAAGCCGGGCTACTGCTTTTTTTCAGGCTCAATGCGCTTGGGCTCTACGTCGGTCACCACGTTGACATCTGTGACATCTTGCGCCTGCACATCGACCACGTTGTCAGCCCACGCTGATGCAACAGGCTGCCCAAAACCGCGCTGGTTGAAGCGCTGCCACACCGCTTGCCGGTTCACCTGAAACGTCCACGGGCTGATGGGCTGGCCAGTCAGCTTGGCCCATAGGGCACGCAGCAACCACAACATCAACACGACCAACCCTGCCGCGAGCAAACTGACAAAGATCACCAAGCCCGCCAGCAACAGACCGATGCGCAGCACCAGGCCCAATAGTTTCATCACCACATTACCCAAAACCTTACTCCTGTTGAAGCTGACAAGTGCGGTCAGCGAGACGCATTGCAAGCCTTTTCACACCTGCTTCAGGATACTCTGCATAACTCTTGTGAGCGTGTGGTAGTGCGGATCGGGATGGGATGCAAGGCGCCGTTTTGCAGCCAATAGCCCAAGCAGCGCTCAAAGCGCACTCATACCGGCACGATCAGCCCACGCACGCGCCGCAGTACCGCGTACGGCGGCAGGCCCTGCAACATGCGCCTGCCATACGACTGACTCAGCAGACGTTTGTCGTAACACACCACGCGCGCGCGGTCGGTTTCGGTGCGGATGGCGCGGCCCGTCCACTGCAACAGGCGGATGCCGGTGGCGGGCACCACCAGTTCATCAAACGGGTTGCGGCCTTCATGCTTGAGCCATTCGGCGCGCGCTTCTTCCACTGGGTCAGAGGGTGATGCAAACGGCAGTTTGGCAATGAAGACGGTCTCGCACAGCAAGCCGGGCAAGTCCAGCCCTTCACCAAACGACTGCATGCCAAAAATGATTGACGGCTGGCCCGACTCGACGCGCGCCAGGTGGCTGCCAATGAGCCGGTTGCGCGACAACTGCCCCTGCACCAGCACCACTGCCTGCAAGGCCGCGTCCAGCGCCGCCACCGCCGCGCGCATCTGCACGCGTGAGGTAAACAGCACCAGCGCGCCGTGGGCAACCTGGCGCAGGTCAGCCAGCAGGGTGGTGATCATCTCTTGCGTGTAGGCGTCCACATGACGCGGGTCGGCCTGCGTGTCCACCACCGTCAACTCGCCCTGCGCACGGTAGTCAAACGGGCTGTCCACCGCCAATGTTGATACCTGCGGCAACTCTGTCAACCCGGCCTCGGCCAGAAAAAAATCAAACGTACCGCAACTGGTAAGCGTGGCCGACGTGACCACCGCGCCGCGCACCTGCGCCCACAGGTGCTGGCGCAGCAAGTCACCCGGCACCAGCGGACACGCGTGCGCACTCAAGTTCACGACGCCAGCGCTGGTGTCGGCCTTGAGCCATTTGGCCATCGGCTGCGCCTCATGCGTGAGCAACATGCTGCTGGTGGCGACCATACTGGTCAGGCGCGGTGCCATCTGCCCCAGGCGCGCGTAGTGCAGCGCCAACTGTGCTGCGCGCGACGGGTCTTCCTTGGCCTGCGCCTTGAGCTCTGCGCCCAACTCTTCCAACACGTCTGAAAGACCTTCCCCGTGCGCATGGATCAGCGTCATGGGTGCGCTCAAGGCGTCTGGCAACAGACCGTCTTTAAAGCGATACACCGTGTCAAAACTGGCTGTCACACCGCGCAACAAGTCCATGCTGATGCGCCCGGCGTCCAGCAAGGCTGCGCGCAGTTGCTGCGCCAACACTGGCACGTCTTGCACAATCGCTACCCCCAGTTGCTCGGCCACGCTGTGCAGGGTTTTAGGCAATCTCTCAAGCCAGCGCAAGCTGGTCAGCTCCATCGTCCCGGAGAATTGATCCAGCGCCACCGCCGGCAAATGGTGACCTTCGTCAAACACCAGCAGGCATTTGTCCAGCTCGGGCAAGGCGTTCATGCCCAATGAGGCCAGCACCAGGTCGTGGTTGGCCACGATCACCTGTGCCTGCGCCAGCGCCGCACGCGCGTTGTAATAGCTGCAACTGCGAAACAACGGGCAGTGCCGCGCGGTGCAGGTGTAGCGTTCGGCCGCCAATGTGGACCAGTCGCGCATGTCCGGTTGCTCGGGCAGGCTGTCGCGGTCGCCGTCCCACTGCCCGGCTGCCAAGGCCTCGGCCAAGGTGGCGTAGAGCTGTATGCGCCGCTGCAACGGATCCAGACCGTCCGCACCCTTGTGGCGCTTGCCCGACAGGCCTGCGCTCGAGGTCGCAACGGCATCGTCTTCGTCCAGAAAAAAATCAGCCGTAGCGTCGCTACCGGCACCTGCCAGGCGCTCCAGCTTGAGCTTGCACACGTAGCGGCCGCGCCCCTTGGCCAGCGCAAAAGCAAACGGCTGCTCCAGCACGGCAGCCAGCGCCGGCAGGTCTTTGGTCATCAACTGGTCTTGCAGCGCCACGGTGGCGGTGGAGACCACCACGCGCGTCTTGCGCGCCAACGCCAGCGCCACGGTGGTGGCCAGATACGCGGCCGACTTGCCAACGCCGGTGCCCGCCTGAATCACGGCGATGGCGCAGTCGGGTTCCACGCTGTCGCCCAGCGTCACGTCGTGCAGCTTCTGAGCAATGCACTCGGCCATGGCACGCTGGCCCGGTCGTGAGCGGAAGCCCGGCGTGGCCGCCACCACCTGGTCAAAAGCGGCCAGCGCCTGCGCGGCCAGATCGTCCGTGGTCAATCGAGCACCGCCGCATAGACCATGCTGCGAAACAGCATGCGGTAGTACTCGCGCTGGTTGGGCGCTTGCAGCATCAAAATGCCAAACAGATCCAGCGCGGGGTCCACAAAAAATGTGGTGCCCGCCAGCCCGCCCCAAAAATACGTCCCAACCGATCCCGGCACCGACGCCACCCCCAGTTGTTTGCGCACCGCAAAGCCCAGACCAAAGCCATGGCCCGGCGGCAGCAGCGCGCGCGTGCCGGTGTTGGCGACCGGGATGTCGCCCAGGTGGTCGCAGGTCATGAAGTCCACCGTGCGCGGACCCAGCAAACGCACGCCGCCCAGCTCCCCCCGGCTGAGCATGAACTGCAAAAAGCGCGCGTAGTCTTGCGCGGTGGAAATCAGCCCGCCGCCGCCAGAGGCCAACGCGGCGTCGGTGCGCACGTCAATCACGCGCATCTGCATGCCGCCGTCGGGGTCGCGCGCAAACGGCTCGGCAATATGGCCATGAAACGCCTCAGGCACGGTAAACGCCGTGTCAGGCATCGCCAGCGGTTCAAACATCTGCTCGCGCAAAAAGTCCGGCAAGGTCTGGCCCGACACCACTTCAATCACGCGGCCCAGCACGTCGGTGGCGCGGCTGTATTCAAACACGCTGCCGGGCTCAAACATCAGCGGCAGACCCGCCAGTTGCCGGGTAAAGGCGTCCAGCGTTTGCAGGCGCGAGCCAATGCGCAACTGCGTGTACTGGCGCTGCACGGGGCTTGCGCCCAAAAACTCGTAGGTCATGCCGGCGGTGTGGCGCAACAAATCATGCACGGTGGCGTCGCGCTGCACCGGGCGCAAGGTGCCGTCGGCGTTCATCACCTGCTGACCAGCAAATTCGGGCAGATGCCGCGCCACCGGGTCGCTCAGCAGCAAACGCCCCTGTTCACTGAGCATCATTGCCGCCACCGACACGATCGGCTTGGTCATGGAATAGATGCGAAAGCGCGCGTCCAGCCGCATCGCCTCGCCCGTGGCCGGGTTGAGCTGGCCCACGCTTTGCAGCAGCGCGGTCTTGCCGTGGCGCGCCACCACCGCCACCGCGCCGGGCAGCCGCTTTTTGTGCACCTCGGCCTGCAAGGCGTCCATCAGGCGTTGCAGCCGGGGCGTGCTCAGGCCAATTTTTTCGGGGGATATAGACGCTAAAGTCATATTAAAAGAATAGCAGACGTGCGTTTAATTCACGGGGACGGCTGAGTGTTCTGCACCCAACTAATCTTCAGGTCGCTATTTTCAACTCATTCTGCTGTCACCACGGAACTTATCCGCATTGGACGTTGGGCAGGGCCGATGGGAACTGCGTCATCTGTAACCCGCGCGGCAGCAGCCTTTGGCGGCCTCCTCATGGTGGAGTACCACAAATCGTCGGCCGCCAAAGTCAGCTACCACGCTAGATGATGCTGAAATACGGATCACCCCAAAAGCGACTATACCGATGAGTCCACCACATCGCCCGTAGGCTTGCCTTCGTCTGGTCTTTTCGCAAGTCTTGCGTCAAAAAATGATGCTTGCACGTGCGCATACCGCCACCTCAGCGATTTAGTTCAACGGCGCAAAATGTGTTTAACACGTAGGCTTATGTAAGCTGCATTTGAACGATTTTTATCGCCTTCAGAGTCCGCAAGTGCTCGAGCCCATGTTGATTTATCCATTTTTCCGTTCTCAATTTCGTGCAGCGCCTGCTTGTAAGCTGACTCCGATGCAACACGCGCGCTGATCACTCGATTCCGGAAAGTTTTCCAAATGTATCGAATCAAAGACTAAGCACCAAGCAGAAGCCCAAATGCGCCACCAAGCAACCCACCCGACATCGCAGATTCGATGAATCTTTCTCCCGATTCTCGCTTTTCAGTCCGAAGACGCTTTGCATTTATGGCGTCCCAGTAGGCAGTTGTTTCACCTGCAATCATCCCTGGGGGACAATGTTCTCCAATTTCCACATACTTCGCGCTATTTCTATTTTCGGCGTAGCAAATTTGCATGTTTTTCGGAGCAACTGCGCTCGCAGTAGGCACCAACATAAACAAGAAACAAAGGATAAGCGCAAAGGCATTTATGATTTGAATCAAACGATCAGCATTAATCAGTCGCGCTGTCATGCTTGTAGAGACCATCTGTACCTCCCTAAGCAGATAAACCATGTTGGACTTACTCGCTGGTGCAGACGGTAGCGCAAGGAGAGCTTGCAAGCATCTCCCAACTTTTCAAATGGAATCATAACGCTGCAGCAGTCCAAGGCGGATTGCCTGTCATGCCGTCCCCTACAACAGACCTCCACGGGACGCAAGTGCAGTGTTACAAATCTTCCGGGGTAATGCCAGTGTGCTTGGCCATGCGCGCAAGCATTCTTGGGCCGATTTCTTCGCCGTCGTGAAACGCAAAGACAACATCAGGCCATCCTTCCCGCAACAGGGTGCGGTGCGAGCCAGTTTGCCGCTTGACTTTCCACCCAAGACCCAGCAGTGCCGCGAGCAACCTTCTGGCCTTGATGGAAGGCCATTGACTCATGCGGCAAGCGGAAGTGAGAGACTGATTGCGACAGGCCGCGACTCGCTTTGTTCCAGTCGCTCGGCCATGGTGCGCAGAGCGAGCACTTCTGCCTTTGCCATGGCTTGGTCAGCGGTTTTGCCGTAGCACAAAACGCCTGGAAGCTGCAAAACCTCCGCAATCCAGCGGCCATCAACTTCTTCCTCGCATTCGATGTTGAAATTCATGTTGAATCTCCGGTAAAAGACGGATCGAAGTGTAGTCGACCACTCCCCTCCGCTGGCAAAAGCGAACACCTCTGAATGGCGGCCAGTTCCGTTTGAAGCGCTTCCTTGGCGATGGCCGCGTCACAAGCAGCCAAGCAGTTTGAGGAACGCTTCTTCAAGCATCTCGCCGGGCGAGACAGGTGCAACGCTGCGCATGGCTTTTTCCTTCAGTGAAAGTCAACGATCTCTACGTGGGTCGGCCCTTTGGAGCTCCAGACGATCAGTCAGGGCCGTGTTGCCCCTGCGTTGCACACATACTTATCGCCAACTCGGCCAGTTGATTTGAACCTTGCGGTTTTGTGCAAGGCAATCCCGAAGGTACAGGTTGATCAGGCTCTGGTAGGGTACACCGGCGTCGGTGGCCATGTTCTTGAAATACTGGACTACGTCTTCAGACAGACGCATGGTCACCGACTTTTTGAGTTTTGACGCGTACGGGTTGCGACGCGACTTCATTTTTGACAAATCGTACTCAGTCTTCATGTCATTCACCCCGGTAATACTGGGTTTCACGCTCTGTAGCCTTACGTGCAGAAATGATGCGGATGACAGCACCACCTTCTTTCTCACAGTGGCACACCAGCAGCAATCTGGCATCTGAGCTCATGCCCAACATCAGAAAACGATCCTCGTCCAAGGAGTGTTCATCGTCAAAAAACTGGACAGCGTACTCGTCGTAAAAGACAGATTTGGCCAGATCAAAACTGATCTTGTGCTTCTTGACATTGGCCGCCGCCTTGACGGGATCCCATTCGAACCGCATGCATACATTGTATGGTTGAGAATGGACGGGTCAAGTCAGATTTCTGCGTGGACAAGCAAGTCGCGTGTTGAATTTGCGGCATTGGCGTGGGGAACCGTGGGTTCTTCTGCAAGCATCTCACCGGGCGAAACAGGTGCAACACTGCGCGTGGCTTCGTTTTTTTGCAAGGCTCCGGTATTGCAAGACCGGACCCCATAACCTCTCATGGAAGACCGGCCAAATTTCGCTCCACTTCCATACGAAGTGCTGTCTTGGTCCGTATTTGGTAGCCAGCGCCCGGTTGCACCTGATTGTGAAATTTGGCCGCGTTACACCGCGAGACGCATCAGACTGGCTCTAACTCAAGTTTGATGCGCCGGCCAAGGGCTGCGGCCGCACCGGCCAAGGTCGTCAAGGTAAGACTGGTATCGTTTTCGTCCAGCAATCGGTTCAGCGTGGCGCGACTGGTTCGCATTTTTTTCGCCATCGCAGTCTTGGTGATCTGTTGGGCCGACATCTCTTGTTCAATCTGCCAGGCAATGATCCTCTTAACCGCTACAGCGGTCACTTCTTCAAGCATGCCTTCATCCGCAAGAAAGTCATCAAAATCACTGCCAATGTTCTGATTTTTCATCTTTGCCTCTTCAAAAGTTTGAGCCGTTCCTTTGCCAAATCCAGCTCAGGTTTGGGAGTCTTCTGCTCTTTCTTGATGAAACCATGCAATAAACCGAGATTGTCCATTAGGCGCACCTGCGGCGCTGCTTGGGCGTCAGCGGTGCATTTGCGGCCACTTTGTACCCTCTTTGTCGCCTGTAGCTACGGCTACAGGCTTCGCAGTCGGCTCCAAA
>Ga0172372_10003117_pt1 | contig 24689 bp, 14 predicted proteins | sample LakKiv5m_2_FD_114544 | JGI IMG/M metagenome (GOLD analysis project Ga0172372, IMG submission 114544) | Freshwater microbial communities from Kabuno Bay, South-Kivu, Congo - kab_092012_9.5m | ecosystem: Environmental > Aquatic > Freshwater > Lake | place: Democratic Republic of the Congo...
AGACATACCGATTTTCATTACAATGGATTGTAATTTTATTTGGCAATGTGAAGCGAATTAGTAAGTTTATTTTATCCAGTCTGATTATATATTATATATTTTTATATTGTATAAGTATCATACAATGTTATAAATATATTATAAAAGTCTTTTATTTTGAAAATCAGATAAATAAAAAAAAGTCTACCCTCATAGAAGGATAGACTTTTTTAAATTTAATTTGATTCAGGTTTACTCAAGTTCAGACACAATTCTGTCTGCCTTAAATATGTATTTCAAGGCCCCGTAAATTCCGGAAGAATGTACGGAAACTGTTCGGTTATATTCCTCATCAAAAATGAAGTTACCTGGCAGAGACTCTATATTTCCATCGAAAATTAACCCGACAATTTCCTTGTTTTTATTAATTAATGGACTTCCGGAATTCCCTCCAATGATATCATTGGTAGATACACAGTTAAATGGCAATTTCAGCATCTCCATAGGTGGATTTTGCCATCTTTCCGGCAAAGACCATGGAAAAGTTTTCTGATGTGAATAAAATCTGTCATATAGCCCGAAATAAGTAGTGTTAACGGGTGCTGTAGTTCCATTATAGTCGTAGCCTTTCATAATTCCGTCTGAAATCCTTAATGTGAACGTAGCATCAGGTGGAAGGCCGTCTCCATAAACTTTAAAAACCTGATTAGCAATCTTAGCCTCTAATGCCTGTCTTTCCTGCCCTGAACTGGCAAATAACTGCTGAGCTTCTCTGAATTTTCCCACAAGCAGATTACTCGCAATGATGATGGGATCATCACTGCGCCCCATCTTCTCAGAATTTTTCAGCAACTCATCCAATTTACTTTCTTTGAATAAATCAGTTCTTTTATAAAGAGAATTCACATAAACTTCAATATTTTTTTTATCACCTAACAGGTTCTGAAGGGTAAGGTCGCCTGGATAAATATCTTCACCTACCTCCTTTAAAAAGAGGAGAAAGAGGTCTTTTTCTTTTTCCGTTTGAGCATCCTTTAATGCCGATTTTATACCATCAGCGATTTTTGACAGTTCCTCCTCAGTGCCAGCTTGGCTGGATTTGGATTTGTAAGTGTATAACAAATGCATGGCCTCAAACAATTTTCCACGCATAGGTGAGGGTTCCAGGTGAGTAACTGCCCAGCCATTGGGATTGAGCTGTTGATATATCTTAGCCATTTCATCCCAATAGGTAATTCCCGGTGATTGGGATCTAATGTAATCTTCCATTTCTTTCTTTCTGTTAAACAAGGCTGGGTCTTTTAGCCCCTTTGCAATTCCTCCAAATGCTTTCATTGAATTTGCTACATTGGCAATTCTGTTTAATAGCTCCTGGGCTTCTCTTTCTTTACCGGCCTGATCCTTTATTACGTAAAATTCCTTCATCATCAGATCATTTCTGTTTTTTAAAAACTTATATCTGAAGTTGTATCTGAAATCTCTGTCAAATTCTAGCTGAGCAACGGTCCTGTATCTCTCCGTTCTGCCCGGATTTCCAACAACAAATACGGGTTCTGCAGCCGTAGCTCCGTCCTTGTTAAATTTAAAATAATGCTCAGATGAATTTAATGGCTTGCCGTTTTCGTCATAAGCTCTCCAGAATGTAGCATCAAGATTGTATCTCGGATATGTAAAATTGTCCGGATCTCCTCCAAAAAAACCTAAGTCAAGTTCTGGTATCCATACAAGCCTTATATCGCTGTATCTTTTGTATCCGTAGATGGAAAATTTACCGCCGCTATAAAATGTAACCACTTGCAGGCGCAATCCCTCCCAGCCGCTTTTTGCCTTGTAGGCATTTTGAATTTCATCAATTGCTTTTTTACGCATCGCCAGCTCTTCTGTGTAGTCTTTTGCTCCCTTGGTTTTTTCAAGAACTTCCTTGGTAATATCTGCTACCTGAATTAGCTGTTCCACAAATAAACCATCAGCTTTTCGCTCCTCTTCATATGTAGTAGCATAAAAGCCATTTTTATCAAAGTTTTCTCCCTCTTTTTGAAGCGCCGTGACAACATCCCTGGAACAGTGATGATTAGTCATGATAAGGCCGTTAGGAGAAATAAATGATGCACTGCACCATGATGCAAACCTCAGGGATGATTTTCTGACAGAAGTGAACCACTGGTCTTCCAGGTCAAGATTGTAAGTCTCCTTTATCCATTCTTTTGGTGGATTTTCAAAAGTCCACATCTTGCCAAAATCATATTGACTTGCCTTTTTTTGGCCAGATACAGCCAAAGTAAATGAAAATAATAGTACTACAAATAATATTAATTTGCGCATAATTTTAGTTTAAATGGTTGTATGAATTAATTTATTGTTTGACGATCTTCGTTTCTCGTGGATAATGTATAAAACACAGACAATATAACGTAAGCAGCAATGGTCAACGGGAAAGCTGCCCAGTTATACAAAAACCATAAAATGCTGAATACAATGACCAAAACCAAAGGAAATATATAGTTTTTAAATTCTTTGTTGATTGTCTTTATTCCAAACATTCTGATTTTTGCTGTAACCATTAGCAAACTCATGATAACTGGCGTAATCAGATATAGCATTTTATGGTCATAAAGGTTGTTCATCAATTCATTATCATTGTCAATTGCCAGAACAATTCCAATGAAAAAAAATGCATTTGCAGGTATAGGCAAACCCCTGAAATAATGAACGCTTGGCAACACATTAAATCTTGCCAGCCTGGCTGCACCAGCCAGTACAATCAGTCCCGGAAAAATCAGGCATTCTATTGAATCATCAGGAGCAAGCAAATAATACAGATAGGCAGGTGCTACTCCAAAACATACAATATCTGATAGAGAATCAAGCTGCTTTCCAAACTCCGACTTGACATCCAGGAGCCTGGCAACAAACCCATCCAGACCGTCACAGATGAAGGCAATCAAAATCAACAGTGCACTTTTGGTGTAATTTGCTTCTGCAATTGCCACAAATCCGCAAAATAAGCCGGAAAGCGTGACTAATGAAGGAATGTACTTTTTCAATGTGAATCTTTTTGCAAAAATAACGACAAATAAATTTATGTATGTATATTTTATTAAATTATTACAAAATGTAATATATAAAACAACTTACTTACGTATATTTACCATTGAATATGAGAGGATTGTATATTGTCTTGATGAAAATATTCTGTACATGACCATCTATACAATGTCTGTTAAAAAAGAAAAAATGCGTAGAACGTTCGGAAACACTGCTTTTTGTAGATCTCTTTTTTATTTGTTTTTCCTTTGTTTTATTTATAGCAGTAACTTTTCTTTATCTGCACAAAGCTTGTCCTGGGTAAAAACCACAGGAGGTAAAGATTCTGATTTTTGTGCTGCTTTGTGGCGTGATCAGTCAAGCCAGGTATATGATATAATCAGTTTTAGAGACACATTTACAAATGTAAACGGCCAGAAATTTTTTTCATTCGGTGAAGAGGATTGGGTAATTAGAAAATTTACATCTTCCGGAGTTTTTTTGTGGGCAGAAAAATTTGGATCACTTGGAAAGGACGCTGCATATTCAGTTACGACGGATTTTAATGGCAATGTTTATATTGTAGGAACATTCACCGGACAGTTGCGGTTGGGAAATCAGCCCATTTTAAACTCACCATTTCCTTCAGCAGAACAAGGTTTTTTAATACTGCTTGACCCAAATGGTGAATTTGTGCTGGCAAGAATGTTTACTTCAACACAAGGTACATTTCCACAAAAAATAACAGTGGACTCCAATGGCAGGATGATTGTTTCAGGATATTTCTCTGGTCAAACAGATTTTGATTTATCAGGAAATTCGTTTGCATTGGAAAGCAATGGTGGAAAAGATGGATTCGTGGCAACATATTTACCCGGCGTTTTACTGGAGTGGGCGTCTAAAATCGGAGGTTCCGGAGAGGATGCTGTGCTAGATCATGAGAAAGGCGAACTAGGCAATATCTACCTCACAGGCTTCTTTTCGGATATTGTAGATTTCGATCAGTCAAATAATAATTTTTACGCTCAGGCAGCAGGCAGTGAAGATATTTTCATTCTTAAAATATCATCAAATGGTAGCTTTGTGTGGGTCAGAACTGCAGGTAGTTCCGACATCGACAAAAGTCTTACCCTTGATGTTTTGCCAAATGGAACAGCTTTTATTGGTGGATATTTTTCTTCCTTTACGGAATTTAGTCAGCAGGGCGGATCTTCTCAATTGCTTTCAAGCGCAGGGTTTTCTGACGGTTTTGTGGCATCATATCTGGCTGATGGCAGTATATCATGGATTCGCCAGATAGGTGGAGTAGGAGAGGATGAAGTTACCTCCGTTGATGCCAACAATAATGGACAAATTTATGCCGGAGGTAATTTTACGCAAAGCGTGAATTTCGGTTTTACCGGGTTACAACAATATAATGCAACATCAGTAGGACTAAAGGATATTTTTACAATTATCCTCAATGAAGACGGATCCACCAATGATGTTTTTACATTTGGCAGCAAAGGCAATGATTGCATGGGTACAACACTGGCTTTTGGAACCGGGTCAGTATTGCTTTGCGGCTCATTTTCCGATACCATAGACCTCAACCCCTCACCCATTGTTGAGAATTATTTTACAAATGGTCAAAGTGATGCCTTTCTTTTGAATTTCTTTTTTTGTACAAAACCATTTATTCCTAAAATTACTCCATTAATTTCGTCGTTTTGTAGTGAAGATACCCTGCATTTCTCTATTCCGGGCGCCAGGTTAAACGGGGCCGCCGAATGGCAATGGTATGTCGATAGTTGCGGGGGTACACCTGTTCGTACCGGAGAAACACTATCTATACAACTAAATCAGGATACAAAAATTTACGTTGCCGGAAATGGAGGCTGCCTGCTGACGCCATTTTGTACGGAAAAAAATATGACACTTTTTAGAGATACTCTAACTGTGCTGGATGTTAGTATATGCAGTGGCGATTCACTTCAGGTAGGCGATGCCTTTTATCTGATTCCTGGTCAGTATATCGATTCTCTTACTTCTGTAGCAGGCTGTGACAGTATAGTTATTTTAAATCTGGAGGTTCGTCCGGAATTCAATATTCAGCAATCTGTTACCATTTGCAGTAATGATACATTGTTTGTCGGGCCATACCATCTGACTGAATCAGGGTCCTATGTACACGTATTGACAGCCACAAATGGTTGTGACAGCATTGTCAATACAAATCTTACTGTTATTGAAACCTTGACTACTTATTTTGATACTACTATTTGTAAAGGTAATTTTATTGTTGTAGGAGATAGTATTTACACCGCTGATGGCCAATATACAAACCAGTCTCAGGATTCATTTGGTTGCGTACAAATTCAGGTTACAAACTTATCCGTAGTCCCTGCACAGTACCAGTTTTATCTGGAATTTTGTGAGGGTGATACAGCATATGTAGGTAACAAAAAATATACCGAATCCGGTGATGTATTCGAATTGCTAACCTCTTATTCTGGTTGCGATAGTATCGTTACAACAACCCTGTTTTTCAAACCCGTCAGTTCTTTTTCTCAGACTTTTACTATTTGCCAGGGAGATGCAATTGTTGTAAATAATAAAGTATATGATTTACAGGGTACCTATCAGGATACGTTGTCAAACGCTTTTGGCTGCGACAGCATTTTAATCACCTCCCTATTTGTAATTCCTGAAATTCCTGTTAGGGTAGTTGATACCATTATTTGTCAGGGGCAGAGCATTGTCATTGGGAAAAATAAATACAGTCAGTCTGGTACCTTTACTGAAATTCTTCAGTCAGCAAGTGGTTGCGATAGTACTATAGTTTTAAAAATTAAAGTTAATCCTGTCTTTCTGGAAAATACAGTCAAAATTTGCAGAGGCGATAGTATTATTATAGGAAACAGTACGTACAAAAATTCAGGTTTTTATATAGATTCCCTTATTTCCACCAATCAGTGCGATAGTATCATATATACGAGTTTGCAGGTGGTCGAACCAGTTTTGAAAAACATTTCATTCGAAATATGCCAGGGCGATACAGTTTTTATTGGCGAAAAGGCTTATACCGGAGGCGGCCAGTATATCGATACATTATCCGGTAAAACCGGTTGTGACAGTATCGTTTTTTCCACCATAAAAGTAAACCAGAAAAAGTTTGTTCAGGAGATTGAGATATGTCAGGGTGACAGTATCATTGTCGGAACAAACGTATATGCTGTCACTGGATTTTATATGGACACATTTGCCAGGGTAATAGCTTGTGATAGTATCCTGCTTACAAGACTGACTGTAAACGAAAGTCCGTACATAGTTCAAAATATCAGTATCTGTGCTGAGGATACCTATAAAATCGGAAATAATGAATACAAAAACCCCGGAAAATATATCGACAGTTTTAAAACACTGAGTGGCTGTGATTCCATAGTTGAAACCAATCTGTCAATCAAACCTTACCCTAAAAAAACCATCAATCCTAGTATTTGTAAGGGAGAAGTTTTCAAATATGGTACCTATTCATTTGCATTTCAGGGTAGATATGAACTCCTCCTTAAATATGCGGGTGCTTGTGATACTTTGTTGATTATCAATCTTAAAGTCATAAATTTTGACACAAAAATAACAGTGGAAGGCGGACTACTTAAGGTTATTCCCGAAGAAAACGCCGTATACCAGTGGTTCAATTGTACAGGTGATACCCTTGTAATTGAAGGTGCAAATCAGTATTTTTTTAAACCTGACTCTTCAGGACGTTATTTGGTGAGGATTACATATCAGGGGTGCACTTTTACGAGTGATTGTTTTGAATTTATCAAATCATCCACTGAACAAGAATCAGATGTTCCATTTACCTGCTTTCCTAATCCAACATTTTCAGTTGTTCATGTTTTAACATCACAGCATTACAGTTATGAGTTATTTGATTTAAATGGCAGAAAACTGGATTCAGGTAAATTACTTAGCGGAACAAATCAAATTGATATGGAAAAATACTTGCCGGGTATTTATATTTTGTGTTTATCAGATGAGGGGCGAAATTCATTTTATGCAAGGTTGATTAAACAATAGATTGCATTAAATAAATGTTAATTATTGAACTTTTGAGTTGAAAAAGATGTATATACTTAAAGTTAAAACTTTGAAATAAATTTCTATTATGCGTCAGCTCAAAATTGTAAACAATATAACCAACAGGGAAAGTCTTTCGCTGGATAAATACCTGAACGATATCGGTAAAATTGAATTGCTGACTCCTGAAGAGGAAATTGAGCTGGCACAAAGAATACGAAAAGGAGATCAGGAGGCGCTTGAACGACTCACAAAAGCCAATCTAAGATTCGTTGTGTCTGTAGCCAAACAATATCAAAATCAGGGGTTGTCACTTTCCGATCTTATCAATGAAGGAAATGTCGGACTGATGAAGGCAGCAAGGCGATTTGACGAAACCAAAGGCTTTAAGTTTATCTCTTATGCAGTTTGGTGGATTCGCCAGTCTATCCTACAGGCTATTGTTGAATACTCCCGAATGGTTCGTATCCCGCTTAATAAGATAACAGCTTTCAATAAGGTAAATGACGCCTGGCTGGAATTTGTACAGAAACATGAAAGGGAACCATCAACAGAAGAACTTGCAGAAATTTTAGATCTTACCCCCAAAGAGGTCACCAATATGCTTAAAAGCGGAGCAAGGCATGTTTCAATGGATGCTCCTTTGAGCGATGATGAAGGGGCTATGTCTATGGTAGATTTGCTTACCTATGGTGAGGAAGATAGCCCCGACCTAAAATTGATGGAAGAGTCCCTGAGAATGGATATTCTCGAAGGATTGGAAATACTTTCTCCCAGAGAGGTTGATATTATCAAGTGTTATTACGGTCTGGACGGCAGCAAGCCAATGTCTCTCGAGGAGATTGCAGAACGATTCGATATGTCGAGAGAGCGTGTTAGACAGATAAAGGAGAAATCCATCAGGAGAATGAGGCGTTCTATTAAAAAATCACTGCTGAGAACAATAAGCGCTGTTTAAATTCAGTGTTATATGGATTCCAGAGCTTGACTAAGATCATTTTCAAGTATTTCGTAATCCTCCAATCCACAATACAAACGTACGTAAGACCAGTGTATTGGAGAGTCAGGTTTTCCCGGAATGTCATGAAATACAATACTAGGCATCATCAATGATTCGTATCCACCCCAGGATACAGCCTTTAGAAAATATTGAATTTTCTGAATAAATCTGAAAACACCCGCTTTGTCAGCGGACTTTAGCTTTATTGTAACCAATCCTCCTGCTCCGCGCATTTGTTTATGGGCGAGTTCATATTGGGGGAACGAATGATGAAATGGATATATGACTTCTTCAATTTTTGGGTGGCAGCTCAGAAATTCACACAATTGCAGTGCAGTTTGATTACTTTTTTCAACCCTTAGTGAAAATGTTCGCAATCCCCTCAATAACAAACCAGCATCATGCGGGGATATAATAGTGCCTAAAACCATGTAGGATTCTTCAAATATTTTTTTTATCATGGAACGTGAGGCACAAATAGCACCGGCAACAACATCGCTGTGCCCGTTTATATATTTTGTTGCAGAATGTAATATGATATCAATGCCAAAATCAGCTGGGTTTTGGTATAAGGGACTGCAGTGTGAATTGTCAATCATGGTAATTACCCCGTTTTCTTTCGCCCATTTTTGGCAGGCATCAAGATCCTGTAACTCAAAAGTGAGCGTATTTGGGCTTTCCAGATACAAAACTTTGGTATTATGGCGGTAAGCCTGCATTATATTTTCAATATCCCTCCCATCAACAAAATCATAGGTCACCCCAAATTTATTCAGCACCTGGCTTATTAACTTATAAGTCCAGGAATATGGTTTCTGGACGCAAATGACATGATCACCTGCCTGAATATTGGCAATCATTGCTGTCGCAATAGCAGCCGCACCACTGCCCGTGATTAGAGCATCTTCTGTTTTCTCGAGCGCCGCAATTTTTTTTCGAAGGATTTCAACAGTTGGATTATTCCCTCGTGTGTAAATATGGTAATCCAGTTCATCCGCAAATGCCTTTTGCATATCTTCCACCGTATCAAAAACAAAATTACTGGTTTGTATGATTGGTGGGGCAATGGCATTAAAATAGGCAGATCTTTCCTCTCCTGTATGTGTGATGATGTCCGTTAATGATGGTTGTTGGTGGTGTGACATGTAAATGATTTTTTTAAATAAATTAGCATTGCCAAATTGAATTATATATCACCAAGCTGAGGTCGGATGACAATATCCTCTATAACACAATTTGTACCTGTATGATATGCATTCCATATGATATTCGCTATATCCTTTGCTTCAATAAACCTGCTCTCCTCAATTCCCGCATTTTTCCAGGAGTCTGACCAGGTAGCCCCTGGTAATATACTGGTAACTTTGATCCCATACGCTTTCGTTTCCTCACGCAATACTTTTGAGAATCCATACAAGGCATGCTTGCTTGCCCCATATGCTCCACCATTAGGATAAGCCTGCATACTCGCGATGCTGCACATGTTGAAAATGTGACCACTTCGCCTGTTAATCATTCCGGGCAACAAGTCCTTGGTAAGGTAGTAAACACTTAAAAAATTTAAATTCATCAGATACTCCATGTCCTCTTCAGGCTCTTGCACAATACTGTTGCCTTTAAACAATCCGGCATTATTTACAAGCACATCGGGAGTTCCAATTGCATCTTTGACAAACGTGGAAAGTAATCTGACTTCACCCTTGACAGATAAGTCTGCACTATAAATATGTATATTTTTAGATGTACCTGAAAATAGTAACTCTTCTTTGAGTTGCATGAGGTCATCAATGCTTCTGGCACACAAACATAAGTCCGCTCCATGTTCCGCAAATTTTTTTGCTACAGCCCTTCCAATCCCTTTGGAAGCTCCGGTGATAAGTGCTTTCATTGCTATTTAGTATTTAATTGGGTTGTTTCCGGAAAATGTTGCTTTTAATTGACTGCACATTATACCGCACAGAATCTATGCTATTCATAAAACAAATTTTGATATAAGGGCCGTAGATGTATATCTTCTGATCTAATTGTCAATTTAGACTGCAACGTCCGTACATACATGAATGTTGTTAATCCCATAACTGAAAAGTTTGTAAATATAAGTTTTTCTTAACCTTTGAAAACAATAGCATTTTGTAATTTTGTATTTTATAATTAAACAAAAAAACTAAATCATGCAAACTTTTAGATTCATTGCTGTAGTGTCATTTTGTTTGGTTTTTACTTTTAATGCCGTGTCACAAAAAAGTGAGCCTAAAAAATCAGATAAATATTTTGGTGAAAAGATCAAAACAAAAAAAGCAATTTCCTACGAAGAATTAGTAAAGCAAATGGAAAAGCAGGATACCGTTGAGGCCCTTGTGGAAGGCAATGTTGAAGCTGTATGCCAGACCAAAGGATGCTGGATGGAAGTAGGATCAAGAACTAATCCTGATGCTGCTAAAATATTTGTAAAATTTAAAGATTATGCTTTCTTTATGCCTAAGGACTTGCCGGGAAGTACTGTGGTTTTCAGAGGAAAGGCATACAAGGAAATTATTCCTGTCGATGATTTAAAACATTATGCAGAAGATGCCGGAAAATCTCAGACAGAAATTGATGCCATTATAAATCCTGAAATCAGGTTGCGCTTTATGGCAGATGGTGTAGCCATTAAGGATTAGGGATTATATAATTTCAATCATTTGAAGGTTTAATAAATTGAATATTTATGATGAATGGTGAACGATTGGAAAGACTTTCCATGATTGAAGCTTCCGCAGCAGATTTTGCAAGAAACAATATTTTACCCCATGTGATGGAATGGGATGAATCCCAGTATTTCCCTGTCGAAGTTATGAGGGAGATGGGTAAGTACGGCTTTCTTGGTGTGCTGGTGCCTGAATCATATGGCGGGTCAGGACTTGGGTATCAGGAGTACATAACTATCATTGGCGAAATTGCCAAGGTTTGCGGCTCGGTAGGATTGAGTGTTGCCGCCCATAACAGTTTGTGTACAGGGCATATCCTTGCATTTGGAAGCGAAGAGCAAAAGCATAAATATTTGCCTCTTCTGGCTTCCGGACAATGGATAGGTGCCTGGGGTCTGACTGAAGCCAATACGGGATCAGATGCAATGCGCATGCAATGTGTTGCAGTTGAAGATGAAGATTATTTTGTCATCAATGGTACAAAAAACTGGATAACGCATGGCAAATCCGGAGATGTTGCAGTAGTGCTTGTTAGAACAGGAGATTTACTCGACAGTAGAGGTATCAGTGCATTTATTGTTGAGCGTGGTACACCCGGATTTTCCGCTGGCAAAAAGGAGAATAAACTTGGTATGCGTGCTTCCGAAACTGCAGAATTGATTTTTGACAATTGCAGAATTCACAAATCTCAAATGCTTGGAAAGCCCGGGGAAGGTTTTCAGCAGGCCATGAAAATTCTGGACGGAGGAAGAATTAGTATAGCCGCTTTATCACTTGGGATAGCAAAGGGAGCTTATGAAGCTTCTGTTAATTATGCTAAATCTCGACAACAGTTTGGTAAACCTATAGCTGAGTTTCAGGCAATTTCCTTTAAACTTGCAGATATGCAAACAAAAATTCAGGCAGCAGAGTTACTAACCCGTAAAGCGGGATTTCTTAAGGATGAAGGACAAAAAGTGACAAACCCTTCTGCTATGGCTAAATATTATGCATCAGAAATATGTGTGCAAATAGCTACAGATGCAATCCAGATCTTCGGAGGATATGGGTATACCAAGGATTTTCCGGTGGAAAAATTTTACAGGGATTCCAAACTATGTACCATCGGAGAAGGTACTTCTGAGATTCAAAAACTGGTCATAAGCAGAAATATCCTCAAAGACTAGAGGGTTACTCCTTGCCAGTTGTTGGTAAAGGTGTAAAATTTTTGTATATTTTTTTAAATCATGGAATGATTAATTACCTTTGATTTGATCAAAGTCATTAAGTCATGAATCTTACCGCTCTGGATTGGGCAATTATTGCAGCCTTTTTTGGAATTACAATTTTGATAGGAATATTTCTTTCCTCAAAAAAGAATCAGACCACTACAGATTACTTCTTGGGCGGAAGGCACATGTCATGGTGGCTTATTGGAGTATCCATGGTTGCTACAACATTTTCAGCCGACACACCAAATCTGGTTACCGATATTGTTCGCAATAATGGTGTTATGGGCAACTGGGTCTGGTGGGCATTTTTATTGACCGGAATGCTCACTGTATTTTTGTACGCCAGATTGTGGAGACGATCTGGAATTACGACAGATCTTGAGTTTTATGAGTTGCGCTATAGTGGCAAACAGGCAAGGTTTCTGAGGGGGTTTAGAGCTATCTATCTGGGAGTGTTTTTTAATGTTATGATAATGGCTACGGTAATGCTTGCGGGTATTAAAATAAGCGGAATTCTCATGGGCTACAGTGCTCTTGAAACAGTATTACTGGTTTCGGTCATTACAGTAATTTACTCCTCAGTTGGCGGGTTTAAAGGGGTTATTTACACAGATTTTTTTCAGTTTGCGCTGGCCATGTTTGGCATGGTTTGGGCATGCGTTTATATATTGAACCTACCCGAAATCGGTGGGTTGGAATCTTTGTTGCAACGTCCCGAAATTCAGGGTAAGCTCCGAATGGTTCCGACGATGGATGATTTCAGTGGAACTGGATTAAATACACTTTTGGGAATTTTTATTATTCCTGTGGCTGTACAATGGTGGAGCGTATGGTATCCCGGCGCTGAACCTGGCGGCGGTGGTTATATAGCCCAGCGTATGCTTTCTGCCAGAGATGAAAAAGAGGCAGTATGGGCGACTTTACTTTTCAATGTGGCTCACTATGCCCTAAGACCATGGCCGTGGATATTAATTGCCCTTGCATCTATGATTTTTTTTCCTGACCTGCCTTCTATCGCCAGACAATTTCCTAATATTGAAAGTTCTTTTGTCGGCCATGATTTGGCATTTCCCGCCATGCTCTCATTACTTCCATCCGGATTATTAGGCATCGTCATTGCTTCGCTTTTGGCTGCCTTGATGTCTACTATAAGCACGCACCTCAATTGGGGGAGCTCTTACGTAGTCAATGATTTTTACCAGCGATTTGTCAAGCCCGAAGCTAGTCAAAAAGAGTTAATCATTGTTGGACGTATTTCTACTGTCTTTCTGATGTTAATTGCATCATTATTTGCACTTGGCCTGACCAGTGCATTGCAGGCTTTTAATATCCTTCTCCAGGTTGGTGCAGGTACCGGACTATTGTTTATTCTTCGATGGTTCTGGTGGCGCATAAATGCGGTGAGTGAACTGGTAGCTATGTTTGCTTCTTTTTTCTGGGCAGTTATTTTCGAATTTGTGGTTAAAGATTCTATGTCGGCAAATGAAAAGATGATAACAGGCATTTTTCTGACTACAGTTTGCTGGGTTGTTGCTACTATGATAACAAAGCCTACCGATATGCCTACGTTGGTAAGGTTTTACAACCTCATTCAGCCACAAGGAAATGGCTGGAAACCTGTGGTTGATTATGCCAGGAATTTGGGACAACTTAAGGAAGTTTCTATTAAGCAATCAACACTTACCAATGGTATTTTACTGATGGTTTTTGGTAGCTTACTGATTTATAGTTTGTTATTTGGTACAGGATACCTGATCTATGGACAAACTACAAATGTTTTTATCACCCTTTCTATAGCCTTGGTTTCAGGTTATATCATCACAGTGCTCTGGAAAAAATCAGATATGCATTAATTTGATTGTAACCTGACAATGATTTCAGTAACGTGAGGATTGGATACCATACATTGATCCCACAAATAGCGGTTTGCCAAAAATCTTATTTTTGTTCCAAAACTACTCCTTCCCTTTAACTTGAATTCAATAAGGCTAAACCTGCCAAGGTGAACAATATGTACCTTTTCTAAATCCTCGTATAAAAGCCGGTATTGTTTTATGTAGTTACTTGCATGGTAATATGAAGGGCCGATTTCAACCCGTTTAAGAGGAACCAGTGTAAAATATATGATGAGTAAAAAAGTAATGTAAAAAACCGTTATTCCAAATCTGAATATGGGGTTGGATAGCAATAACATATCACTTGCATCATACACCCAGGTGAAAGCTGTCAATAACCCAAAGAATGTGACCCAGAATGTTGGTAAAAATAATTTTAAAAACAGGGTGATGTTGGAAGACACTCTTTGCATCATGTATTTTCTTCTTTTTGCTTTACCACTCTCGCCGCAATTAATATGCTTATTTCATACAGAATGTAAACCGGAATTCCTATTAGCACCTGGGTTAATGCATCCGGTGGCGTAATTATAGCAGCTACAATGAAAATGATCAGAAATGCATGTCTTCTGTACTTCTTCATGATGTTTGGTCCTACGATACCCAGTTTTGTCAGAAAGTAAACCACAATGGGTAGTTCAAATGCCAGCCCCGTAGGAATGGTAAACATAGTAAGAAAATTGACATAGGAGGACAATGTGGGACTGTTGACAGCATCAGCGCCTACAGTATAACTGCCTAGCCACGTTATGGCGAAGGGTGCAATGATATAATATCCAAACAATACACCAGCAGTAAAAAGAAACGAAGTTACAAATACAAGTCCTCCCGCAACTTTGCGCTCAGTTTCATAGAGTCCGGGTTTGATAAATTTCCAGAACTCATAAAAAACGTATGGAAAAGAGGCAATAAATCCCATATAGAGGGAAACCGTTATACCAGTAAAAAATTGTTCCCCAAGTTCTCGCGTTATCAACGGCAATTCAGGAGGACTAAAGCAGGTAGCTTCTGAAATCGCACAAAATATTCGATAAGTTATAAAGTCATCATGCTTGGGAGCGAAGATGATATGTTCGAAGATTTCCTGTTGAAAAACCAGTCCCAGTATGGCAAACAAAACAATCGCTATGCCTGCCCGAATGACATGCCAGCGCAATTCTTCCAAATGGTCAAGAAAACCCATTTCGCGCTCATCTTCGGGCTGATTGCTGTTTGGAGTTCGTGGTTTTGAAAAAAATGCCATGTAAAAATTATAAGACTGCAAAAATACCTATTTTTATTGACAGAGAAGTTATTGTCTTGTCGTATTATTGCAAACCCATTTATGAATCTGTTTATATTTTGGTATCTTTGCATATAATCGCTTAAGAGTTTATGTGTTTTGGAATTAAATTTCGGTTTTGATTGTTTAAAGGTTAAATTATAAAGTTTCAAACGATGCACACAGCAAGAATATCTTTTTCATTTTTCATATTATGTATAAGTGTTTTAGGGTATGGTCAGGATATATGGATGCCTGCAAGGTCTTTTCAGGTAGAAAGTAGAAAAGCTTGGGCAGAACATCTGGACGGCGATAAACATGCCTTCTACAAGCTACAGGCAACTCCCTTGCTGGATTTGATTTCTCAGGCTCCGGTAGAAGATTTAAGGTCTACAACATCTTTAAATTTTACCCAGGGTAAAGAAATTCCCGTTCCGTTGCCAGACGGGAATATAGAACATTATCGTGTAATGGAATCCAGCGTCATGGAAGAAGGAATTCGGTTGCGCTATCCTTCTATCAAGTCATTCAAGGGAGTTTCTGTAAAAAATCCACTACATATCATTAGGTTTGATATCGGTCCGTATGGCTTTCATGGACTTATTGCTACAGAAGATGGAATGATTCAGATTGATCCAGTCAACAGGGACAATGATGGGCATTATATAGCATATTATACGGATGACTATCAATCTGATGCATATGAAGGTATGCCTCTGTGCGGTGCAGATCATTCGACTGATCAGAACAGACCAGCGTTAAAATTCGGTTTTTCAAGAAATGGCACAGCACCAAATTTCCTGAGAGTCTACAGACTGGCAATGTCTTGCACATCAACATGGGCAGCATCAAGAGGTACGCTGGAAAAGTGCCTTGCCGACATGAATACCATGGTAAATAGAGCCAACCTGATATATGAGAGAGAACTCGCAGTTAGAATGGTGCTTGTTGAAAAAAACGACAGGGTCATATTTCTGACGTCCGCTGAGGATCCTTTTACCAGCACAGATCAGGGAAGGCAGTTGATTGGTCAGAATACAGGCGTGCTGAATCAACGTATTGGCTCAAATTTTTATGACATAGGTCATGTTTTATCCCGCTGTTTTGATGTCGGAGGTATTGCAAGTCTGGGTTCTATATGCTCAGGAGGAAAAGGTGCAGGTGTGACATGTCATAACAACAATAATATCGAAAGTATTGTGACAAGAGTTTTGTCACACGAAATGGGACATCAGATGTCAGCCAGCCATACCTTTAACAGATGCGGAGAAACAGATCAGCTGGCCTTGGGCACAGCCTATGAGCCGGGAAGTGGTTCTACCATCATGTCATACGCGGGCGGATGTGGTTCTGACAATCTCGTTTCAAATAATGATGACTATTATCACGTTGCTTCACTTGATCAAATGTTGAGCTATACCAACTGGGAACAGTCGGATGCATTTATTTGTGCTGAAAAAGTGGATATAGGGAATACAGTTCCTGATATTACAATACCATTAAATGATGGATTTTTTATTCCTGTTTCAACACCTTTTGAACTCACCGCAAATGCAGCAGACCTGGAAAAAGACTCCCTTACTTATGTGTGGGAACAATATGACAATGGAGGAAGTAATCCGTTGGGAGCCCCTGTAGGAAATGTGCCGGTTTTCAGATCGATAAGGCCAAGACCCAATCCGACACGATTTTTCCCAAATGAGTCCCGTATTATTGCAAATCGGTTGACTGAAATCGATGAACTAATGCCTACCTATTCCCGCCAGTTCAATTTTAGATGCACGGTAAGGGACAATCACCCAATGGGTGGTGCTGCCAACTGGGATCAGGTCAGGTTTAATGTTACCGATGCTGCAGGACCATTCAAAATAACGTATCCTCGACTGGATGCCAAGTTGAAGGTTGGTCAGAAAATTGCAGTTACCTGGGATGTTGCCAATACAGATAAAGCACCCGTAAATTGCAAGCGCGTAAATATTTATGTGTCTGTGGACGGAGAATTAAGAACCGGTTTTCCAAATCTCATACCGCTGGCGCTGAATGTTGACAATGATGGCTCTGAAGATGTTATTATACCTAATATTATTAGTACAAGAGTACGTTTTGTGATAAAGGCTGCAGATAATATTTTTCTGACCTCCGGAATATTGCCTTCTACAATTTCGGCACCAACAGAACCAGCATTCTTCATGCAGGTAAATGACAATGTCAAAGCAACCTGTCTGCCGGATCCGGTTTCCTTCGAATTTATTACGGAAGGATTTGGAGGCATAGATGTGCCTGTAAATTTTGAAGTCATTTCCGGACTTCCTGATGGTGCGATTGCAACTTTTTCCGCTCCTCAGATCAATGCGGGGCAGAATACGATTCTTACACTTAATCTCGATCAGGTACGTGGAACAAATAGTTACACCATTGTCGTCAGATCTTATGCAGAAGGCATTGACACGCTGGAAAGAAAATTATACCTGAGTCTCACAGGCACCGATCTGGATAATCTGCAGGGTTTTAGTCCTGAAAATGGGCTATCCGGAGCTTCTTCACTTCAGAAGTTTGTTTGGTCTTCCAAAAAAGATGCTGTAAAATATGAATTTCAACTTGCTAAAAATCCGGGGTTTAGGGCACAGGACATGGTTATTACCCGCGAAACAGCAGACACTTTCTTCCTTTCTACCAAAATTCTTGATAAATCCACCATTTATTACTGGAGGGTGCGATCTTCAAATAACTGTAGAAATGGATCCTGGCTCGATGTAAGAGCCTTCAATACAGAAGCATCTTCTTGCTTTACAGCTGGTTCAGGCGAATTGTCTTTAAATATCTCCGGATCAGGAACTCCCTCAGTTGAAGGTTCCCTGATAGTACCACAAAATGTTGTTATAAATGATATTAATATCAAAAAAGTACGGGGTGACCACCAAAGAGTAGGGGATGTTCAGGCTATCCTGAAAGCACCTGATGGTACAGAGTTGCTGCTTTGGTCACAAAGATGTTCTACCTCAAAAGGGTTCAATATAGGCCTTGATGACGAATCTTCCGATTTTTTTCAATGCCCGATAAATACGTTGCGTATTTACAGACCCGTTAATCCATTGAGCTTTTTTCACGGTAAATCTTCACAGGGTATATGGAAAATGAGAATTGAAGATAAAGTACCCGGAGAAGGAGGTAGATTCAATGAGTTTGAATTGGAAATTTGCACGAATATAACACTTGACCCTCCGTTTCTGGTCAATAAAAATCCCGTTCAGCTGAAACCCCTGGAATCAAAGGTTATACAGGAAACCGGACTACTGGTGAATGACAATAATAATACTCCTTCCGAATTAATTTTCACGCTGGTCGCTGTTCCATCTTCAGGCTTACTTCTGTTGAATGGAGAACCTCTGGAACCCGGAAGACAGTTTACACAGGCACTCATCAATCAGGGACAACTGGTTTATAAACATCTTGGCAATCAGGCCTCTCGGGATAATTTTACTTTTACAGTGTCAGATGGTCAGGGAGGCTGGATTCCTGTCACGGAATTCGAAATTATCATCGATCAGTCCTCTTCAGTAGATAATGAAGCGCAAAACATAACTGCGTTTCATATCTATCCCAATCCTTTTTATAATCAGATAGGCATTTATTTTTCAGGCGGTACCATTTCAGGAAATGTCAATTATATACTGTCAGATTTGAATGGCAAAATAATCAATTCCGGAAATACCTCGCCAAATGAAAATATTACAGTTGAAAATGTAACTCCTGGGGTTTATATCTTGAGCTTGGTACATTCAAATAGAAGAGAAAATTTCAAATTAATTAAAATATAATATATATAGGATTTAAAATAAATTAAATATGAATTATAAAATATATTTATTTGTTTTTTTGACCTTATCTGTATGGTCAGTTGATGCACAGGAAACCTGGAGGAAAATCTCTTTTGATCAGATTCCGGCAGAACTCAGATCACAAAGAAACTCATTGCCGGAAAAGTTTGAGGTCTACAAACTTATGTCTCCGGATTTTGTACAGGAACTAACAAAAAATTATCCTCAGGATTATAAAAATTTCAATAAAATAATCCAAATACCTTCCCCCGAAGGAACAATCATGGATTTTCAAATAAGCTATGCTCCGGTAATGGAGGAGGGACTTTCTGTAAAGTATCCTGGAATTCATGCTTTTAAAGGTACAGGTTTAACAGATATACACAGTAGAGTCTGGCTTTCTGCCTCATCCTACGGATGGCATGCAGCCGTAAAAACCAACCAAGGTATAGCTTATCTCGACCCAGTAGTGGATGATAATGCAACTTATTTTATAGCATATTATGTAAAGGATGATAAAAATGATCCTTACAAAGGGGTCCCCTTATGTGGATTAAATGATGGACCAGCAACCGGCCCCCGCCCTTTTATGCCGTTTATGAGGTCGCAGGCAGATGAAGTGGAAATCAGAAACTACAGACTTGCCATGGCTTGCACTGGAGAATGGGGCAAGATCAGAGGATCTGTTGCCAAATGTATAGCCGATATGAACACCATGGTCACCAGATTGACTCAGATTTATGAGGATCAACTGGCCATAAGATTTATTTTAATTGCAGATAATGATAAACTTGTCAATCTGGATCCTGCTACCGATCCTTACACGGGGTCGGATATGGGCAGAACTATTCTTGGCCAAAACACGTCCGTCCTCACAGAGCGAATAGGGGCATCAGCATATGATGTTGGACATGTTTTATCCATTTGTTTTGATGTTGGAGGTGTCGCTGCACTGGGTTCAGCCTGTCAGGGCAATAAGGGAGCAGGTGTTACCTGCTTCAACAACAATAACTTTGAATATGCAGTGGCATCGATCATGGCACATGAGGTGGGTCACCAGTTTGATGCATCTCATACAATGAACAGTTGCGCAGGCTCCCAGGAAAACGTGTCAAGCGGCACAGCCTACGAACCCGGAAGTGGTTCCACCATCATGTCCTATGGAGGGCTTTGTGGTGTCGATAATATCAAAAATGGTAATGACGCCTACTTCCATGTGGCATCTTTAGAACAGATTTTCAATAAAACTACGCCCGGAGGAAATGCCTATAATTGTGCCCAGGTTGTAATTACCGGCAATAGAAACCCTGAACTGACCGTGCCGCAGGGCGGTTTTACCATTCCGGCAGGAACTCCGTTTGAATTGACGGCTTTGGCATCAGATCCCGATAATAATGCGCTGACATACAGATGGGAGCAATATGATCTTGGTCCTCAAAGCACCCTGGGAACACCAGTGGGAACAGCACCTTTATTCAGATCGTTTCCCTCCGTTTCTGACCCTACCAGATTTTTTCCATCAAAAGATAGAATTTTTAAAAATCAATTGAATCAGAAGGACGAAGTTCTGCCAACTACTTCGAGAGAGCTTAAATTCAGATGTGTAGTCAGAGATAATCACCCTGAAGCCATTGCAACAGTATGGGATGAAATGAAATTTGCCGTAACCGCCAATTCAGGTCCCTTTAAAATTACTTTTCCGCGTACAGATGCTAAATTTGAGGTAGGTCAAAAAATTGCAGTTAAATGGGATGTTGCCAGCACCGACAAAGCTCCTGTTAATTGTAAGAATGTAAATATCTACTTATCCTTGAATGAAGAGCTCAGGACAGGAAACTCCAATCTTATACTTTTAACCGGGCCAACAGAAAACGATGGTTCTGCAGAGGTGATTATTCCCAACAATGTTACAAATAAAGCCAATTTTGTCATCAAGGCTGCTGACAATATTTTCTTATCTACCTCGGTATTGCCATCCATTATTACGTTACCACAAGCGCCAGCTTTATACATGGAACTGGATAAAGAACGCGAAACGGTATGCTTGCCAGTGGCTCCCGAATTCATTCTCAGCACTGAAGGGCTTTCAGGACTTCAGGATTCTGTTTATTTTGAAGTCGTTTCAGGTTTGCCTGAAAATGCAACTGCCAGTTTTTCACCATTTAGGGTGCTTCCGGGAGGAAAGAGTACATTAGGATTTGATCTGAGTCAGGTTACCGGCACCCAAAATGCAGCTATTATTGTAAGGGCCTTTGTTCCCGGGGTAGATACTTTGGAAAGGGTAATTTATTTGCAAATTACTGGAACGGATTTATCCGGAATAGAAGGTATAAGCCCGGCAAACGGATTAATCGGAGGACAGGTGCTGCCGGCTTTTTCCTGGTCGCCAAAAGTTGACGCCCTTCAGTACACAGTGCAATTGGCTACAAGTCCTGATTTTGCTCCTTCTTCTCTCATTTTTGAAAGAGCCTTGTCAAATACATCATTCACATCTGCTATCATACTGGATAAGGCTAAAATATATTACTGGAGAGTCAGGTCGTCCAACTCCTGCGGCAGCGGCGACTGGTCTGAAGTGTATGCATTTTCAACGGAGGTACTCAGTTGTCAGTCATATGCCTCAGGTGATTTGTCTATCAATATTTCTGCATCTGGAAAGCCCGTTATTGAGACTTCATTGCAGGTCATTACAGATGGCACAGTAAAAGATGTTAACGTCACTAAGGTTAGGGGAGAGCACCAGCGAAACGGAGATCTTATAGTCAAACTTGCATCTCCTTCAGGGAAGGAAGTGCTGTTGTGGAATAAGAAATGTTCAACATCCAAAAACTTCAATATAGGACTTGATGATCAATCACCTGATTTTTTTCAGTGCCCGATAAATACGTCCAGAATTTATCGACCTGAAGCTCCTCTTGCAGGTTTCAATGGCGAAAATACAAAAGGAGCCTGGAAATTGATTATCCAGGATGATGTATCGGGTGAAGGTGGAAAATTACAGGAATTTAATCTTGAAATCTGCTCCAATATAGCTGTTGCAGCACCGGTTCTGGTAAACAACGATACATTGAAAATTCCGCCGGGAGATAAGCCCTATATCCGTACAAATCTTTTACTTTCAAATGATGTAAATAATACTGCTGAACAACTACTTTACACACTTATATCATTACCGGCTGCAGGCGTTATAACAAAGGATAATACTGCTTTAACAGTTGGGACTACATTTACGCAGGATGATATCAATAAAGATAAAATCAGATATGTGCATAATGGAAGTAGTGAAGGCGAGGACTCTTTTGTGTTTGATGTCCGTGATGGTGAAGGTGGTTGGGTTCCGCCAACAAAATTTTCAATTGATATAAATGGAGATTTCCCATCTGGCACTCAGGAAACCAGCTGGTCTCAGTTTATACAAATATACCCTAATCCTGTTTCAGGGGGAATTCTGAATATCGTACTAAAGGACACAGGGTGGAAAGAATCAAAATTTGAAATTTACGGAGCTAATGGCACACGCTTAATCGCAGGAACTTTAAGCGAAATGAATAATCAGGTTCATTTGCCAGCGGGCACTTCAGGATATTTTAATTTGGTGATTTATAGCAGGAAAGAGATAACCGCAGTTCCTTTTATTGTAAAATAATATCAAAAAATCAATTTTTATTAGTTTGTAAAAGCCATTATTTAATGGCTTTTTTTATTGCTCAAATCCAGAAAATAATAACAGACAAATTTGCGTCATGCTCATGCTCATTTTATATCTTTAGTATAAAAATGACAACAACAGGAGTTAAAGAATCTTTTGCTCAAAAACAAAAAAGATTATTTAATCAGCAAAATTTTTGATGTCGTTGAAAGCAAGTCACGCATGAAGTGACATGACAAATGGAATCTTATGAACAACTATAACAATGTACTTTCTCCGCTGCACCTCGGATTTTTAACCCTTCGTAACAGATTTGTAATGGGTTCAATGCATACCAATCTGGAAGAAACACCGGATGGATTTGTCCGATTGGCTGAATTTTACAGGGAACGTGCAGCGCATGGCGTGGGATTAATCATAACAGGTGGTATTGCACCCAATAAAGAGGGGTGTGTTGCAAGAGGAGGAGCTATGCTTTCTGACACTTCACAGATAGAAGAGCACAAAAAAGTAACTAATGCAGTACACGATGAAGGTGGAAAAATTTGTATGCAGATCCTGCATACAGGACGATACGGGTATCATCCTGAAATTGTGGCTCCTTCTGCTGTTCAGGCACCAATCAATGTGTTTAAGCCGCGGGAAATGACTGAAAGTGATATTGAAAAAACCATGGTTGATTTTGCACGCTGTGCCCAACTTGCTATGCAGGCTAATTATGATGGTGTAGAGATAATGGGTTCTGAAGGATATCTGATCAATCAATTTATTGCACAAAGAACAAATAAAAGAGTTGATTCATGGGGTGGGAGTTATGAAAACAGAATTAAATTTCCACTGGAAATTGTACGTCGGATTAAACAGGCAACGGGTCCTGATTTTCTGATTATATTCAGGCTTTCGATGCTTGACCTGGTAGAAGGAGGAAGTTCCTGGGAGGAAGTAGTCAGCCTGGCACATGCTTTAAAATCCAATGGTGTTCATATAATCAATACAGGAATAGGATGGCATGAAGCCAGAGTCCCTACAATAGCAAGTGTGGTACCGCGAATGGCTTTTGCGTGGGTTACTAAAAAACTAAAACAGGAAATTGATATTCCACTTATAGCAGTGAACAGAATCAATGATCCGGAAATTGCCGAAAAAATAATCGCCGAATCATTTGCAGATCTTGTTTCGATGGCAAGACCATTTTTGGCTGACCCCGCATTTGTCAGTAAAACAATTGCCGGGAAACCTGAATTCATCAATACTTGTATAGCCTGCAACCAGGCTTGTCTGGACCATACATTTCAATTGAAAATTTCATCATGTCTCGTCAATCCAAGAGCATGCCATGAGACAATCATGCGAGTAATTCCTTCGGACAAAGCCAAGAAAATTGGTGTCATTGGTGCCGGACCGGCAGGATTGGCATTTGCAGAAATGGCTGCACGCCGTGGTCATGAAGTGACCATATATGAGAAAAACCACTCGATAGGCGGCCAGTTCTTACTCGCAAAAAATATTCCCGGAAAAGAAGAGTACGGAGAAACAATCAGATATTTTCAAAATCAGTTGCCGGCTTTGGGTGTTACTATTCGTCTTGCTGCCCAAATTGATGCATCTACAGTTGAAACATGTCAGCATGATGCCTGGGTCATTGCTACGGGCTCTGTACCAACACTACCTGAAATACCTGGAATCTATCACCAAAAGATAATATTATATTCGGAGTTACTTTCAGGTATCAGAAAGGCAGGCAATAAAGTTGCAGTCATTGGTGCAGGAGGTATTGGAATCGATGTCTGTACATTTTTATTGAAGCAGAATAATCCCCCGAATCAAGCGTGGGAAGCATTTGTCAGGGATTGGAATATGGAAGGCATGCTGGAGTTTTCTGATCATTATAAAAATATTAAAGACCAGCCTCCAAGAGAAATTTATTTGCTGAAAAGGTCATCCGGAAAACATGGAAGTAAACTTGGCAAAACAACAGGCTGGATTCATAGGTCATATCTTACTGCTCAGGGTGTTCATATGCTCTCCGAAGTTGAATATGTCAGTATAGATGATTCAGGTTTACATATCATGCACCAGCATGAAAATAAATTACTGGAG
>Ga0172372_10003118_pt1 | contig 24689 bp, 22 predicted proteins | sample LakKiv5m_2_FD_114544 | JGI IMG/M metagenome (GOLD analysis project Ga0172372, IMG submission 114544) | Freshwater microbial communities from Kabuno Bay, South-Kivu, Congo - kab_092012_9.5m | ecosystem: Environmental > Aquatic > Freshwater > Lake | place: Democratic Republic of the Congo...
AAAAGGAGGACACGGATTCCTTTGAGGATGCTTCCGATTTGCTCCGCGTGGATGCGGTGCTCGAGTCCACCCTGGAAAGCGTGGATGGGGCTTCGCTTCGCTTTGGCTCCGGCAGTCCTTGCACCTGGGGAGAGACCTTTGGCCCCTGCGTTTCCGTGAGCAGCGGCAGTTCGGGCTTTCCGGACACCACCGTCCTGACCTTTAATCCGTCCTGTACCGGTTTTGGTGGAATCGTGCGCGGTGGCCGCCTAGTCATCGTGCTGACCGATAGCCTGACCGCGACCGGAGCTACGCGAAGCATCCTTTTTGAGGACTTCAGCGTGGACGGGATTACGTTAAACGGAAGCATCGTCTTAACGCACACTGGTCTCGACGCGTTGGGCAGACCCGCATACAGCCGCATAACCGCCCTAAGCTGGTCGAATGGATCCAGTACCCTGAACCGCAGTTTCAGCGGAACCTTAACCTGGGTGTCCGGCTGGGACACCCCGGATTGCCTGGACAATGTCTTTGAACTTGCGGGAAGCGGCTCCCTCAGCGCCGACTGGGGCAGCATCACCCAAATCATCCTGGAACCCTTGCGCATTGACCGGCCTTGCGGATACATCACCGCAGGTTCGGTGGAATGGTACGGTCCGCGTGGCAACCGCGTCCTGGACTACGGCGATGGCGCCTGCGATGACGAGGCTGCGCTCACTCTCCCCTCCGGGGCAATCTGGACTGTTGACCTAGACCTGCTGCGGTTCAGACGTCGTTAAGCCCGGCTTTCGCCTGCGGCTACCGGGCAGATTTTGCCCTGTTCAGGAAACGCCCGAACCACTATCTTTGCCCCGGAGATGTGCCAGAGTGGTCGATCGGGCCGCACTCGAAATGCGGTGTACTCGCGAGGGTACCGGGGGTTCGAATCCCTCCATCTCCGCCAACAGGTCAGCGAAGGCCCCCCGAAGGGGTGTCTGTCTTGGCTAAGCGCGAGGAAAGCTTGATTTCCGAAGCGGCGCTGCCAAGACAGACAAGCCGCGCCAGCGGCGGCCTTGGCTGACCTTTTTAGCTCCCCCATTTCAAGGGATGCCCGAGCGCAGCGAGGGCCATCCCTCCATCTCCGCCAACAGGACCAGCCGATGCCAGCCCCCGCAGGGGGCGCAACTCCAGGCCGGGCAACGAGGAAAAGCGTGCTTTTCTGAGTGGACCGGGCGGGAGTTGCAGCCGCGCCAGCGGCGGCATAAGGCTGGTCTTGTTGTTTCCCCCACCCCGGGGATGCCCGAGCGCAGCGAGGGCCATCCCTCCATCTCCGCCAACAGGACCAGCCGATGCCAGCCCCCGCAGGGGGCGCAACTCCAGGCCGGACAACGAGGAAAAGCGTGCTTTTCTGAGTGGACCGGGCGGGAGTTGCAGCCGCGCCAGCGGCGGCATAAGGCTGGTCTTGTTGTTTCCCCCACCCCGGGGATGCCTGAGCGCAGCGAGGGCAATCCCTCCATCTCCATCCCTCTTCACAAAATCTTGCGTACAGAGGTGGAATTCCCACCGATTCGCTGGTAGCTTTGCGGCAGGTGTCGAAAAAATTCACATGGGTGTTACTGGGTGTGCTCATCCTAGGGTGGGCGCAACCGTTTATGCCCTACCTGGAATATGCCGTCTATGCCGACACCATTGCGGCTACCCTCTGCATCAACCGGGACCGCCCGGAACTGGATTGTCAGGGTAAATGCTACCGCAATAAGCAGCTCGCGGAGAAATTTGCCCAAGGCCAGCAGCAATCTTCGGATGCCGGCCTACCCTCCTCGCAGGCTCCGGTCCTGCTTAAAATCGCTCCGTTTTTAGCTCCCGAACGGTTCGCATTCCCCGACTTGGAATCAGAAGCCAGGCGTGCCTGGCAGGTTGACCTGACCAATCTAGCAAGGTCACAATATTGGGGCGATATCGTTCTGCCCCCTCCCCGTTCATAGGTCTGAAAATAGGCTTTGGCGTTGCAGCAACGCGCTTCCAGGTCCGGCATTGACCGAGCTCCATGAGCGACCTTGCATTAATGCCCGATCGGGTTGCAGATTGCTTTTTATCTGCATGCCATGGTCCTCTGCAGCGCAGTGCCGCCTATCTGGCGAAGCCTTTGCGTTATCGCGCAGTTCACCCATAAGCCCCGCTCCCTTTCCTTCAATCTGCTGAAACAGCGTTGGGGTAAACGAGGAGAAGAACAACTTCGGGGCTAAATTACTCATTCAAAATTAACCAATGCCTTTTCGGCTAATTCAATTGTTTACCAGAACCACAACCCCTAACCCCACTCCCTTCATGAAAAAACTACTTTTAGGAACAGTGCTGGCCGTGACCGCCGGCGGTTTCAGCGCGTGCAAAGAAGACCAGATCGAGGAAGAATTCGGTGTCTTCGAATTGGAGTTTGACCACAAAGTAGGCGACAGCAACCTCTCGCTGGCGGCCTGGGACGACACCAATTACCCCTACACCAACGCTGCGGGTCAAACCTACAACGTCACGAACTTTGGCTACTACATCACGGGCATTAAACTGACCGGTCCGGACGGTGCCTACTTTGAAGACCATGTGCACTCCTCGGCGGATCCCAACGAAGTTCATGGCTACTACCACATCCTGGAGTCAGAGCCTGCATCAAAGAAGATCATGCTGAGCGAAGTTCCCGCTGGTAAATACAACCAGATCACCTTTACGCTTGGAATTCCCGAAAGCGGTGTCCAGGAAGGTGCTACGGGTGGTGTCCTCGACCCCGCCCAGGGTGCCTGGTTCTGGAACTGGGATGCGGGATACATTGGAGTCGCGGTAGAAGGTCAGTCGCCGAGCTCTCCGGAGGTAGCCGGAGCATTCAACCCCGACAACTTTGTGGCGCTGCACATTGGCGGCTGGAAAGAAGTTCCTAGCAACCCCAACATGGTGAACAATACCAAAGTCATCACACTGAACTTTTCCGATGTCAATGTCGGCGAAGGCCTGGAGCCCTCGGCGCACCTGTATGCGGATGTCGCCAAGATTTTGGATGGACCTTCTGCCAACATCGACTTTTCGGTGAACTACTCCGTGCACAGCCCGATCAAAGGTCAACCCTTTGCCGGCAACCTGTTGGAAATGTTCTCGGTGGATCATGTTCACCAATAGGAGGACATCTCTATCAACCCCATATCCTGCGTTACGCCCGGGATTTACCTCTTCGGTAAGCAACCGGCTTATCGTTTCAAGCGGCAAACCAGCCGGTGGTCTGCGAAAGACCGCCGGCTGGGAAGCTGAAAACTCGCTCTGGATAAGTCGCCCTTCGCCATGAACTTTCCTTCTTTTGCCTATCCGCCCTTTGCGTTGTCTGCCCTGCTCAGCATGGGACTCTTCAGCCAGAGCTGCCAAAAAACAGAGGCGCCAGTGGATCCCTATGCCTTCCACTATCCGGAATATTTCCCTGAACCCACCTATACGTTTGACAATAATCCCATTACGCAGAAAGGGTTTGAATTGGGCAAAAAGCTCTTCTTTGACCCCTTGCTTTCGCGCGACGGCACCATTGCCTGTTCCAATTGCCACGTGCAGTCGGTAGCTTTCGCCGATGCAGCCCACCCGATTAGCATTGGTATAGACGGCCGTTTTGGCGTGCGCAATGCACCCGGCTTGTTCAACCTCGGCTTCCGCGAAACCTTCTTCTGGGACGGCGGAGTAACCCATCTGGATTTCGTGCCGCTTAACGCCATAGAAAATCCTCTGGAAATGGATGACGACATCATTTATGTGATTCAGCGCCTCAATGCCCATCCCGAATACCCCGCCTTGTTTCGCGAGGCCTTTGGAATTGACACCATCAACGGGGCCTTCTTCCTGCACGCCATGGCGCAGTTTCAACTGCTCATGATCAGCGCCGGCTCGGACTACGATAAAGTGGTGCAGGGCGAAGGGGCCCTTTCGCCCAGTGCCACAGAAGGGCTTGCAATCTTTGAGGCGCGGTGTGCCAGTTGCCACGAAGGCGCGCTTTTTACCGATCAGTCCTTCCGCAACAATGGCCTGAACGCCACCCACGATGCCGATCCCGGCAGGGCCCTGATCACCGCCGCCGATAGCGATAAAGGCACCTTTAAAGTACCCAGCTTGCGCAATGTGGCGGTCACTTCGCCTTACATGCACGACGCGCGGTTTGCCACCCTCCGGCAGGTACTGGACCACTACGACACGGGCATGGTGGACTCCGAAACCCTCGATCCGCTTTTCCGGCAACCGGATGGAAGCCTGGGCATCCCGCTGACCGAGGTCGAAAAAGTAGCCCTGCTGGCTTTTTTGGAATCGCTCACGGACCGCGAATTCCTAAGCAACCCTTTGTTTTTCCGCAACTAGACTACGCCTCTTGCCAACGCCACCCGCCTACCTTCCCTACCTTCCCTGCCTGCCCTCTTGCCTAAGCCACTCGCCTACCGGAACGCGCGAAGGAAATCAGCGTTCGGGGGAGGTGCCCAGTTCACCCTTCGGGCTAACTTTGCGCCATGATTGCTGTCTTCGACCGGGGCCGGGAGCTTCCTATAATACAGGAAACATTATTTGACTTAATTGTTATAGGAGGCGGAGCTACCGGCGCTGGCATCCTGCTGGACGCCGCATCACGGGGCATGAAGGCGCTGTTGCTGGAACACGAAGACTATGCCTGGGGAACCAGCAGCCGTTCCACCAAGCTCATCCACGGCGGCCTGCGTTACCTCAAGCAGCTGGAAATCAGCCTGGTCCGCGAAGTCGGCCGCGAACGCGCTATTCTGCACGCCAATGCCCCGCACCTGGTTCACCCGGAAGAACTGCTGTTGCCGCTGATCGCCGAAGGCAGTCTGGGCAAATACACCACACCGGTGGGCCTGTGGATGTACGAAAAACTGGCGGGCGTGCCCAAAGAGGAACGCTTCCGCACCCTGAACCGCGAGGAAACGCTCAAAGCGGAGCCCTTGCTGAACAAGGCCATCCTCGAGGCCGGGGCCATTTACCGGGAGTACCGAACCGACGACGCGCGCCTGGTCGCAAGCCTGCTCAAAACGGCCGCGAAACTGGGTGGGCAGAGCCTGAATTATGCTACGGTCGAAGGGTTACTGTACGATGATGCCGGGGCTGTTTGCGGGGTTAAGGCGACGGATCGCATCGGCCGGCAACCGCTCGTGATCAAAGCCCGGGCTGTCGTCAACGCGGCCGGTCCCTGGTGCGATGAGGTGCGCAAGCTCGATGGTCCGGTCAAGGGAAAACACCTGCAGCTCACCAAAGGCGTGCACCTGGTTTTTGATCAGGAGCGTTTTCCCATCAAGCGATCCGTTTACTTTGATGTTCCGGCCGATGGGCGAATGGTCTTTGCCATCCGTCGCGGCAGGTCCACCTATCTGGGCACTACAGATACGCTTTACCACGAAGCGATTGATCACCCGCGCACGCTGGCAGCGGATGTGGACTACCTGCTGCGCGCAGCCAACACCATGTTCCCCGATCTGCAGCTCCAGTTGGAGGACGTGCGCTCCAGTTGGTCCGGCCTGCGGCCCCTCATTCACGAGGAAGGGAAAGGGCCTTCGGAACTCTCGCGAAAAGATGAAATCTTTCAGACGCCCAGCGGCTTGATTTCCATAGCCGGAGGCAAGCTGACCGGCTACCGCATCATGGCCGAGCGTGTTGTGGACATGGTCATGACCCGCCGCACGGCGCAGGGGGCTGGTACCTACCGCGATTCCGGCACGGAAACGCTGACTCTGGTGGGCGGCGACTTTGAGAACTATGCGGCTGTGGCCCGCTATAAGCAACGGCTGTACGGCGAGAGCCGACAAGTAGAATCCACCCTGGCCGAAATTGACCATTTGGTCAACTGCTACGGCACCGAAGCCGGGGTGGTGCTGGAGCACGCCTACGCCCTTCACCCGGAAGAAGCGGAAGCGCGCTGGCGCATGCTCCGGGCAGAGCTGGATTATACCCTTTCGGTGGAAGGGGTCTGCACCCTGAGCGACTTTTTCATCCGGCGCACCGGCCGGCTCTACTTTGACCGCGATTCGCTCGACTTGCAATACCCGGCTGCCGCAGACTACCTGGCCGAGAAACTCGGGTGGACCCGGGAGCGCAAACAGGCGCAGTTGGCGGAGTTTGAGCAGGCCTATTTTGAAGCGATTTCCTTTCCGGCCTGATGCCGGCCTGATGCCGGCCTGATGCCAGCCTGATGCCAGGCTGGTGCCGGTCTGATGCCCTGTTCCCTAACTGCTGAGGCAGAACTGCTCAGGCAGGACCAGGCAGCTCCACACCAAAAAAAGGAGCCGGTCATACCGACCGGCTCCGGGAATCGCAGAATGGGCTGACAAACGCGAATCCTGTGGAAAGAGGGATTTTAGCAACAAACAATCCTTTCCGACAACAAGATTTTATTTAGTATGGATAACATTTATTCTGTTATCCAGAAAACAAGTCATCAATGACCTACGGTAAGTGTCTGGGTGTAAGCCCCCTGAGCACCTTCTGCACGAATCAGGTAAAGACCAACCGGCCACTGGGAAACCTGCAGCGAGTACTGCGTGCCCGCGGAAACATCGCGCAGCACCAATTGTCCATCAGCCGAGATAACTGCAAACGGGGTTGCTTCTTCGGAGAACTGAACGGTCACCTGATCCACGGCGGGATTGGGGTAAACGGTCAGCGCGGTCCCGGAAATGACCTTGCGGGCCGAGGGCATGGTGAATGATGCCAGAGATGACCAGGGCGATACGGCCGTTCCGCAGCGGGCGCGCACCCTCCAGTTGTAAGTAGTACCACCAGTGAAGAACGAGGCGGCCACGTTCAGGGAATTGGTTGCCGAAAGCAATCTGTTGGTTCCGCCACCAGCGGGACCGCCTTGGAACTGGTACTGATCCGCACCGGCCAGTGCCGTCCAGGAAAAGGCCACTCCCGAAACAACCGACGGTGACGCATGCAGGCCAACCGGTCCCGCAGAGCAGGGAACGGCGACGTTCCACAGCGTGGCAGAACCTGCCGCACCGGCGGCAGCGCCAGCACCCGCGGTGGCAAAATGGATGTCTTCCAAATCCTGAACCGTACCGGAAACCTGGGTAGTCCAGAGCGCACCTCCATCCGTGCTGACCTGAATCAGACCGGCATTGCCGGCCAGGTAGCCGTTGTTGGCGTCAAGGAAAAAGACCTCGTTCAGGTTGTGGGGGGTACCGGTTGCCTGCACCGTCCAGGTGCTGCCTGCATTGGTGGTGCGGAGCAGCCGGCCATTGTCCGAAGCAATGTACCCGTTCGCGGCGCTGGTAAAGAACACGTCGTTCAGGTCGCGTCGATTGCCGAGCAAATTGCTCAGGACCCAGGTTGTTCCTCCGTCCACCGTGCTCAGGTAGGTGTCTTCCCGGCCCACGGCATACCCGGTGTTGTCGTCGGTGAAGTACACACTCTCCAGGCGCTCGGCTGTGCCGCTGCTCTGGCTGGTCCAGCTTGTTCCCCCGTCATCGGTGCGGAAGATCACCCCGTCAAGCCCGACGGCATAACCGCGGAGGGTGTTGAGGAAATACACCCCGTACAGGTTGGATCCCGTGGAAATGAACGACACCGTCCAGCTGGCTCCTCCATCACTGGATTTCACGAAGCGGCCGTTGTCGCAAACGGCAAAACCGTGCAGGTCATCCACGAACTGGAGGTCGTTGATGTCATCGCCAAAGACCGGGATGCTGGCCTGCGCAAACGTAGCACCGGCGTCGGTGGAACGGAGCATGGTGCCGGAATTGCCGGCCAAAAGGACGATGTCCGAACCGATGCGCACCGTGCTGTTTAAATCCTGTCCCGTTCCTGTAGGGGCAACGGACCACTGTGCCACGGCAGGTGCCATAGACAGGCTGCTGAGTATTAAAGCATGGAGTAACTTTTTCATGGTCTGGTTTTTTAGAGGATTAGGCACCGGGAGCTGGCGTCTTTGCGTTGCGCCAGTCCTCCCGATGGCATCAAACCTAGATCAGCCCCCAGCGCTTCCCGCCTCAATCCTGCTGAACGGGGATATTCAACGGCTGAGCGGGGCAATTGGCTGGTCTCCGGGGGTTTTTAGCAAAGCCCATCCGTTAACTTTGTGTACATGGCTGCAGCCCGAAAAAAAATGGAAAACCCACCGCCTGGGAGCATGGGCTTGTTGTTGCTGATCGCTATGCTTCCGGCTGCCCTTGGAGTGGCACGACCCCAAGCGTGGGGAAGACCCCAACGCAGCGGACTTAGTGTGGAAGTAACGCCCGCAGGCCCTTCGACCCAAAACGACCGCTATACCAGCAGCCGCGGACGCATTGACTTTGTCTCGGATGCCCCGCTGGAAAGCATCAAAGCCTGGTCAAACGACCTGCGCGGCGTCCTGGATCGCTCGGGCAACTTTGCCTTTAGCGTGACCATGGCCAGTTTTGAAGGCTTTAACTCCGGCCTGCAACGGGAGCATTTTCAGGAAAACTATCTGGAAATTGTCCGTTACCCCAAAGCATCGTTTGAAGGTCATATTATAGAGTATCCTAATTTAAATACACCGGGCACCTATCCGGTTCGGGTGCGGGGTCAGCTCACGATCCACGGGGTGACGCGGGAGCGAATCTTGCCCGGAAGTCTGCAGGTTATGCCGGACAAAAGCCTGGAAATTAGCGCGGAGTTTGACGTACCGCTTCAAGAGCATAACATATCCATACCTAAAATTATGCATCAGAAGATTGCCGAATCCATTCGGGTAACGGTCAAGTGCAGGCTAGTTTTAGCATCATGAGGCCATGGTTCCGCCTTGCATTGGCGCTGGCCTTGCTGTTGCCCGACATCGGGTTGCGTGCTCAAGTGTACGAACTAGATTTATTTAATTTTCTTCAACCTGATTTGGAGGCCGAAATCCGCTGTGTCTATCAGGACCAGACGGGCTTTCTCTGGCTGGGTACCGACCGCGGACTTTGGCGCTTTGACGGCGAAAAGACCGCAGTCCTTGCTTTCAGGCAGGAGCGTCCGGTGGCTTTAACCGTCTTGCTGAGGCACCGCGATACGCTCTTTGCCGGCTCGCCGACAGGCGTGCTGTACGCACTGCCGCCGCAGGGCGAGCTGCAGCCCCTTCCCTCGAAAGAAGGCTACCCGGCCAAGCCCATCACAGCTTTGTGTGCAGATGCCCAAGGCCGTCTGTGGATGGGCACCGCCGGAGAAGGGTTGTACTACCGGGAAGGAAGCCGCTGGTACCAGACCAGCGAACGGGATGGTTTGCCTTCCAACCAGGTCAACGCCCTGCTGGCCGATGAGGCAGAAGGGGTCTGGGTGGGTACGGACCGGGGTCTGGTGCACCTCCAACAGCGGGGTAGCCAACGAAGGTTGACGCCGCTGGCACGCGGCGGAAGCAATACCGATGCTATGGTTACTGCCTTGCTCGGTCTCGGGCAAAACCGCTTCCTGGCGGGTTTCTACTCCGGGGGAATAGGCATGTTTCGCCCGGGCGACAGCGAGACGACACCCATCGGGAATCCGGAGGAATGGGCATTTGGTCAGGTGACAAAATTGGCTGTTTCGGCCGGCCGCTGGTGGGTTGGAACGGCCAACCAGGGACTTCTGGAGGCGGATCCGCGCACCGGAGTCGTCCAGCCGGTAAGGCTCAGCGGACGAGAACAGGTGCCCCGGGTTCAGCATTTGCTGGCTTTGCGGGAAGGGCGGATCTTGAGCCTGAACCAGCAGGGGCAACTCTACAGTTTTGACCCCAGGCGGCTTGCCGCGTTTGAGCGCGGATCGGCCTACGGCGAAACGCAGGCGTTGTTGGAACGCACCGACGGATGGGTATGGTTCAGCACGCTGCAGGGGCTCTACCGGTTCCGCCCGCATCGGGACAAGGAAGCCGAGCGCGTCAGCCTGGTCGGCATTCCGGCAGACGCCGTGATGGTATCCATGTTTGAAGATGAGGAAGGTTTTCTATGGTTAGGAACCTTTGACTACGGAGCTTTCCGAATTGCCCCGGGCCAGGAAAAGGCCCAACCCATCGCAGCCAGCCCGGATGGGGAACCTTGCAGCGTGCTCAGCATCCAGCAATGGGCGGGACTGATCTGGCTGGGCACGCTGGGCGGGGTTTACGCCTGGGAACCCGGAAGCAAGGCAGCCGTTTACCTGGACCTTGGAATAGGTAAAAATTTTATTTATAGTTTAAATACTGATTCAAGAGGAGGGTTGTGGATTGGCACGGATGGTTCAGGGGCTTTTCACCTCCATCCCTCCCAACTTCCCGCTGCGGCTGCGGATCGACGTACCGGGGAGAGTTCAACGCCGCCGGACCGCCTTCGTGGAGGTCCGCTCTTGCGCGCACTGCTCCAAGCCAACCTCTCGCTTCCTCCTGTGCTCGACGGCATCACCGTGTACCGCGTGTTGCGCGACAACCGGGGAAGGATGTGGTTCCATACGCGCGAACAGGGGTTGCTGACGCTATCCGACGCTGCCGCCCAAGGCGACGAAAGCCCTTCGCCCGAAACGGTCAACCATGTTGGGGCTCCGGAAGAGGTCATGGCCATCGGCCTGGACCGGGATGGCGTATTGGTGATGTTGCACGAGCGCAGCGCGCACTGGATGCCTGACCCCGCCGAGCCCAGCCGACCGGTTGATCTGCAGGAGTTGAGGGACAGGCCCAGGCCCATGAGCAATGCCATAGCGACCCAGGGGCATCGAATCTGGTTTGGAACCAACAGCGGTCCGTATTGTCTTCAGGGTAGCCTGGAGGATTTGCAGGCGGCGCCCATTGTTTCGCTGCATCTGGCCACCGCCGCTGGAAAAGCTTTTGCGGCCGGGAGCAAGGTTTCGAGCGGCCGGCGGTTGGTGGAGTTCTTCTTTACGGCGCCCTGGATCGGGGCCAATGACGCCGTGTTGTATGAGTACGCCCTGATGGGCGGCGGAGATGAAGCCTGGCGGCTGAGCCAGGACGATCGGGCTTTCTTTAACAACCTGCCGCCAGGAAATTATACGTTTAAACTGCGTGCAAGACTCAAAGACGCGGCGCAGGCGGGTCCGGAAATCGCGTTTGCCTTTTCTATTCCGCGGCCTTTGTATGCGCAACCCTGGTTCCTGGTGCTCTGCCTGCTTGCCTTGGCCGCAGTGCTGGCGCTGTGGGTTAAACAGCGGGAGAAAAGGCTTCGCCGCATCGAGGAGGGAGAACGGGACAAAATCCGGACGCAATATGAGCTGTTGCGCAACCAGGTAAATCCCCACTTTCTGTTTAACAGTTTCAACACGCTGAGCGGTCTGATTGAGGAAGATCCCGCGCGGGCGCAAACCTACGTGGAACGGCTGTCAGGATTTTTTCGCAACGTGCTCACGCAGCGCAAGGAGGATTGCATTTCGGTGGAAGAAGAGCTGCGGATTCTGGAGGATTACTTGTCGATCCAGCGCGCCCGCTACGAAGACAACCTGGTGTTGACCCTGGATATCCCGCCCGCGTTGCGCGTGATGGCCCTTCCCCCGATGACGCTGCAGATTCTGGTGGAAAATGCGCTGAAGCACAACGTCATTTCGCGCAGCCATCCGATGCACCTGCGGATCGGCCAGGGGCCACAGGGCGGACTGGAAGTGGCCAATTCCCGCAAACCGCGCCCTACGCCTGCCGAAGGAACGGGCATTGGCCTCGAAAATCTTTCTCGTAAATTGCAGTTGATTGGCGCGCAACCGCTCATCATTCTCAGCGATGCAGAGCGCTTTTCGGTGGAGGTGCCGCTGATTGCTCAACCGTCCTCTCCCTCTCGTTATGCAAGTACTTCTGCTGGAAGATGAACCCGCGGCCGCGCGAAAGTTGCGTCGGCTGTTGGAAAGCGATGGCCGCATCAGCGGCATTGCAGGCGAAGTGGACAGCATTGAAGCGGCGCTGGACTGGGTAGCCAAACACCCCCGGCCAGAGTTAATATTTTCCGATATTGAATTGGCAGATGGGTTGAGCTTTGACGTGTTTCGCCAGTGGCCGGATTGCCCGCCGATTATTTTTGTTTCGGCTTACGATCAGTATGCCCTCGAAGCCTTTCGCTCACCCGGTGTGGATTACCTGCTCAAGCCGGTCAAAGCCGAAGAGTTAAAAAGGGCCCTGGATAAGTTTTTCTCCCTGACAGGCAAAGGCAAAGCGGTCGATCTGGAAGTGCTGCGCCAGGCTTTCGAACAAATCAATACCGTCGCCGCTCCAAAGCGCTTTCTGGTGCGTTTTGGCGAGAAACTGGTGGCCCTGCAGGCTGCCGACGCCGCCTACTACATGGTCGAAGGTCGCGCGGTGTTTTACATGGCCAAAGATGGAAAACGCTATCCTTTGGATGTCAGCCTGGAGGAAGTGGAGAAGTTGCTCGACCCCGCTGTGTTCTTTCGCATTAACCGGCAGTTCATCGTGCAGGTCCAGGCTATCCGAAACATGCATGTGGTCTCCAAATCACGGGTGAAGTTGGAACTGAACCCGCCCCACAGCGGCGATACCATTGTTTCCAAAGAGAAATCCCCCTTGTTCCGGTTCTGGATTCAGGGCAAATAGAACCAGGACCTTTTGCTCGGGAGTTTCCAAATACCCCGTTTGGGACCCGATTTACCCCGTTCAGCCACATTCAGTCCGCTGGAGCGCCCGTTAAGACCTAGATTAGCTCCATAATTTCGGGCTGATGAACATGCGAAAAGCGATTTTACTCCTGGTGGTGCTCGGCGTTATTGCCGGAGCGCTGGTTTATGTGTTTGTGGTCAATAAACCGCACACCAACGTAGCAAAGACCGAAGCTGCCTACGAGGGCCTTGCTACCGGACTGTACGAAGCCTTTCAGAACAACCCCGAAACGGCGGTGGAGCAGTATGTCGGCAAGGTCGTCCAGGTAAGCGGCATTTTGGTGGAGGTAGGGGGCACAGATGGTTCTATGAACCTGCAACTGGAAGCCGGCAACCCTATGGGCGGTGGGCTCACTGCTGCTCTGGCCGCGGCAGCCCATGAAGCGGCTGGCGCCCTGGAACCCGGGCAGAAAGTCACGGTGCGCGGTGAATGCAGCGGGCTTGATGAGGATGAAGGCGGTTTGCTGGGGGCCCTCGGTGCCACCGTGCAATTGACGTCCTGCATTGTCGTTGATTAAGTCGTAGATTTTCTGCCCACCATGAAACTTCCTTTTATCTCCCTTCAGCAGACGGCCCTGCTCCTGATGGCCGTAGCGCTGGTCCTTTCGGCCTGTCAGCACGACCCCTTCATCCCGGACGGCTGGGTGCCCCCGGTAGAACCGCCGATTGATACGCCCAACCAACCCCTGGACCCCTGCGATCCGGATTCCGTGTATTTTACCAATACCATTTTGCCGCTGTTGAACAGCAGCTGCGCCATACCCGGCTGTCACGATGCCGGAACGGCCGAAGACGGGGTCATTCTGAGCAGCTATTCGCTGATCATCAGCACCGGAGACATTGTTCCCGGAAATCCATCGGCATCCGAGGTCTATGAAAACATCACCGAAGATGATCCGGACAAAGTCATGCCCCCCCCCGGCAGCGGCGTGCCCCCCTTAACACCGGACCAGATCATGGATATTTTCACCTGGATCCAGCAGGGAGCGCTAAACAACGGCTGCGACGGTTGCGATACGGCTTCCGTGACCTTTTCAGGCAGTATTTTTCCGCTGGTTCAGACGGCCTGTACCGGTTGCCACAGTGGCCCTTCCCCCCAGGGAGGAGTGCTGCTGACCAATTTCGCGGAGATTGCCGCTTCAGCCAACAGCGGTGTTCTGATGAACGCGCTGAACGGTACCGGAGGGGTTACCCTGATGCCTTTTAATCAACCTGCACTGTCGGATTGCGCCAAGCGAACCGTGCAAATTTGGATCGAAGATGGTACGCCGAATAACTAAATCCCTACCGATCGCAGCACTGCTGCTGTTCTCCATGAGCCTGGCATTGGGCTGCTACTACGACAACGAAGAGGAGCTCTACGAATTCTACTACGCCTCTAATCCCTGCGATACCTCGAGCAGCACATTTTCTGGCACGATTTTTCCCATCATCCAGGGCAATTGTTCCATCAGCGGTTGCCATGTGGCCGGCGGATCAGGACCAGGACTTCTGGAAAACTACGACCAGGTGAAATCCATTGTGGACAATGGCAAACTGGAAAGCCGGGTGTTGGTGTTGCGCAACATGCCCCCCAGTGGCCCATTAACCGATTGCCAGATTAGCCTGATCGAACGCTGGCTTAACAATGGCGCCCAGAACAATTAAGCGTTCGCTAACCCTTTAACAAAAGAAATTCTATGAAAAATCTAATCTTGCTGGCCCTGCTCGCCGTAACGCTGCAGGCTGCGCAGGCTCAAAACCGCTGGTTTACCAAAGAAGGATACGTCAGATTCTATTCCCACACGCCCCTGGAAGACATTGAGGCCAAGAACTACCAGGTCAACAGCCTGGTGGATTTCAGCACGGGCGACATGGCCTTCAGCATGTTGATGAAAAGCTTCCAGTTTGAAAAGGCGCTGATGGAAGAGCACTTCAACGAGAAGTATGTGGAAAGTGCCAAGTTCCCCAAATCGACCTTTGAGGGCAAGTACATTGCTTCCAGCCCTATTGACCCCCGCAAGGCCGGCGAGCACAAAGTGACCGTTCGCGGAAAACTCACCATCCACGGGGTTACCCGCGATGTGGAAACCACCGGTACCTTCAAGGCCGATGGAAACGGGACCGTTATTGGCACCGCCGTGTTCACCGTTAAAGTGGCCGACTACGAAATCAAAGTCCCCGGCGTGGTGAAAGACAATATCGCCGAAAGCATCGAGATCACGGTCAAGACCGAGTACAAGCCCATGTAAGATGAGGAAAAGCCTTCAGATTGCCCTGCTGCTGTTTGCCTTCGCTTCGTTTCCCGCGCGCGCGCAGGACCTGCTGGACATGCTCAACGAAACCGAGGAGGAGCCGGTTGAATACGCGTTTGCCACCTTTAAAACAACGCGGCTCATCAATGGACATTCCATCGAAACCAATTCGGGAAAGGAGCTGTTGTTCCTGATCAGCCATCGCTTTGGCCGCATTAACGGTGGGGCGTCCGAATTCTTTGGGTTGGACAATGCCACCATTCGCCTGGGCCTGGAGTACGGCATCACCGATCGGCTTGGCGTAGGCGTTGGTCGTTCTTCGTTTGAAAAGCTCTACGATGGCTTTGTCAAATACAAAGTGCTGCAGCAAAAGTCAGGGGCCGAAAATTTTCCGGTTACGGTAACGCTCTTTGCCTCTACTGCCATCAAAACACTGGAGTGGCCGGAGCCGGAGCGCGAGAATTACTTCAGTTCCCGGATGTATTACACGTTTCAGGCGCTGGTGGCCCGCAAATTCTCCGAAGGATTCAGCCTGCAACTCAGCCCTACCCTGGTGCATCGTAACCTCGTGGATTCCCTGGCTGATGCCAACGATGTCTTTGCGCTTGGAATTGGTGCCCGGCAGAAAATCACCGGATCCCTTTCCGTGAATGCCGAGTACTTCTACGTCATTCCTGGCCAGATTTCAAGCCGGCTCAATGGCGAAGAGGTCCAAAATGCGCTTTCCATCGGCCTGGACCTGGAAACAGGCGGTCACGTCTTTCAGTTGCACATGACCAATTCCAGGGGCATGGTTGAGAAACTCTTTGTCACCGAAAGCACCGGCAACTGGCTGGATGGGGACATCCATTTCGGCTTCAACATCAGTCGGGTGTTCAGCCTGGGCAGTTCCGAGGGGAAGGGCGAAAAGAAAAAGAAGGGCGACGATTCCTGAGGCAAAACCTTACTGAGGCGGGAAGATGAGCAGCGGCACCTGCGTGTGCATAGCCAGACGCCGGGTCATGCTTCGATGGATGAGTTTCTGCAGGAAAGGATGGTGTTCTCTGATCATGACCAGAAGGTCAACCTCGTTCTCTTCGCAATAACTGGCCAGGGCTTCCTCCACATCGTGTCCACTTAAGACTTCCCCTTTCGCCTGGCCTTGACCGTGCATGGAGCGGTAAGCATTTAGCGACCCGGAAATTACTCCGCTGGTAGCTGCCTGTACTTCTTCCACAACATGCAGGAAAGTCAGGTCTGCCTCAAAATTGGCAGCCAGTTCATCCAGTTCATGCAGCAGATCGCCTTCTCCAAGCGGGGAATCAATCGCACAGGCGATATGGCGGAAGGGCTTGAGTGGCACCCCATGAGGGACGGCCAGAATCGGGCGGTCGGAGCGCCCTACCACCGCAGCGGTAACGCTTCCAAACAAGGCCCCACTGATGCCTCCTGCACCACGGGTGCCCATCACAATCCAATCCGCCTCTTCTTCGCGGGCCAGCCGACTGATTTCGCCAGCTGCAAAACCTGTTCGCACGACCGTCCTGAACTCAACAGCGTTTACCACCCTGGCCATGGCTTCGCTTTCTTCGCCCAGGGCTTTGACCATGCGCTGCATGCGTTCATGCAACCGCTCTTCGAGCATCGCGTCCACTTCTGCTGTGGCTACTTCGGCATAGGGATCCGTCATCGGAACACCCTGCACATGCAGCAACTTGAGGACCGCATGGTAACGGTTGGCCAAATCAACGGCCAGGCGAAAGGCTTCGCTGCTGGGCTCAGAGAAGTCAACGGGAACGAGTATGGATTTCATGGCGAAGGTTTTTCCGTGAGGTTCAAGCCCGGCTCTTAGCTGCCGAATCCGGCGATTTGGATTGAAGTTGACGCTTATGTGCGGTTTTTACAACCCAAACCGGAACATCTTCTACTGCCTGCAGCAAACTTTCGGTGACCGAACCGATGAGTGCACCGGTCAGACCGCTGCGACCCTTGCCTCCAATCAGGACCATGTCCGCGGGAATGTCGCTCGCGCTCTCTGCAACCGTTCTGGCTACACTGCGGTCGGCTTTGGCATTCACGATGACCCGGGACTTAGGGCTTTGGTACTTCTCTTTAAATTCCTCCATTTGCTCCTCTGCGGCTTCGCGCAGCAGATCCACCATGTTGGAGCCGGCCAGGCCATCATAGTAAATCGACGACGGCAGGTGGCAGGCGTGGAAGAGGAAAACTTCTGCACCATGCACGTGTTCGCTGATCCACTCGGCCGTTTCAAGGGCTTTTGCAGACGGGGCCGAAAAGTCAGTGGGAACCAGAAAAGTCCGCATTTGGAATCCGGGTCTTTCCGGCACAAAGAGAACAGAACAATCGGACTTGCGCGCAATTCTGCGCGGGATAACGCCACTTCCACCGACTCTTTTCTTGCGACCCATGATCATGAGTTCCGCCGATTTGATGTGCGCCCAGCGCAACATTTGGCTTTCGGGCTTGCCTTCCACCACCAGGCACTCGGCTGCGTAGCGATCCATTTCCGGGAACTCCTCCCGAACCAACTGCTGCATGTCGCGAACCAGGCGTTCGTCCAGCGGCAATTCAGGTTCTGCCAGGGCACTCTTGGCGATGTCCGGCAAATCAAGGTTGGGATAGACGTGCACAAAATAAATCTTGTCCGGACCTAAAAGATCAGCCAGCGATGCCGTGTATTCAATCACGGCGCGGTCCATCGCAGTAAAGTCAAGACCAACGATCCAGGTGATTGGGGTTTTCATGGGGGATGGTTTTACTTGATCCAAACCTACCGTACCACGGCTTAGCCGGGCATGAGTGCGCTCATGCCGGAGGCTAACTTTCATCAAAAACGGGTCGCGCTCTGATCCGTTTAAATTCGCCATGCGAAACAATTCAACCAGTTCAGCGCGGAACGGAACCCGCCCAACGATAGACAACTTGCCGTTGATTTCGAGGGCAGGCGTGCGGGATATTCTGCGATCCAGGAGTTGGTCTAAATCCTGAACAATAGATAAATCTATGGCGATGCCCAGCGACGATGCAGCCTGGCGAACTTTGTCTTCCATCAGGCGTTGCCGTTCACAGCCGGTACCAAATATTCTCAGACGAAGCATGGGATCAGGCAGGAAAAACCATGAGCGGAGAGCGGGCGTGCCAGGCCATTTCGCGAGTCAGGCTTTCGGTATCCCATTCTTCTTCCCGGCGATGACGGCTGCGCAAGACCAACCAATCGGCTTCCCGATTCTCCAGGTAATCGCGAAGCGTTTCCGCCAGATCAACCCCGCGGACCAGATCGAAGGCACAGCGGTCGTCTTCCATCAGGTCATGGAAAGTCTGCTGAAAGTTCTGGTATTCGTCGGCCTGGTCAAAAACGGCGTGTTCGCGGATGTGGAGCACCGTCAACCGCGCATCCAGCTGCGCGGCCAGGTATTGCAGGAAGCGCAGGGTTTCCCGGTCATTATCCTGAAAATCAACCGCGTAAACGATGTGCGCAGGGTCCCGGTCCAGCGAGCCGTCCGGGATGACCAGAACGGGCACATCGGAAGTGCGCAACATAGCCGTTGCCACGGAGCCCAGCCCCCCTTCGACCAATTCATGGGCACCTTGGGTGCCCATCACAATCAGGTCACAGGAAAAGCGCTTGCTGAACGATGCGGTGCCTTCTTCCGGATAGTCTTCTACCAGAACGGACTCTATGTGCACCAAATCGCCGGAGCGTTTCAGGCCGGCAGGCTTGCCCGAGGCGAGAAACTCTACCATCATGGACCCAAGCCGGGTACGTTCTTCGGCTACCCAGGCCTCTTCGCGGTTGCCTTCGGCGAAGGCGCTGACCGGAACACGAAAGGCGTGAAGGGCTACGACATCCGCATCCAGCGCCGACGCCAGCCGCAGGGCATGATCCATGGCATGCCTGGACAATGGACTGAAGTCGATGGGAACGAGTATTCGTTTCATGGTAACCGAGTTTGCCCTCAAAATACCCGGTTCCCCGTCAGTTTGACCATGACCTGTATCATGGCTTGCGCTCACCTCCATCAATAACACCAGCGTGCGGGGCTGCTTGCCTGCTCAAAAGACCCCTTGGTCTGGCCATTTACCCCTAATTTTGAAGCCCCTGACGGAATGAACAGCCTCAAAAACAGCCCGGAAGCCTTTTTACAATCCGTCTTTGATACCGCGGTGGACGGAATCGTGGTTATTGACCAGCAGGGCAGTATGTTAACCGTTAATCCTTCCGCGGGCAGGTTGTTTGGGTATTTGCCCCAGGAAATGGTGGGCAAGAACGTCAGCATGCTGATGCCTAACCCCCACCGGGACCAGCACGACCACTACATCCATCGCTACCTAAAAACCGGCCAGGCCCGCATTATCGGGATTGGTCGGGAAGTAGAAGGCCGCCGAAAAGATGGCAGTAGCTTCCCTTTCCGCTTGAGCATCAGCGAGGTGCTGCTCGACAATGGCCAGGTAGGCTTCACCGGCATCATCCACGACATCTCGGAGGTGAAACAAGTGGAGCATGAACTCAGGGAACTCAACGCTGAACTGGAAGGCAAGGTGCGGGAACGCACCGAAGAGCTATCCAAAGCGGTGAACAGACTGTTGACCACCAACAGCGACCTGGAACACGAGGTGAGCGAACGACGGCGCACCGAAAACAAGTTGCGCCGGATCCACGTGGAATTGGAAGAGGCCCTGAACCGGGAGAAAGAACTCGGCGACCTGAAATCGCGCTTTCTGACCCTGGCCTCGCATGAGTTTCGCACGCCGCTCACCACCATCTTGTCCTCTGCCTCGCTGATCGGCCGCTACGATGACCAGGTCGGGCAATCCAAGCGCCTTCGGCACATCGAGCGCATTCACGGTGCGGTCCGCACATTGACCGGCCTGCTCGAGGACTTTCTCAGCGTGGGCAGGTTGGAAGAAGGCAAAATCCAGGTCAACCTGGAGGAAGCTAACCTGGAAGAAAAACTACGGGAATGGATCGCTGATTTTCAGGAAAGCCTGTGGAAGGAGGGCTCGCTCCAGTTCCACGGTCCGGAGGGCATCAACCTGAACACCAGCACCGACCTGCGGATTCTGCAGACCATTCTGCTCAACCTGCTGTCCAACGCGGTTAAGTATTCCAACGAGCCCATCAACATTGTGGTGACGTTGGCTCGCCAGGATAACCTGGCCCTGATCAGCGTTCAGGACAACGGCATCGGCATTCCGGAAAAAGACATGGAGCACCTGACCGAGCGATTTTTCCGAGCTACCAACGTCAGCCATATTCAGGGCACCGGCCTGGGTCTGCACATTGTGCGCGAATACGCCGAGCTGCTCGGGGGCAACCTCTCCATCCAATCCCAGGCCGATGTGGGCTCCACGTTTACTGTACTCCTCCCGCTAAGCACTTGATTGTCTGACCATTATACGATAGCCAAGCAAAGATCAACGCTTTCCAAACAACCCTTCACTGCATGAAAGGCATCATTGTACTCATCGAAGACAACACAGATGTTCGCGAGAACATTGCTGAAATCCTGGAACTGGACGGTTATGAGGTGCACGCCGCCACTAACGGCAAAGAAGGCGTTCGGCTGGTGCGCGATCAGAACCCCGACCTGGTCATCTGCGACATCATGATGCCGGAACTGGATGGTTACGGGGTGCTGCACATGCTCAACCGGGATCCCAAAACGGCCCACATCCCATTCATTTTTCTGACTGCAAAGTCCGAGCGCGAAGACTTCCGGAAGGGCATGAACCTGGGGGCCGATGACTACATCACCAAACCTTTCGAAGAGCTCCAGCTGCTCGACGCCGTTCAAATGCGGCTCAACAAGCGCCGGCAATTTCAAACCCGCGAAATCAGCCGTGATGCGGACGGCATTTCCACCTTCATCAGCGACGCCAAAGCCTCCGGCGCCCTGCAGCACCTTTCCGAAGACCGCGAAACGCGCCGGCTGCGCCGCAAGGAAACCATCTTCCGCGAAGGCGACCGCCCCCGCTACCTCTTCCTGCTGCAAAGCGGTAAAGTCAAGGCTTACCGGGTCAGCGAAGACGGCAAAGAATACATCACGGACCTGTACAAACCCGGCGACTTTTTTGGCATCAGCGCCCTCATGCGCGAAACCACCTACGGCGACACCGCTGAAGTGTTGGAAGACGCCGAAATTGTCCTCATCCCCGCCGACGATTTCTACGCCCTGGTACACATCGACAAAGACGTAGCCCACCGATTTATTCAGTTGCTTGCCAATCACCTGGAAGAAACCGAAATCCGTTTGGTGCGCCAGGCCTACGATTCGGTCCGCAAACGCGTGGCCGATGGTCTGCTGCTGCTGGAAAGCCGCTACCAGGAGCAACAGGCGAAGGGCCCCTTCGCCATGCACATCATGCGCGACGACCTGGCGGGCATTGTAGGCACCGCCAAAGAAACCGTCATCCGCACGCTGACCGACTTCCGGCAGGAAGGCCTGGTCGAGATTGGAGCTTCCGGCGAAATCATCATCAAACATCGAGAAGGGCTCGAGAACATTATCGCATAAGGCAACAAGTTCTGAGCCCTCCGTGCTTTCCTCATCGGAAAGCCCCCCGTCAAATATGCGTTAGTGCTGGTCTTTTTCCTCAGCGGTATTTCGCCCTAACATAGCGTGAATCGGGCACCAGCTTGTGATGGCAAACAGAAACACCGGTACCACCAACATCATGAGCCACAATTGCTGGGTCAACCCGCCAACGATGCCTAAAAGCATCATAACGGCATAGCGAATGATGATGTCATTGAAGCCCATGTTGTAGTCAAAAAAATGGGACTGTTGATGGTTGACTGTGCTCATAAGACTGGTGTTTTGTTTGATTCAAAAGTACCGGGGTAACCAGCGCTGTCCGATGACCGCGCTCATCAACGCCCATGATCTGAACACGGTCGTTTTCGGGCTGCTGTTCTCGGGCGAAAGGCCTCCGCGGGCAAGGCTAAGGCTTGACCACCAGCAGGGCTTGTCGCTCGTGGCGGTCCACAAGGCCTTCGGTTACGCTGCCGACCAGAAAGCGCTCCACCGCTGAATGGCCTTTGGCGCCCATAATCACCAGATCGGCCGGGTGTTCGTTCAGGTAATGGTGAATCTCGCGCGAAGGGTTGGCGGCTTCGGCAGGCAACAAAACGGCCTTGCCCAACAAATCCGATGCGTCGCACTTGTGCAGGAAACGCTCCAGCGCATCACGGGCATTGGCCCCCATGATCCGTTCAAACTGGGCCGCAGAACGCGACAATTGGAAATGGCCGGGCGGTACATCAAAAACATGCAGCACCGTAATGGTTATGTCGTCCAGTCTTTCGGCAATTTGCCGGGCTTGAGCGATAGCCGCTGCACTTTCCGACGAGAAGTCCACCGGAACGGTGATGTTCTGGATGGTCGGCTCCGTGGATTCTGGCAAAATCAGCACGTTGCAGGGCAGCTGCCGCATGAGTCGCTTGACCTCTACAGCGTTTTCGCGACCGTCCAGGTGCCGTCCTAAAAGCACCAGATCCACGGCTTTGACTTCAGCCCAATGGCGGATCTGCGGTTCGGCTCTGCCTTCAATCACCTCTGCATGCACATTCGACGGACCCGGATCACTGAAATAGCGGTGAACCCGGTGGCGAATGTTGCTGGCCAGAATTTCGTCAAGCGGCTTATTGTAAGGGTCCTCGTCTTTGAAACGGGGCAGAAAGTCCAACTGCTGCACCAGCGAAGGGGCACAGTGCACAAAGTAGAGGTCGTCCGGACGGTAAATCTTGGAAAGGAATTCGGTATAGCGGATCAGGGCTTCATCGGTATCGCTGAAGTCTAAAGCGACCAAAAAACGCTTAAAGGCGGTCATGGCATAATCCTTTGGGCCAAAAATGGCCGGAAGATAGCCACTAGGTTCATGTCTGCGGTCAATGGAGGTTCTGAGCCTCGTCAGCGGGCGGTGGCCTGGTCAGCGAACCGCGGGCAAATCAACGAGCGCCACTTTAGGCAGGGCTTAAATACCGGGCGGCCCGGTTGTCCAAATAGCAACCGGGCCGCTCACGGTAAACGCACCAATCAATCTGGGACAAAGATGCGGGTTACCATCCTGCCGATATGTGACTGCAGTCACGCAACGCCGTGACGTGACGCTGTTCTTACAGCCCCGGTGACTGCGTCCTCGCTCGCGTGACGGCCTGCAACCGCCTCCGGCAGGGTCATAAAAACCCGCTCCCGGCCGAGTTTGTCGAAAAAGCCGGCGTGTTCGAGCTTGTCGCGCACAGGTCCGATCAGCCCTGACAGCCTTAGCTCCATGCCATGGCGGTTCAATTCCTCCAAGACATCGCCCAGGCTGTGCAAGCCGGTAGAATCAATGGCCGAAACGGTGGAAGCATCCAGAATCACCACGCGAGTTCCCGGCCTCGCCGCGAGGTTGTCGCGGATGGCTTGTTGCCAGAAGGAGGCGTTAGCGAAGAACCACTGCCCGTCCGGGCGCAGAATCAGCGTGTTCGGAGGCTCGATGGCCTCGGGAAAACGCTGCACGTTGCGGAAAATGCCCTTTCCCCCATACTCGCCCAGCACTGCGTAGTGGGGCCGCGAAGAGCGGTACACCAAATCCGCGATGGACAGGGCAACGCCGGCAAGAATGCCCGCCTCAACCCCCAGGGTAACCGTGACGCCAAACGTGGCCACGAGCATGAACAGGTCGCGGCGGTCGTTGCGGTACAGGTAGCGAACCTCCTTAAGGTCAATGAGCCCGTAAACCGCCACCAAAATGATGGCGGCCAGCACCGCCTGGGGCAGGTTGTAAAACAGCGGCGTCAGAAACAGCAAGGTTAAAGCGATGAGGACGGCGCTGATGATGGCCGCCATGCCGGTCTGTGCGCCGGCCTGGTCGTTGACCGCCGTGCGTGAGAAGCCCCCGGTTACCGGGTGAGCCTGGAAAAAGGAACCGCCAATATTGGCGGCCCCCAGGGCAATCAGTTCCTGGTTGGCATCCACCTCGTAGTTGCGGTGCTTGCGCTGGATGGCAAGGGCCACAGCGTAGGATTCCATGAAAGAAATCAGCGATATGGTCAGGGCGATGGGGGCCAGGCTCTGCACCGCTGCCCAGAGCCCGCCCGGGTAGGCCAGCAGGGAATCGGTGGCAAATGGAAGCCCGGGCATGGGTAGGCCGGACGGAATCTGCCCAATGATTTTGACCCCTGCCGCGCCCAGGGAAAAAGCCTGCACCGCTGCAATCCCCGCCACGACCGCCAGCAGCGGGCCGGGCAGACGTGGATCGAGCCGTTTGCCCGCCAGAATCAGGGCGATGGCCCCCAGACCCAGGGTCAGCGTCAGGCCATGAACCTGGCTCAACTGGGCGAACAAGGCTGCGAGCAGCACGTGCAACGCCTGCGTGGATGGCAATGGAATACCCGCCAGGTGCTTGAGCTGGCTAAATCCGATGATCAGCGCGGCCCCGGTGGTAAAGCCGCTGATAACCGGGTGCGACAGAAAATTGACCAGAAAACCGAGCCGCATCGCGCCCATGCTCAGCTGCATCAGGCCCACCATCAGGGCCAGCAAAATAGCCAGCGACAGAAACAGCGCCGGATCGGACCCGGCCAGCTGCCCAACCCCGGTGTTGACCAGCAAACTGATGAGCGCCACAGGCCCCACGGCCAACTGCCGAGAAGTTCCAAACAGTGCATACACCAGCAAGGGTACCGTAGAGGAATACAGCCCGTAGATGGGCGGCAACCCCGCGATCATGGCATACGCCATGCCCTGCGGAATCAGCATTACGCCCACAGTCAGTCCGGCAAACAGGTCCCCCCGCAGCCATTCCCGGCGATAATCGCGCATCCAGCGAAGTCCAGGTAAGAAACGTTCCAGCATACAGTGCTCTCAGGTAATGAGCAGGCAAAATTGAGGGGCTGCCGGAACGATGTCGGTGACAAAAGTCCCTGAGGTGCCAACTCTT
>Ga0172372_10003120_pt1 | contig 24680 bp, 22 predicted proteins | sample LakKiv5m_2_FD_114544 | JGI IMG/M metagenome (GOLD analysis project Ga0172372, IMG submission 114544) | Freshwater microbial communities from Kabuno Bay, South-Kivu, Congo - kab_092012_9.5m | ecosystem: Environmental > Aquatic > Freshwater > Lake | place: Democratic Republic of the Congo...
GAGTTGGTTGGAGGAAAAATTACGATCTCTTGGCACATCTGCCTGCCCGCCTTACCACCTTGTAGTTGTTATTGGTGGCACTAGTGCAGAGCACACCGTTAAAACTGCAAAGTTAGCTAGCACCAAGTATCTAGATTCATTACCTACTACCGGAGATGCCAAAACTGGCCGTGGCTTTAGAGATTTAGATTTAGAAAAGGATATTTTAAAGTTAACGCAAAGTATTGGCATCGGTGCTCAATTTGGTGGTAAGTACTTCTGTCATGATGTCCGGGTAGTTAGGTTGCCAAGACATGGAGCTTCACTACCAATTGCCATCGCTGTTTCCTGCTCAGCAGATCGCCAAGTTAAGGCAAAAATTAATAAGGATGGAATCTTTATTGAAAAACTAGAGACTGAACCTGCTCATTTCCTACCAGTAGAGGGAGAAAATGAATTAACTGAGCATGAAATTCATATTGATTTAAACCAGCCAATGGCTGCGATTTTGGCACAGTTATCAAAGCACCCTGCTAAAACTAGGGTCAATCTAACTGGCACCTTAGTGGTAGCCCGCGACTTAGCGCATGCAAAGATTAAAGAGTTGCTAGATAATGGTAAGCCAATGCCAGAGTACTTTAAAAATCACGCCATCTACTACGCCGGTCCAGCTAAGCGCCCAGATGGATACGCCTCTGGTTCATTTGGTCCAACAACTGCTGGCCGAATGGATTCATATGTTGAGCAATTTCAAGCAGCAGGTGGATCTTTAATCATGCTTGCAAAAGGAAATAGATCAACAGCAGTATCACAAGCATGTAAAAAGAATGGCGGATTTTATCTAGGTTCAATTGGTGGGCCGGCAGCGAGATTGGCGCAAGATTGTATTAAAAAAGTTGAGCTTTTAGATTATGAAGAGCTAGGCATGGAGGCGATCTGGAAAATTGAGGTTGAGAATTTTCCAGCTTTTATAATTATTGATGATAAGGGAAATGATTTCTATGCCGATATTAGAAAGCCAATCAGTATTGGTAAGCGTCCCTAATTAATCTTTAAAAAACTAACCTGATTAATACCAATTAGATCGTTTTGATTTACTCCAGGCACTGCATGGGTACTTATATCTTTCTTCAATATATTTAAGTCCCCAAGTTATTTGAGTTACAGGATTAGTTCGCCAATCAGTACCAACTATTTCCATCTTGGTAGCAGGCAGTGCCTGCGCAATTCCATGAGCTCCTGAGCTCTTATTTCTTGCTTTATAATTCCACTTACTTTCCTTGGTCCAAAGATTATCTAGGCAGGTAAACTGCTTTTCAGACCAACGGTATTTTTGTGTAATTATCTGACGAGCTACCTCTTTGGCACCTTCGGCTTGGCGAGCGCTCTCCACTTGGCGGGCAGCAATTGAAACCAATGCCATCGCCGATGCATCCACCACCTTGATTGAGTCCAATTCAAGAAGGGAGGGCACACCTGGGTTAGGGTCAAGATTTTCTTCCCCGGGAAGCACTGGGCTGGGTAGTTGATCTGCTGGGATAGTTATAAATACCTGTTGGATATTGCTAGAGGCATTAGCTGGCTCAATAATTGCCAAGAAGAAGGCAAGGCAGGCAGCAGACAGGGAGAGTCTACGAGTCCGCTTACTGCGGATAGTAGGTAATGAGCTCTTCATACCCACCCCTTTCTTCACCTTCAAGGTTGCAATCGCCCACTTTGGACAAGTGCAGAGTGCCAGCCAGGTGTTTGAGGGGCAACTTTATAGAGGCGTGTGGCGCGATTATATTTATATTCACAGGTTTTTTCATATGCAAAACTGCAGGTCAGAAAGGATAAAGTCTGATTTATCCGTTATGTCTTTGCGTAGGTATTTACCTAGCTGGTGAAGTTAATTGGCTCCTCTAACATCTCTGTAACTAGGGCTGCAATCTGGGATCTCTCACTTCGGGTAAGGGTGATATGGGCAAATAATGGATGCCCCTTTAAGGATTCAACTACTGCAACCACACCATCATGGCGGCCGACCCGCAGATTATCCCGTTGGGCGATGTCATGGGTTAGTACTACCCGAGAGCCCTGGCCAATTCTAGAGAGCACCGTAAGGAGTACACCCCGCTCTAAGGATTGGGCCTCATCTACTATGACAAAGGAGTCATGTAAAGAGCGACCCCGAATATGAGTTAGCGGTAGGACCTCAATTAAGCCCCGCTCTACAACCTCATCTAAGACCTGCTGACTTACTAGGGCGCCTAATGTGTCAAAGACTGCCTGTGCCCATGGTGACATCTTTTCATTCTCAGTTCCTGGCAGATATCCAAGCTCTTGCCCACCTACTGCATAAAGCGGGCGGAAGATAACCACTTTTTTGTGCAAGCGTTTTTCCAATACCGCCTCTAGGCCAGCAGATAAGGCCAGTGCGCTTTTTCCAGTTCCAGCTCTTCCCCCTAAGGAAACTATTCCAACCTCAGGATCTAATAAAATATCTAATGCCACTCGCTGCTCAGCACTTCTGCCATGTAAACCAAAAGCTGATCTATCTCCTCGAACTAATTGCAATTTTTTGTCAGCAGTTACCCGTGCCAGTGCACTGCCTTTTTCGGAGTGTAAGACCACTCCAGTATGGCAAGGATATTTTTTGCCTAGCTCATTTACAATTTTTTCTGATTCATAAAGTGAATCAATAATTGTTGAACCTACACTCTCCTCAACCATGCCGCTCCAGCCGCTGGTGCTAGCTAATTCAGCTCGATACTCCTCTGCCTCAACTCCAACTGAGGAGGCTTTTACTCTAAGTGGTAGATCTTTTGATACCAATACAACTCTACGACCATCTGCCATTAGGTTTTTTGCAATTGCTAAAATCCTTGAATCATTTGATCCGTCTCGTAAAAATCCTGCAGGCAGAGTTGAAAGGTCAGAATGGTTTAGTTCAACTGATAATGAACCACCATCATCATTTAGTTTTACTGCTTGATCTAATCTGCCACTTTTAATTCTAAGATCATCTAAAGTTCTAAGAGCTGATCTAGCAAAGTAACCAAGCTCTGGATGATCGCGCTTGATCTCTAACTCGCCAATTACAGTAATTGGAATTATTACTTCGTGTTCGGCAAATCTGGTTAGGGCTACTGGATCTGCAAGTAGGACACTGGTGTCTAAAACATATGTGATTCGAGCAGGGTTTGGCTGATTAGATACTGACTTTAAGACAATAGATTCGCTCGCCAATTTCTATCATCGCAATCTGTTTAATTGTGCTCGGATTAGGAAGTAGATTAAAGGTAAATTATCGAGCTTAAATTTTGGTGCAGACACGCAAGGTTTAAAGGTTAAGTTTAGATAAAGAGTAATTACCTAGAGCCGTTTTTAACCTGGCGTTCGATCCAAAAGGAGGCTACCGGCAGGGTGCCGGCTAGTAGAAAGAGCGCAGTTGAGATCAGCGACCTTCGTTGAGCAATAGCAAGGTGAAGTGCAGCCAGTAGGTAAATTGGGTAGGTAAAGCCGTGCACAATTGGAATCCAGATAAAACTCTCATAAAAAGTTTCTGATGCAACTAAGTATTTAGCTGGCATATATCCAAACCAAAGTAGTAACGACATAACCCCAGCCCAGATAGCCATTACTCTAAATCTGAAAATTACTCCACTCATTTTTTATTACCTACCTTAGTTGACTTTGGTTTTCTAAACTGCGGAAACAATGGTGCGATTAAGAGTAGTACCGCCATAAACCACCAGACCACTACATATGAGATGTGTTGCCAGTAAAAAGTTGTAATCCGCTGTGAAATTTGCGGTGATGGGATTGGAGAAAATTGGGTATCTATCTGTGGTGATAATTTTTCACTTTTTAAAACAATATATCCATCGTATAGAAATGGGGTCTGCTCGCTTACAACAAGTGCTGGATCGATTCTAGATAGCTCACCTGGTTTTGGAAATGCTCGATCAACATTTTGCCTTGGATAGAGCCGGCCAACTACTTCAACATTTGATGAAATCTCAGTTAGTGGTTCACTAGCTAAGCCGCGGACTATAAGCACTGAGTGACCGGTATCAAGATTTAATAATCTAACATCCAAATCCACAATCTTCTCATCAACTAGTTTTTGATCTCTGGCTATGTATTTATCTGAGTATTCACCAGAAGCAGAGACAATTCGATTAACTGCTTTAAGTGGAATATTTAGGCCGGCAGATGAAACTTTAGATAATTCAATTACGGGTTGATCAGCAACTGGCGCAGTTGAAGCACTTAAATTCTGAGCCTTATTTAATTGCCAAACCCCAAGTTCAAATCCGGTATAGATCAAAAGTAGCCAGGCAACGGTAAATACAAACTGCTTAGCTAGTTTTTTCATAAAATTAAAACTACTCTTGATCCTTACGATCTAGTAACCGCTTATATCTACGATAGAAACTCACCATGAGAAATACCATAGCTAAACTCAGAAAAATCATGGTTAGGGAGCCAGCAACCCCCATATCAAAATTTCCAGCCTCATCCTCCATTGCCGCTCCTATCTAATTAATATGCTAAGCCTACTTAAGCATTGCCAATTGGTTCTACACTTAGCATGTGACTCATCCCAAAGTATCGAGTGATCCAAGGCTGCGCGAGCGCTACGGGATTAAGTCTGCTGGTAAAAATCGGATCTGGATCATACTCTTTTCACTTTTTCTGGTTTTATCCTGGTTTATTTGGAGTGGCACAAACTTTGCAAACCCAGATATCAAATCAACCTTAATCTCATTTAAAGTTGTGAGCGATCAAAAAATATCAATCACATACAAAATTTTAGTAAGAGATACCGCCATGGAGCATAGCTGTTCACTTGTGGCAAAGGATATTGATAAAAACACGGTAGGAGAGGTGGTGGATCTTATGCCAGCAAGTTCATTGGCGATAGGTGAAAACCAGCGCACCGTTGAGATCTCCACTCGATTACCCGCGGTAAATGCAGGAATTGCCAGTTGCCAGTAGCCTTTCTCCTCTTATGAACCAACCAACTCAAACCTGGCTTACCCAAGAAGCAGCCGATCGCCTTAAATCAGAGCTTGCTGATTTAGAGGGTCCACTTCGCGCAGAAATTATTAAAAAAATTGAAACCGCTAGAGCTGAGGGAGATTTAAAAGAGAATGGTGGCTACCACGCAGCTAGAGAAGAGCAAGGAAAAATTGAAGGACGAATTCGCCAACTAAAACATATGTTAGAAAATGCCCATATTGGAGTGCCACCAGCTAGTGAATCTGGAGTAGTTGGACTTGGCATGCTTATTACTGTTGATATCGCAGGAGATGAATTAAAGTTTTTATTAGGTTCTAGAGAAATTGCAAGTGGTGATATTGATGTCTACTCTGAAAAATCTCCACTTGGCAGTGCTGTGCTTGGAGCAAAAGTTGGCGAAACTGTTAATTACACCGCACCAAATGGTAAACAGATTGCAGTAGCAATCTTAGAAGCACAACCTTTTATCTAAATAATTATTTACTAACGCGGTTGTACTTTCTAACGCTTAATGGAACAAAAACTGCCATAATTAAAATCATATAAATCACTGACATTAGTAATGGATTATCACTTGGAAATGATCCGGCAGTTGCGCCAAACTCATTTTTTAAGCCAAATAACTCACGACAACCTGCGACCATGGTTGAAACAGGATTCCATTCAGCAATATATTGCAGTGGTCGTGGCATTCCAGTTGTTGGTGCAAAAGCATTAGATAGAAAAGTTAACGGAAAGACGGCAATAAAAGTTGCATTTGTAGCAACTCTCTCCTCCCTTACTGATAAACCAATTAAGACGCCTATCCATGACATTGCAAAGCCAAAAACCAAAAGGAAAACAAAACCTAAAGTTACACTTAGTAATCCTGAAGTTGGCCGCCATCCCACTACATATCCAGTAATTCCCATAGCTAAAAGAACAACCACATTTAGTGCGCCATCGCCAAGTGTTCTACCAAAGACGACAGCAGATCTTGAAATTGGCAGTGATCTAAATCTTGAAATCAATCCCTTTTGCATATCAGCAGTTAAGCCAACTGCTGTGCCAGCTAAGGTAAAAGCCACTGTTTGTACAAATATGCCAGGCATCAGTAATTGAACATAACCGCCTGGTTGACCAGTATCGATTGATCCACCAAATACATATCTAAACAAAAGAACAAACATAATTGGTTGAATTATTGAAAATAGAATCAACTCTGGAACTCGTGCTAGTTGCAGCAACTGCCGCTTGGTAATAATTAGAGCATCTGAGATTGCATTCATTATCTACCCCTTTTCTTACCTGTAGTAGCTAAATCTTCATCCTTTTTCTCCTCTGCAACATGCCCAGTTAAGGAAAGAAACACATCGTCTAGTGATGGGCGCTTTAGCCCAATATCTAAGGGATGAATTCCTTTTTCATCAAGTAATTTTGCAGCTTCAATTAGCGCTTTACTGCCAGTTGTAACTGGAGCTGAAATTTGTCGTAATCCTTCATCAACATTTATGGCACCACCGCTAACTTTTGCCACTATCTCTCTGGTTGCAACCATGTGTTGATTTTCAACTACTATTTCAAGGCGTTCGCCACCAACCTGTTTCTTAAGAGTATCTGAAGTTCCTCGGGCAATAACTCTTCCATGATCAATAACTGCAATTTCGTCCGCTAAATGATCAGCTTCTTCTAGGTATTGAGTTGTGAGCAATAAAGTTACACCACCTTTAACTAATTCACTAATGACGCCCCACATATCTTGGCGACCACGTGGATCTAATCCAGTTGTTGGTTCATCTAAAAACAATACTTTTGGCTTAACTATCAATGAAGCAGCTAAATCTAATCTACGACGCATTCCGCCGGAATAGGTTCTAATTGGTCTTTTTGCAGAATCAGCTAACGAGAATTGTTCTAGTAATTCAACCGCACGTTCTTTAGCTTGTTTTGCTGACAAGTGATAAAGCCGGCCAAACATAATTAAGTTATCCCAGCCTGTTAAAGTTTCATCTACAGCTGCATATTGACCTGATAGGCCAATAATCTTTCTAACCTCATCAGGATTTTTTAAAACATCAATTCCAGCTACAGTTGCTCGCCCCGAATCTGGCGTAAGTAATGTTGCTAGAACTCTTACTGTTGTGGTTTTACCAGCGCCATTAGGTCCAAGTACTCCTAAAACAGTACCTTCTTCAACATCAAGATTTAAACCATCTAATGCTTTAACGGAGCCCTTGTTATAGCTCTTGTGAAGGTCTTCTGCAATGATTGTTTTCATGGTGTTATCTTAACAAGAAAAAGAGGTAAACTATTCCTCTTACAAAGAATTGTTTAATTTGAGTTAAAACAACGGTAGAGGCGAGGAAAAGTAGATGAGAAGTGTAAAAAATATATCAAAGTCGATTGATCAAACCAGGACTGCTAGTAAGGCATTAGGTTAAAGAGCATTGAACAATGTAAGTAAAAATCCATTCGCACAACTGCCTAGAGAGGTTGCGATACTTTCAACAGTTTCATTTTTAGTTGCAATTGGTTTTGGTTTGATTATCCCTGCAATTCCGATCTTTGCGGCATCCTTTGGGGTTAGTAAGACTGCTATTGGTTTGATTATTTCTTGTTTTGCAATTGTTAGATTTGCTTCGGGCTTAGTATCCGGACGCCTAGTTGATAAGTTTGGTGAGCGTGCAGTACTTGGCTTTGGCTTGTTTATGGTCTCTTTTTTTACTCTACTGACTGCGCTATCGCAGAGTTACAGTCAATTACTAATTTTTAGATCATTGGGAGGCCTTGGCTCTTCAATGTTTTCCGTCTCAGCTGGTTCACTACTTATGCGATCAGTAAGTGATGACTACCGTGCTAGAGCGCAATCGCTATATAACGGTGGGTTTCTATTAGGTGGAATATCAGGACCGGCAGTTGGTGGAATCCTGGCTGGCATCTCACTTCGTGCTCCATTCTTTGTCTACTCAATCACACTAGCAATGGCAGCAGTTACCGCCCTGTTTTTCTTAAGTGAAAAGAAACTAGGAAAGAAAGTAGATCTACCTACCGATCAGATAGGACAAACAACGTTAAAGCAGGCTTTAAAACTACGCCCATATCAAATTGCTTTAATCCTTGCTTTTATAAATAACTGGATTTTATTTGGATTGCGTTCATCAATTTTACCGTTGTTCGTAACCGAAAAACTTAACTCCACAGCATTAATTGCTGGTGTTGGTTTGACCTTAAGTGCACTAATTCAAGGATTATTTATGTTAAATGCGGGTAAATACTCTGATGTAAAGGGAAGAAAAGCAGCACTTTTGCTTGGTGGAATTTTTGTAATGTTTGGAATACTTATGCTTTCATTTACAACTAATGCAACTTTGTACTTTATCTCTATGGCACTTTTCGGGCTAGGAAGTGCGTATGTTGGAACAGCGCCAGGAAGTGTGGTTGGTGACATTATTAAAGGCCGTGGTGGACAGGTAATTGCAGCATGGCAAATGGCAGGTGATGCCGGAATGATAGTTGGACCAATCTTGGTAGGACTATTAACTGATTACTTTAGTTATCAGGCGGCTTTCTTTTTCTCATCAGGTATCTGGTTAATAGCACTTGTTTTATCAGCAGCACTGCCAGAGACTCGAGCTTCACACCTAAATAATGATTTAATTCCAGACAAAAATAAACAGGAGCTATGATTTCTCATAGCTCCTGTTGGTAGATTTAACTTATTGACGACGTAAAATTGCTATTAAACGAAGTACCTCTAGATACAACCAAACAATTGTGACCATCAATCCAAAACCTGCACGCCAAGATTCCTTTTCAGGAGCTCCTGCTGCAACACCTTTTTGAATTTGATCAAAATCAAGTACTAGGAACAAACTTGCTAATGCAACACCAGCTACTGCCAGCAGTAAACCTAATCCTGAAACTCCATAGAAGCCATATCCCGCTCCTACTCCGAAGAATGATGAGATTAGAGAAACAATTGCAAGAATAAAGTAGCCAATCGCAGCACCAATTAATGCGCGAGTAAATTGAGGAGTAGCGCGAAGTGTGCCATTGCGATACATAATCAATACACCGGTAAATGCCGCCATTGTTCCAATTACTGCCTGGCTAACAATTCCAGGGTAGAAACTTTCGTAATAGCTACTAAGTGTTCCAAGTGCTAATCCTTCAAGGGCAGCATAAGTAACTACTAAGCCTGGCTTAATACTCTTACTAAAGCTAATAATCATTGCTAATACAAAGCCACCTAAAAATCCAAGTAGAACTGCACCCATTCCAAGATTTGCGGTCCATGCAAATGCACCAACGACAAGTAATACTGCAAATAAAAATCCAGTTTTTGCAACGACATCTTCCATGGTCATGCGACCTGTGCGCATTGATGAGGCTGCTGGAGCGTTATAACTCTGCTCTAATTCATCAACTTGCATAGTTGCAGGTTGATTAAACGCCTTGCCAAGTACAGGGTTTGAGCTCTTCATTCTTCTCCTTCTATAGAAGTAACTGACGCTTTTTAGCCAGTTCCTTAGGTAGTGAACAAATATTAATCTTTCTTGATTCCCGCCGCTATTTGAACTTGGCAGTGGATACTTAAACTTTGCTGAAGATCCGATTTATTGAGCGTGCCCCCGGTGGGGGTCGAACCCACACTTGTGCGATTTTAAGTCGCATGCCTCTGCCATTGGGCTACAGGGGCGAATCTTCAGGGGGTAAATCTACCCGTATTTTTTACTTTCTAAATCCAAGCCATTCTTCGCTTAATTTATTAGAGACCAAGCCATTCCATCCAAAATATCTGACTCAGAAGCAACAAACTCACTTGCGCCAGTTGCAGCCATAACTCGAGAAAGTACTAATGACCCGGCGGTAATCACATCGACTCTACCTGGATGCATATACCCTAAATTTGCAATCTCATCTTTATACATTGATTGAAACATAACTGAAACTTTATGAACCTTATCGGCTGAAATCCTAGCTAAGTGAATTAAGTGACGATCATAATCTTTTAACTCAAGGGCTGCAGCTGCAACAGTTGTTGCTGTTCCTGCCACTGCAACTAAAGTTTTAGCATTGGAAATTGGTACAACCGATGCCGCTTGAGCAATTGCACTATCGATATCAATTATTGCGCTAGCAACTTGATCCATAGCCGCAGGCTGAGAAGTAAAGTGACGCTCACTCATTCTTACACAGCCAATATTAACACTTTTAGCATTTTCAACTTTATTACTTCCAAATACAAACTCTGTTGAACCACCACCAATATCTACTACTAAATATGGTGCATCACTTTGCATAAGCTCTTTAGTGGCGCCATTAAATGAAAGCATTGCCTCTTCTTCGCCAGGAATAACTTCAACCTCAACTCCTAAAATTCCTCTAACGCCATCAGTAAATAAACTACGATTTGTTGCATCACGAGTTGCAGATGTTGCGCAAAATCTAATTCTTTCAACACCTTTGCTTGTAATTACTTCACTGAACATTTCAACTGCATCAAGTGTTCGCTTAATTGCATCAGGGTGAAAAGATTTATTTTTATCTACTCCTTGACCCAACCTGACTACTTCCATACTTCTTACGACTTCCTTGAAGATTCCGTTACTAATATCAGCAATTAGTAAGCGAATAGAGTTTGTACCACAATCAATTGCCGCCACTCGGCTCATTAATTATTCCGTTCAATAAGGTTATCAATCACGCTACATGGTTTATTTTGCCACCATTGACTTAACTCTTCTAACGCTTCATCGCCTAAAGGATTAACCCCAACACCTGCAGCTAATGAATGTGCAACTAAAGAGTGAAGGCATTTAACTCGATCAGGCATGCCACCTGCAGTCACACCTTCGATCTCAGGAACTTCAATATTTAGCTCCCTTGCAACTGCACATCGAGCAGCTTCATAATCAATGTGTGCTGCTTGATATTTGCCAGCTAATTCTGGATCAGTTATCAATCTTTCATTCATCTTGGCCATAATTCCTGAACTTTCAAGAGTAGAAATTGCGCCAGTTAGTTTTGGGCAAGTTGCATAATAAAAAGTTGGAAATGGGGTGCCGTCAGCAAGGCGAGGAGGAGTTTCTACTACATCAGGTGCACCACATGGACAACGGTGTGCGATAGCAGATACATCTCTTGGGGTTCTACCAAGCTGTGCTTGAACTATTTCTAAGTCAGATTGAGTAGGTTCTTCCCTTTTAAATTCGTTACCGGGATTTACCATATTTATTGATTTACATTTGTGCTTGTAATGGATGAGATTAATCTTGAATACCAGGGAATTCCTACTGGTAATTGTTCAGAAACTTTTGGTTCTGAATTATCATTAGTTATTTCTTCATTACCAACAACAATGTATTGCCGCTCTCCAGGAAATACAAAATACAGCCGTGCCCGTGCCTGACTTGCTACATACTCTGGATCATCCCAAAGTAATAACTCTTTTGTGGCCTTATCAAGCATCGCCTGATTATCTGCTAATTGATTCTCAAGTGAATTAATTTGAGCTTTTTGCGTAAAGTAATGTTGAAGTGGTGGTGCCAAAGTTACCGCAACTGCAAATAAAATTATTCCTGCTATTAAAGCCTGATTAGATAAGCCACGTTTTTTTATGTTTGACTGAATTCCTTTGCGAGACTTAGCGATAATTCCTGCAGCGATAAATCTACGGCGGGCCATGTTCTTACTTACTTAAACCTTGGGAAAGCTGATTTACCGGCGTAAGTAGCTTTAGATCCAAGCTCCTCTTCAATTCTTAGTAATTGATTGTATTTTGCCACTCTTTCTGAGCGCGCTGGTGCACCAGTTTTGATCTGACCACAATTCAAAGCAACAGCTAGATCCGCAATTGTCGTGTCCTCAGTCTCGCCTGATCTATGACTCATCATTGAGCGATAACCGTTTTTATGCGCAAGATTTACGGCATCTATAGTCTCAGTCAAGCTACCGATTTGATTTACTTTTACCAGTAATGCATTTGCCGTATTGCTATCAATACCTCTTTGTAGACGCTCTGGATTTGTTACGAATAAGTCATCGCCAACAATTTGAACTTTTTGTCCTAGTTCAGAGGTTAGTTTTGCCCATCCTGCCCAATCATCTTCATCTAAGGGATCTTCAATTGAAACTAATGGATAAGCAGAAACTAATTCGCTGTAATAACTGATCATTTGATCTGAAGTTAATTTCTTACCCTCAAAATTGTAAGAACCGTCTTCATGAAATTCAGTTGCAGCAACATCCATAGCAAGTGCGATATCAGAGCCAGCTTTAAAGCCTGCGATTTCAACTGCTTCTAAGATTAAATCTAGTGCTGCCCTATTACTTGCAAGATTTGGAGCAAAGCCACCTTCATCGCCAATGCTAGTTACTAATCCCTTTTTCTTTAAGACAGATTTTAGGCTGTGATAAATCTCAGCACCCCATCGCAAAGATTCTTTAAACGTATCGGCCCCGATTGGTGCAACCATAAATTCTTGGATATCTACATTGGTATCTGCGTGAGACCCACCATTTAGAATATTCATCATTGGAACTGGCAAAATTTTCGCTTCATTTCCACCTAGAAACTTAAATAATGATTGATTTGCACTAAGCGATGCTGCTCTTGCAGTTGCTAGTGAAACACCCAAAATTGCGTTTGCTCCAAGTACTGATTTATTTTTTGTACCATCTAGTGAAATCATTTTTTCATCTAAAACTCTTTGCTCTTCAGCTTTTAAGCCAATTACTACTTTAGAAATTTTCTCATTGATATTTTTAACAGCTATCTCTACACCTTTACCTAAATACCTTTTACCGCCATCACGTAGTTCTACTGCTTCGAATGCGCCAGTGGATGCACCACTTGGTACTGCTGCTCTACCAATAAAACCATTATCAAGTTTTACTTCTACCTCAACAGTTGGATTTCCTCGAGAATCTAATATTTCTCTAGCAGTAACTTCTTTTACAATCGGCACAGGTATCTCCCACTAATTAGATTTGGAATTAATAGATTAATTCTACCTTGCTTCATGAGCTTTAATTCGCTCAATGAGTGACTTGGCAGCACCACGAAGCGCCGCATCAGGATCTATATCCTTTTCAACTGCTTGAGCAATCAGTCCAATCAGCAGCTCTCCGAATTGGTCTTGAGTAATGTCATCTGGAATTGAGATTGGTTTATTGACTGGAAGTTGAGAGCCTAATTTTTTGATCCGATAGAGAATCTTAGTTGCCAGCGGCAGAGATGGCTGAGCAAGTGGTACTCCATCAATAACAGAAGTTCTTCCTTTCTCTACAGCCTTTTGTGCCTCCCAATTTTCAAGAACCTCAGCGCTGCTGGTGCTCTTTACATCACTAAAAACATGAGGGTGTCTTCTAATTAATTTTTCTACTACTCCATTTGCAACATCTTCAATTGTGAATGGATTGATTTTATCTTCCTCAGCCATCCGTGAGTGAAAATAGACTTGAAGCAGGATATCGCCCAACTCTTCTTGCATGGCATCTGTATCATTATCTTCTACCGCTTCAATAAATTCATATGACTCTTCAAGTAGATATTTTAAAAGTGATGAATGGCTTTGTTCTGCATCCCAAGGACATCCGCCAGGTGATCGAAGTTTATCCATAACTTCGCGAAGTCTAAGTAGCTCAGAACTCATAGCAATATCTATGGAATTGGAATTACTGCGCCACCAGTAATATCGCCATCTTCAATAACTACAGATGTTGGATTCCATTTACCATACTTAGGATTTACTTTTACTCCTAGCTTTTCTGCAGTTACAACCAATAGGCTAGAAACCTCAAAACTTGCTTGCTCTTCAGTAGCACCATTTGCAATAAGACTATTGTTTAGAATATCTATAATTATTAATAACCGTAAATAGTCATTAAATGATGATTCGGCTAGATTTGAATTCACCAGCGCTGTTGGGACTCTATCCTCTCCACCTATTTGAGCAACAACCTCTATTCGTCGTTGATTAACATCAGAAGGTGTTACTAGAATATTTAACTCTTTAGCAATTTCGTTAAATAGAATTGTTATAACAGCAAACTGAGCCTGATTTCTTAAAAGTTTTTGGGTATCAACTAGTTGCATTTGGGGATCAGTTAAAGTTTTTCGAGCCTCTAAAATTTCATCGACAGCTCTTTGTATCTCACTAGATTTTAGAGTCTGATTACCAACACTTATTCCAGCGCTCATGTTGCTACAGCCAGTAAGAATAAAAAGTGATGTGATCACTACTACAATCTTTTTAAACATCACTTTCCTCATTTCTAATCGTGAACACTAGCTATTTTGGGCTGGATCAAATTTTTTATAACTTCATCTACCCATTCCAGGGTTGAAGTATTCCCTACTTTGGCCGTATCTAACCAATTTGCAGTTATGGGTCTAGTAACTAAGAGGGTTTGAGATGCTTGCTTATAGATTGACCCTGGATAAATTCTAAGTAACTTCACTTGATTTGATTCAGCCAAATTCACAGGTGATAGGCGTAAGTACTTTCCAGAAATAGAAATATCTGTTATTCCCAAAGATCTAGCAAATAACCTGAGGTTTGCAACCTTCATTAATTCTTCAGTTGCTCGAGGTATGGCTCCAAATCTATCGAGTAGTTCAGTTTTAATTTCAGATATAGATTCAATATCTTGTGCTTCTGCAAGTCGGCGATAAATATCCAAACGCAATCTTTCAGAGTTTACATACTCAACCGGTAAATTAGCATTTAAAGGTAGCTCTATCTTGCATTCAATTTTCTTTGGTTTATCCTCAAAGTATCCGCTCTTGAATTCATCAACTGCATCAGCCACCATGCGCATATATAAATCGAAGCCCACCTCTGCAATATGACCAGATTGTTGCCCACCAAGTAGGTTACCAGCCCCCCTAATCTCTAAATCTTTTAAAGCCACCTGCATACCGGCACCCAAGTCATTATTGGTAGCAATAGTTGTAAGGCGATCATGCGCTAACTCTGATATTGGTTGCTCGGTTGGATATAAAAAATACGCATACGCCCTTTCCCTACTCCGACCAACTCGACCTCGAAGTTGATGAAGTTGCGATAAGCCAAAAAGATCTGACCGGTCAACAATTAATGTATTTGCATTAGGAATATCTATACCACTTTCAATAATTGTTGTGCAAAGCAGTAAGTCAAACTCTCTATTCCAAAAGGAAAGGATCACATCTTCTAAAACTTTTTCGTTCATTTGACCATGTGCAATTCCGATTCTAATTCCAGGAATTAGGGATTTAATTTTTTCAAAGACTAATTCAATACTCTCTACTCTGTTATGGATATAAAATACTTGTCCATCTCTTAATAACTCTCGATGTATTGCCGCTGCGACCTGTTTATCATCATATGGACCAACATATGTAAGTACAGGATGTCGATCTTCGGGAGGGGTCGTGATGTTAGACATCTCCCTTATCCCTGTAATTGCCATCTCCAGGGTCCTCGGTATTGGAGTAGCAGACATAGAAAGAACATCGACATTAGTTCTAGCTTTTTTTAACTCCTCTTTATGTTCAACTCCAAACCTTTGCTCTTCATCAACTACTAATAACCCTAAATTAAGAAACTCAATATCTTTTGAAAGTAGCCGGTGGGTTCCAATTACTACATCTACTATGCCTGACTTAAGTTGAGAAATAATTTCTTTTGATTCAGTAGTTGTGTTGAATCTAGATAGTGCAGCAAGTTTGATTGGGAATCCTGAATATCTTGCCGAAAATGTTTTGAAATGCTGCTGTACTAAAAGTGTTGTAGGTACCAAGATTGCAACTTGCTTTGAATCTTGTACAGCCTTAAATGCAGCACGGACTGCAATTTCAGTTTTACCGTAGCCAACATCACCACAGACAATACGATCCATTGGGTTAGGTTTTTCCATATCTTGTTTAACTTCATCAATTGTTGCCTGCTGATCAATAGTCTCAACAAATGGGAAACTATCTTCTAATTCTTTTTGCCAGGCAGTATCTGGCGAAAAGGCAAAACCAGGTGAACTCATTCGGGCTGCATATAATCGAATTAGTTCAGCTGCAATTTGTTTTACAGCTTTTCTAGCTTTTCGTTTACTTGTTTGCCAATCTGTGCCACCTATTCTATTTAATGATGGAGATTCTCCTCCTACATACTTAGTAACCTGTTCTAAGGTATCTGTAGGCACAAATATTCGATCTGCTGGTAGCCCACGCTTTGATGATGCGTACTCTATTACTAAGTATTCGCGCGAAGCCCCGTTACTTGTTCTAGTAATAAGTTCTAGATAACGCCCTACTCCATGTTGCTCATGCACTACATAATCACCTGCATTTAGTTGAAGTGGATCGATTGCTTTTCTTCGCTTTGAAGGCATTCTTGCTAAATCTTTATCGGCACTTTTTTGCCCTGAAATATCTTTATCAGAAATTAGTACTACCTTATATTTCTGACTAATAAATCCGTGCTGTATATTTGATTTAATTAATTGAACAAGGTTTTTTTCAGGTTGTTGATCTAAATTAGTGTAAATCTGATTAGCTATGTCAGCTGAATTTAGTAATTCACTAAATCTTTTTAAGGTTCCAGTACCTGATGCTGTAAATATCACTATAAAGCCCTGCTTTTGCCAATCGCTAATCTCGTTAATTGCTATCTCATACTTACTGCCGTAGCTTTCTATGTTCTCAAAGAAGCTAAGAATGGAATCTTCTGGAGTGCTTGAATATTGATTTAAGCTTCGTAGATTAATACCCTTTATAGCTGCACGTTCTTTAACATCAATTAGCTGATAAAAACCGCCCACACCTAATTTGTTGCTTAATTCAATTGGCGCCTGCACCTCTTGCCTTTCAGACCAGCCAATGTTTGACCATGCAGCCTCAAGAAATTCTTTATTTGTTTCGACAAGATCAATTGACCTGCTACTAATTCTAGGTTCATCTACTAGCCAGATCTGACTTGAATTAGGTAAGTAATCCAAAAGCATTTTAAAGTTTTCGACTAAGCCAGCTGCTAATGACTCTATGCCCTCAAAATAAATTCCTTCAGCTACTTTATCGGTTAACTCACGTATTTCTGGAAACTCATCACCTAGCGATTTAGCTTTTTGTTTTAAATTATCATCAATCAATAACTCGCGACATGGATAAATTATTAAGTCACCCTCTATTTTATTAATTGAGCGTTGATCAGAAATAGAAAAATAGCTTAGGTCATCTATTTCATCGCCAAAAAAGTCGATGCGAATTGGGTGCTCTTTATCTGCAGGAAATAAATCTAAAATTCCACCTCGGACTGCAAAATCACCTCTTCTCTCAACTAGATCAGATCGAGAGTATCCAAACTTTATAAGTAATTTCACTAACTCTGACATAATAAAATTACTCTTACTGCTAATTGTAATTCTTGTAGAGCTTAAATCATTTGAAATTATTGGCTGTAAAAGCGCTCTGACTGAACAAACTACTACTTTAGTTTTACCTTTATTTATTTTATATAGTGCCTTAAATCGGGCGGTCACCGTATCTGGCTTAGGACTTAATCTTTCATGCGGCAAAGTTTCCCAAGCAGGAAAGTTAATTACATTATCGGCACCGATCCAGGATGATATTTCAGATGCAAGCTCTACTGCCTGTCGATTTGAAGTTGTAACAACTACGAGCGATGAAGGAGAATTCGCAACTAATAAACTATGCACAGATGATGGGGCGATTAAGTTCTCATTATTTCTTAAATACTCGCCAATAGGTTCAGAAAGTGAATTAAACAGAGTTATCACATTTGACCCCTTCTCGTAAACGCCAGATACCCCCACTTCTAAAATGAAGGGGGGTGATGGTTAATTCTAAGGCCTATTTTCGGCGCTAACTGCCAATTGGTGTGCTTGATAAATAATTACCTGTAATGATTAAGCCATGAGTTCAACTACCGAAAACACCAGTCTGCGTAATGATGTTCGTAAGTTGGCAGATCTGCTTGGCCAGACTTTAGCCCGTCAAGAAGGCGAAGAGTTACTCTCATTAGTTGAAGCAGTTCGACTTAGTGTTCGCGAAGGTAAGCAAGATGAGGTACTAAGTAAATTAACAGATTCTCAAACTGTTTCATTGGTTCGAGCTTTTAGTAACTACTTTAATCTAGCAAATGTAGCTGAACAGGTTAATCGAACTAAGGTATTAGCTGAACAACGTGAAACAATTGGATCATGGATTAGTAGAACTATTGATCGCATATTAAAAGTTCAGGAAGCAACTAAGGATTTTAATAAAAAAGAACTACAAGAGTGGCTAGATAATTTCTCAGTCCGACCAGTTTTTACTGCTCACCCAACTGAAGCAGCACGCAGATCTGTTTTAAGCAAGATGACAACTATTGCCCAGTTACTAGAGCAGCCTGATTCTCCAACAAAGAGTGAGCGACTAGCAGAAACAATTGATTTACTTTGGCAAACAGATGAATTAAGACTTGGTCGACCAGAGCCACTAGATGAGGCAGTAAACTCAATTTATTATTTAGATGAGTTACTGCAAGAAACTGTTCCTGAAGTTTTAGCTAGTTTTGCGAATGAGGTTAGACGCCTTGGGGTTGAACTCTCTCCTGATGCAAAACCACTCTCATTTGGTACTTGGATTGGTGGCGATAGGGATGGAAATCCAAATATCACAGCAGATGTAACTAAGTCAGCGATTCTGTTACAAAATTCTCACTTTACTAGGGCAATTAACAGGCACTTAGATGAACTGCGCCAGACATTATCGATCTCAACAAAATTAATTGGTGTAGCCAAAGAGTTAGAGGCATCTCTAGCTCAAGACTTAGAAAAGCTTCCAGAAATTGAGGCTAGGTATCGCAGAATTAATGTCGAAGAGCCATATCGGCTAAAAGCAACTGCAATTGGGCATAAATTACTACTTACACAAGCACGTCATGCATCTGGTTTGCCCCATTTTCCTGGCCGAGATTACAAAAATACCTCTGAACTACTACAAGATTTTGAGATTATGCACACATCCTTGCTTGCCAATAATGGTGAATTAATAGCTAACGGTTTACTAAATCGAATTTACAGAACAATAAGTGCCTTTGGATTAACTCATGCCACAATGGATATTAGAGAGCACTCCGGTGTACACCGCAATCTACTAACCCAAATCTATGGTGAATTAAGTAGTAGCCAAATATCTGAAGAGTTAAAATCTCAAGGTAAAAAAGAGATTAAGAATTTAGATGAGGTTGGTAAAAAGTGCTTTGATACTTTTGTAACAGTAAATGAGCTAATTGATCGATTTGGTTCAGAGGTAATTGAAAGTTATATCATCTCAATGACTAAATCAGCAGATGATGTATTAATTGCCGCTCTAATCGCAAAGCATGCCGGCTTACTATCACTTGATGATAAAAAAGCTTTTGCAAAAATTGGATTTGTGCCACTACTGGAGACTGTCGCAGAGCTACGGGCGGCTGGTGAAATTCTTGATACTTTATTGAGTGATAAGAATTACCGAAAAATTGTTTCACTTCGTGGTGATCTGCAAGAGGTAATGCTAGGTTACTCTGATTCAAATAAGGATGCTGGTATTACAACTAGCCAATGGGAGATTCATAAAGCACAACGTAAGTTAAGAGATATTGCGATTAAACATGGTGTTAAGTTGCGTCTATTCCATGGTCGAGGTGGTTCGGTCGGTCGTGGTGGTGGTCCAACTTATGACGCACTCATCGCACTACCTTGGGGATCAATTGATGGTCACATCAAGATGACAGAACAAGGTGAAGTAATTTCAGATAAGTACGGCCTACCCGCATTAGCAAAAGAAAACTTAGAGTTAACTCTTGCTGCCGCCCTTGAGGCAACTGTCTTAAATAGAAAGCCTCGTCAATCCGCAGGAGATTTAAACAGTTGGAATGAGTGTATGGATTTGATTAGTAATAGCGCCTTTGCTACATATCGAAAATTAGTTGATAACCCAGATTTGCCAGCGTACTTCTATCAATCCACACCAGTTGAGCAATTAGGAAATCTATTTTTAGGTTCCAGGCCATCTCGCAGACCAGATGCCTCAGCAGGTTTAGATTCACTGCGAGCAATCCCGTGGGTATTTGGTTGGACCCAATCTCGACAAATTGTCCCTGGTTGGTATGGGGTTGGCTCTGGTTTAAAAGCTGCAAGAGAGGCAGGTAAAACTGAACTGCTCCAAACTTTACTAAAAGAGTGGCATTTCTTTAAAACCTTCATTAGTAATGTGGAAATGACACTTGCAAAAACCGATCTTGAAATTGCAGAAAGATATGTAAAAAGCCTAGTTGATCCATCGCTTCATAAAATTTTTGATCAAATAAAAACAGAGTTCGAATTAACTGTCAAAGAACTTATCCTTATGACTGGTGAAACTGAAATTCTTGGAAATCAGCCAATTTTGGCAAGGACCCTGCAGGTCAGAGATACCTATCTTGCTCCAATTCAATTGCTACAGGTATCCCTGTTGGCAAGAGTTAGATCCCAGCAGCAGGTTGATCCAATTTTAACTAGAGCGCTTTTGTTAACTATAAATGGAGTTGCTGCTGGTTTAAGAAATACTGGCTGAGTCAAAGATGAGAAGGTTTATTAAGACTAGAAAAAAATCAAGCTCCCAAACTACTGATAAGGACCGTAAAACTCTTAAAGAGTGGTTCTTTAAATGGTTTGATTTTCTACCATTTTAATTTGCAACAAATTATTTTTCTAAGAATTAAAAGCGGTTTGAGCTTTATCTAAGCCATCAATAACTAAGGCTTTTATTGCGCCCACTCCTTGATCAAGAAACTCATCTAGATTATCTCTTTCATCTTTTGAAAATGGCTTCAAGACAAAATCTGCTGGATCTTGCTGTCCGATTGGTCTACCAATTCCCATTCGAATTCGAAAGTACTCAGATGAATTCAGTGAGGCTGATATCGATTTCAATCCATTATGGCCGTTATCTCCGCCGCCAAGCTTTAGTCTTAAATTATCAAATGGCAGATCTAATTCATCATGGATCACAATTATTTGATTAGGTAAAATTTTATAAAAATCTGCCAGAGATTTAGTAGGTCCGCCAGATTCATTCATATAGCCGCGAGATTTGGCTAAAACCAACATCTGATCGGCGCACTTAACCTCTGAAATATCCATACCAGATTTATGTTTTGAAAATTTATTTGAATCAGAAATTAAATCAACAACTAATTGACCAATATTATGTCGAGTTTTTCCATACTCAGCTCCTGGATTACCAAGACCGACTACTAGCCAACGATTAGCCATAAGTTAAGGCTAGTCCTTACTTGCTCTTCTTATCCTTCTTATCATCACCTTCAGCAGCCGCAGCTTCACCCTCAGCAGGAGTAGCGGCGGCTGTAGCAGCAGCTTCACCCTCAGCCGGTGCGGCAACAACTGCAACCTCTTCAACCTCAGCTGATTTAATAGATAGATGAACAACTGTCATCTTAGGATCGCTAACTAACTTAACACCCTCAGGCAGAATAACTTCTGATGCATTCTTTGACTCACCAGCCATCATTCCTTCCATGTTAAGCATTAAGAAGGCAGGAATATTTGTTACATCCACTTCAACCTCAATTGAGTTATTAGTGTGTTCCAAAATACCGTCTTGGTCATACTTACCTTCAGTGTGAACTGGAACAGAAACAACAACTCGCTCACCACGGCGAACAATTACTAAATCAATATGCTCTAGCAAACCAGTTAATGGATCTCGGCTAACAGATTTTGGAAGTGTTAACTCTGTGTGATCATCTAATACAACATCAATCAAAACGTTTGAAGTCTTAAGGGCAACACCAAGTTCTCTTGAAGGAAGTGCAACATGTTGTGGCTTTTCACCGTGGCCATAAATAACAGCTGGAATTAATCCATCACGACGAGAACGGCGGGCAGCACCTTTACCAAACTCAGTACGACGAGCGCCTTTGATTGAAATCTCAGCCATTGCATCTCTCTCTTCTATTTGGAACTATTTTTTGTTGCATACGTTCCCTAGAGAGAGCCGTCGATTACGGATAAACCCTCGCCGGAACGTGGGGCAAGATTAGCGAATCCTTAGGTAAAAGGACAAATCCTAAAAAACTCGCGCAGGAATTGGCAATTAACTATGGCCGTCAAAGAGGCTAGTTACTGAGCCATCTTCAAAGACCTCTCTAATCGCCCTTGCAAGTAATGGTGCGATTGAAAGTACTGTTAAATTATCAAATCTACTTTCTTCAGGTATCGGTAAAGTATTAGTCACTACTACCTCAGATACTCGAGATTTCTTCAAGCGGTCGACTGCAGGTCCTGATAAAACAGCATGTGTTGCGGCAATAATTACATCTTTAGCACCAGCTTCAATTAAGGCATCAACTGCTTTTGTGATTGTGCCAGCTGTATCAATCATGTCATCAATAACTACACAGGTCATACCCTTAACATCACCAACAACCTTGCCGGTTACTGATTCATTTGGAATTCTTGGATCGCGCATCTTATGAATAAAGGCAATACTGCACCCACCGAGTAAATCGCTCCATCTTTCTGCCACCCTTACTCGACCTGAGTCTGGTGAGACAATTACTAAATTTTTTCGGTCAACCTTGCTGCCAACATAATTTGTAAGAAGTGGCAGAGCAAATAGATGATCAACTGGACCATCAAAAAATCCTTGAATTTGAGATGTGTGTAAATCAACACACATTAATCGATCGGCACCAGCAGTCTTAAAAAGATCTGCCATTAATCTTGCTGAGATCGGTTCACGTCCGCGATGTTTTTTATCTTGGCGGGCATAACCATAAAAAGGTGCTACTACTGTTATTCGTTTTGCTGATGCCCGCTTTAACGCATCAACCATAATCAACTGCTCCATGATTTGTTTATTCACTGGAGCGCTATGGCTTTGAATTACAAAGGCATCACTACCTCGAACGCTTTCTTCAAATCTGACAAATATTTCACCATTTGCAAAGTCATATGCAGATGTTGGTGTAATTGGAATGCCAAGTTCAGATGCAACTTCATCTGCTAGCTCTGGATAGGCTCTTCCGGTAAATAACCGCAAACGTTTTTCGGAGGATAAGCGTAATTCGTTCAGTTTAGCTTCCCCCTCACTGTGGTGAACCTAGGTTAACTCTACTAGTAATTCCTTACTCTTTTGCACCAGCTTTTTTAGCAGCCGCAGCAGATTTACTATCTTTTCGCTTTTTTAGAACCCAACCTAAGATATTTACTTGTCGAGCGCGGCCAATTCCCATCGCCCCTGCTGGGACATCTTCATTTATAACCGAGCCAGCAGCGGTATAGGCACCATCGCCGACCGTTAATGGTGCTACCAGCATGGTGTCACTGCCAATTCGAACCTGATCACCAATTTTGGTTTGATGTTTGTTTTCACCATCATAATTCACAAATACAGTAGCGGCGCCAATATTGCTCTCTTGACCAATCTGCGCATCTCCTACATAAGAAAGGTGGGCAACCTTTGAGCCTTTACCAATTGTTGAATTCTTTATCTCAACAAAGGCGCCAACCTTGCTCTCATTATCTAGCAATGTTCCTTTGCGTAGATAGGTATATGGACCAACCTTTGCGCCTTCTCCAATTTTAGATTTTGTTGCAAAGCTTTCAATAACACTTGCCTCTTCTGCTACTTCACAATCTACCAAGGTAGTGCGAGGTCCGATTATGGCTGCTGATTTGATTATTGATTTTCCACTAATTGCACTTGAAGGGTAGATAACTACATCTGATTCAATTCTAACTTCAGCATCAATCCAAGTAGTTGTTGGATCGATAATAGTGACACCATTTAACATATGCTGATTATTAATTCGATCTCGCATAATAGCTGCACACTCAGCTAATTGCGTGCGATCATTAATTCCTAGGGTTTCGGTGTAATTATTAGAAAGAATTGCAAAAGCATTTGTACCCCTCTTATTAATTAGTTCAATTGTGTCGGTTAGATATAGTTCTTTTTGGGCATTTTCACTTTGTAAATCATTTATCACCTGGCGAAGGATTTTTAAATCAAATAAATAGACCCCGGTGTTGATCTCATCAATTTCTTTTTGGGAATCGGTCGCATCTTTTTCCTCAATAATTTTAGAAATTAAACCATTATCTGCCCGAATAATTCGCCCATACCCAGTTGGGTCTGGAAGTAGTGCGGTTAAGACCGAGGCTTGATTTTTATCGTTATGGTGGGCATCTAAAAATTCCTGCAAAGTCTGTGTAGTTAAAAGTGGAGTATCTCCAGCCAGAATTAATACTGTGCCATCACCGCTATGTTCTGCTAAAGCAACTTGGGTTGCACCCCCAGTACCATTACGCTTTTTTTGTTCAACAGTTTTAATTTTTGAAGAGATCGTAGATAAATGCTCTACGACAGCATCTTTATCGGCGCCAACAACAACTGTTGTATTTTTTGCTGAAATCGGCGCAACAGCTGCTAAAACATTCTCAATTATGCTTCGACCGGCAATTTCATGAAGGACTTTTGCCTTACTTGATTTCATTCTGGTGCCATCACCTGCTGCGAGGACAATGACAAGATCTAACTTACTCATCACTAGCCCCTTTCTTTTGGTGGCTCCGCCACCAGGTATCGATCCTGGACCCTGAGCTTCAAAGGCTCATGTGCTAGCCACTACACAATGGCGGAACCTGAATTATCCCTTATAACTGGATAAATTAAAAACTTTCAA
>Ga0172372_10003121_pt1 | contig 24679 bp, 13 predicted proteins | sample LakKiv5m_2_FD_114544 | JGI IMG/M metagenome (GOLD analysis project Ga0172372, IMG submission 114544) | Freshwater microbial communities from Kabuno Bay, South-Kivu, Congo - kab_092012_9.5m | ecosystem: Environmental > Aquatic > Freshwater > Lake | place: Democratic Republic of the Congo...
TGCTCGATAGGTTCGCCGTCAATGAATACCTCATAATCTAGCGGCAAGTGTTCAATGAGTTCAGGGTAGGCTTTGGGGCAACTAAATTTCAACAAGTCCCCTAGGATGTCCTTCGCTTCAATCTCGCCATTTTCAACGTCATTGTCTTCATCCTTTATTAAATGGTTTCCTCCAATATCATACAAGTGAATGTTGTATTTAGAGCTGCTGCGTTTAAAAAAAATGCCTCTAGGATCTCTCGATATGAGAAAGCTTAGCAGCGCCATACCTAATTTCATATACCCCTCATTCAAGATGGTTTTTAAAATCTTACCCTGATTGAAACTATAAAAATAATTCGGTGCCTTTAATGTTTCATAGATCTTCTTCAGCAGATTATCAAAACCTTTAGACACAATACCTTTTGGATTTTCCACTTTAAGTATGCTACATGCTAGAGCTGGGTAGTTTTCATAGAGCTCCTTAAGCGCTTCGGTGGAAGCATTTCGTTGCAAAATTTGATTAAAGATATGACTTAAAACAAACAGACTAAAACCACGATGATCGAACAACCTAATCTCGTGACTCCTTCTTACTCCCTTTTTTGCAACAACGAGATCACTTGCATACTCATCCATAGCAGCAGCCAAACCCTCGTTAAAACCAAATAGAATACACTGAAAGAGCGTGACTATGGGTTTAGTCACAACACACTGGCCAATCGTCATTTTAAACCCAAACAAATCGGGTCTGCTGCTGTCAAAGTGCACTTCAAGTTTTCGAGTGATCGCATCGTTGTGTTCAAGGTTGATGATTTGACAGTTGCCTTTAACCTTCCACTCGAGGTGTTTAATGCAAAGATTGGCAGCATTGGCATCTGTCGTGACAAAATGATGCGGCTTTATAGTTTCAATATTACCATCACAGATACTGACTAATTGATCATAATGACGACTTAAATGGTGCCAATAGAGCTGCTTTTTTAGCGGGTCGTAATTTATATTTGTTGCAAAAACACGATGCTGATCGGATTGCTCCAGTTGATTTTTTCCAATAAAGTGAACACGACTGTTCTCATCACAACGGACTTCCCATGAGGCTTGATCTGCTGAAAGCATCTTAAAAGAGGCAATTGGAAAACCCATTTTCGGTTTAAACGTCGAGAAAACGTATTTTTCAACATTCTTAAATTCTGAGAACCATTGTATGGTCTTCTCGAACAAGTAATATAAAAAATCAGTTCTTACATCAGAGTCAAATTTGGCAAAAGTGGCATTGATGTCAATAGAACCAAGCAATAGTTCTTTCGGCAGCAATAGATAATAAAAATGATTTGGATGAAACAAAGAAATGCGCACACCATCAGAGAATATCGCTTCAAATTTAAAATTACACAAGAACCTGCTAATCCATTCATACAAGCTGGTTCCTGAATCTTCATGTATATAAATAGGGTCACTTTCGCCTTCTGAAACTGACGGGAGTGCTTTAAATTGGAAATCATCTTCTCTTAAAGTAGTTTCAAGTCCTATTGCTAAACTTTTTAGACGCACCGTCCTTTTATCAAAAAGTTGGTGCAAAAGCACTCTCATCTGATTGATGGTTCTGATTTGTTGCTTGTTCCAAATCTGACTAGAAGATGGAGCAGACGCAATTAATCTTTCCCACCAGTTTCCTTCTGTAAGGTCGGATTTAGCAAAAGGCGCTTGATTGTGATAAATGAGATACAAGGCATAAAGTCCTAACTCCGAGTCGAATTTCGCAGCTACTTTCCTCGACTCTAAATTGATCAAAACCAGTGATCTATACTTTCCTAAGTGATATGAAAAAACAATCACATCACCGCTAAATCGCACAAACTCTATTTCGGCACCTATTTTATTTGCAGCAAAAGTTTTCTTAAGATCTGAAAGAGCAGATTCAAAATAAACCTCCTCCAACTCACGCTCGGATAATTTTAAAAATCTTTCAATGGTAAGATCTTGCATAACGGATTGAGGTTCCGTTGCAATTGGAGGGAAAATCAGGGGCGATGAATAGGGCTCATCAAAAAGGCTGGTTGGCTCAGACTGCACCTTCAGGCAACATTGCTTGTACTTTTTACCACTACCACAGGGGCATTTGTCGTTTCTACCAACCATGCACGAAAATTCTGGATTTTTTAAAAGTTAAAAAAGGTTAATCTTCAAACTCATTTCGCTAGACAAGAGTGTGTTTAGTTAAAGGCTACAAAAAACAAAAAAAAAAGTCGTTCTTAAGGACAATTCCTTAAGAACAACTGATCTTAATTTCTATTGAACCGATTTATTGGTGAGCAGCAACCATGAGTTCAGAGATCTTTTGCGCGAAAGCAACCGGATTTTCAATCGCCAAGCCTTCCGCGAGCAAGGCCTGATTGTATAGCAAGTTTGCAAAGTCTTTCACACGGGCATCCTCTTTATTCTCACTGTAGATTTTTTGCATCAGCTTCACCACGGCGTGATCTGGATTGAGCTCCATGATGCGTTTGCTCTTTGGAATCTCTTGACCCATGCTTTTGAACATTTGTTCCATTTGAGGCGTCATACCGTGCTCGTCACTCACTAGGCATACCGCTGACGATTTCAAGCGATTTGAAAGGCGAACCTCTTTAACATTGTCGTCCAATTCTTTTTGCACTGTTTCAAAAAGTGTACCGAACGTTTCCTTGTTTTCTTTTTCTTTCGCTTCTTCCGCTTTTTTCTCGTCTTCGGACTTGATGTCAACATCACCTTTATTGATAGCTTTAAATTTTTTGCCTTTGTAATCCATCAAACCCTGCATCATGAACTCGTCGATTTTTTCAACCATGTAAAGAACTTCATAACCTTTATCTTTGAAAGCTTCCATGAGTGGCGAATTTTGAACGGAAACAACCGAGTCACCCGTGATATAGTAGATCTCTTTTTGTGCCTCAGGCATTCTCGCAACATAGTCTTCCAACGAAGTGAGATCGCTTTGAGTGCTGGATTTAAACAGCAAAAGATCTTTTAAAGCATCGGCATTTTCGTAATCACTCGCAGGCCCCTCTTTCAAAATATCACCAAACTCCCTCCAAAATTTAAGGTAGCGCTCTTTATCGTTTTTCTTCATATTGGTTAAGGTTTCAACCACCTTTTTCGTCATGCGCTTTTTGATGGCATTGATCTGACGATCTTGCTGTAATAACTCGCGAGATACATTCAAAGACAAGTCCGATGAATCCACCAAGCCGCGCACAAAGCGCAAATACTCAGGCAGAACCTTTTCGCAATCCGTCATGATGAGTATTTGTTTAACATAGAGGTTTAAACCTCTTTTTCCATCGCGATACATGATGTCATAAGGACGTTTTTCAGGAATAAACAAGAGTGATTTATACTCAAAGGTGCCTTCCGCACTAAACAAAATGGTCTCAAATGGATCACTATAGTCGTGACTGATTTGTTTGTAAAAATCGTTGTACTCCTCTTGCTTCACTTCAGCTTTTGGACGCGTCCAAATCGCCTTCATTGAGTTCAACGTCTCTTCTTTAGTTATCGTCGCAGGTGGAGCATCTTCTTTTTGTGGCCCTTCTTCATCTTCTGCACCTTCTTCTTTTTCCGCATGCACCTCTTCGGTCACATCCATTTTTACCGGCCACGTGATGAAATCCGAATACTTTTTAACCAGATTCCTCAAAATCCACTCTTTTGTGTAATCCTCATCGCCAGCCTCTTTGTCGACCTCGCGTAGGTGCAAAACAATCTCCGTGCCCACATCTTCTTTTTTAATTTCAGTTAGGGTATACGAACCATCACCACTCGATTCCCACATCACCGCCTTATCTTCACCTGCTTTCCTGGTTTTAAGCGTGACCTTGTCGGCAACAATAAAAGATGAATAAAAGCCAACTCCAAATTGGCCGATCAACTCGGGGCTATCTTTAACACCCTTGGTCATCTTCTTCATAAATTCTTTAGTGCCCGATCTCGCAATCGTGCCAATATTTTCAATAACTTCGGCCTCATTCATACCTATGCCCGAGTCTTTAATCGTCAACGTACGAGCTTCAGCATCCGCAATCAGCTTGATGTAACCATTTTCACCGCCAATTGAGGCATCTGAAAGCGCCAAAAACCTTCGTTTGTCGAGAGCATCTGAAGCATTGGAAATCAATTCACGTAAGAAGATCTCTTTTTGAGAGTAGAGAGAATGAATGACGATATTCAGAAGCTGCTTCACTTCGGCTTGAAATTCAACTTTCTTTGCATTTCCCATGTTTTATTTCTTTTATCCGTAAAGTCTGAAAGGGAGGGGCAGTATCAAGGCAAAAAGCACCCTTCAATGCATGAACTTGATTCAACCAAATGCCCCATACATTGCCCCGCCTCGGCTGGATAGCTCAGTTGGTAGAGCAGAGGACTGAAAATCCTTGTGTCACCAGTTCAATTCTGGTTCTAGCCACTCAAAAAGCCTTGTATTTAAATGAAATACAAGGCTTTTTTTGTTTCTGCATGTTAGCTCTGATTGTGGAGGTGATGAATCATCATCCCCATTGCTACAATCAAATCGTCCCTATTCACTTTCATCTATAAAGTCTGTGTCTAAATCATTTTTCCCATGACCCCCACCGACCTCCAATCCATCCTCTCCCGTGACGAAGACAGCAAGCACCAGTTCAAGTCCAATGTCACCAATGAACACTCCCTAGCTACGGAAATGGTCGCCTTCGCCAATGCAGCGGGTGGCGTCATCATCATTGGAGCCAACGATGACGGGACGATCAGCGGTTTGACCCGAAGCGACATCTCCCGCCTCAACAACCTCGTTTCCAACTCCGCCTCCAACCATGTTCGCCCACCTATCAACCCCACCACCGAAAATATTCAACTTTCCGAAGGGATTGTCATGGTCGTCCACATCCCCGAGGGCTTCTCCAAGCCCTACAGTGACAAAAACGGGGTGATCTGGGTCAAAAACGGAGCCGACAAGCGCAAAGCCACCGGTCGAGAAGAGGTCCAACGCATGTATCAAAGTGCTGGTCTTCTCCACGGCGACGAAGTCCCTGTGCCCAACATGACCATGGACGATCTCGACATGCAGGTCTTCAGTCGTTTTTACGAAAAGGAGTACGAGCAGCCTTTGGAAGATTCCGACCTGCCAATGGAGCAGCTTCTAAAGAACCTGAATCTGGCCAAAGCAGGCACTCTAAACATGGCAGGGGCTCTGTTGTTTGGAAAAAATATCGCTCACAAGCTTCCTGTCTTTGTGGTGAAATGCGTGTCCTACCCCAATACGGAAGTTGATATTGGGCATTACCTCGACAGTCAGGACATCTCGGGTTCACTGAAGAATGTCTTCGATGACAGCATGGGCTTTCTTTTGCGTCACATCAAAAGGGTGCAGCGAGATCAAAATGTCAACTCCTTGGGAATGCCAGAAATTCCAAAAGTCGTTTTGGAGGAGCTGTTGACCAATGCACTGATCCACCGTGACTTCTTTATTTCTGCCCCCATTCGGATTTTTGTTTTTACAGATCGCATCGAGATCATCAGCCCAGGCCATCTGCCCAATCACCTGAGCATCGAAAACATCAAGAATGGCAATTCCAACATTCGCAATCCCATTTTTGCATCCTTCGCCACCAAGATTTTACCTTACCGAGGGCTGGGCAATGGCATTCGACGAGCCCTCAAAGCTTACCCCAGCCTCGAATTCATCGACGACCGAGATGGCTGCCTGTTCAAAGTCATCATCCATTTTGGGGCCCAGTCGGAAGACCTTGGGGCCCAGTCGGAAGACCTTGGGGCCCAGTCGGAAGACCTTGGGGCCCAGTCGGAAGACCTTGGGGCCCAGTCGGAAGACCTTGAGGCCCAGTCAAATCCAGAAAAGGCCCAGTCGGAAGACCTTGGGGCCCAGTCAGATTTGCTGTTAAGAGCCCTAACGAGCACCCCCTTGTCATCCCATGACTTGGCTCTGAAAATTAAAAAAGAAAGTAAATCTGGTGCGTTCAAGCGAGCACTAAAAGACTACCTGAACGATGGACTGATTGAATACACCCTTCCCGAGAAGCCCAGCAGTCGCCTCCAAAAGTATCGTCTCACCAAAAAGGGTGCATCCCGTCTAGAACAATAGGGGAATTGATTCCTCCTGAGCAAAATCCAAACGGCACTTTCCAAACTCTACCAACCGCGCCGCATCATCCTCAGATGAACAAAGCCTCCCAAGTCGTCAAGGGTCCAGAGCTTGAGCTAAACCTCTAAACAATCCCGCCAGTAACTTGGCAGAATCTCCCTTGGCGGTGAGTTGCACGTCCCCCTCGGCATTCATGGTCACTTGCAATCCTTGAAGGGCCTTGACTACATCTTCCGAGCGCAGTGAAGGACTGCTTGGTGGTGATAATGTCGATGCCTCAGACTCGACAAAGCTCTGTACTTCTACATTTGCCATAACACCAGACGGCGCAAGCTCCTCCTGCATGTCAATTTCAAGGCACGTTTCGCCCCCTAAAGAGGCCGCCTCATTCACATCGACATGCTCACGATGCCTCTCTTGCTCAAGATACTCATCTTCATAGGAAACTTCCTCCGGTTCTTCGTTCACTTCGTCACCCATCTCCACCAAGGATTCATCGTCCTCATCCCAATTTTCGAGCTTCGATTCCACTTTCTTAAAATCATTGATGGCCATCTGAATGTTTTTCAAAAAAGATCCCGTTCGATCAAAATTGACCGAATCGCTGCCGCCATCAAACAAAGCGTCAAAGATAGCTTTCTTTTGCCCAACCAATTGGGTGATACGCTCCTCGATGCTGCCAACAGTCACCAGACTATAAATCTGCACCGGTTGGGTTTGTCCCAAACGGTAAATCCTAGCATTGCGCTGTTCCAACACCGCCGGATTCCAAGGCAATTCCAGATTGATACAAACCGTAGCCGCCCGCTGTAAATTGAGTCCAACGCCACCGGCATCGGTTGAAAAGAAAAAGCGCACATTTTCATCGTCATGGAATCTGACGATATTTTCACGACGACGTCTTTGTGACTCCTTGCCCGTGAAAAATACCGCCTCTGCTCCTTTCGATGCCAAAATGTCTGATACCGCCCAATGACAAAGTCGCAACATACGCTGCCATTGAGAGAAAATAACCACTTTCACTCCCTCTTGGTCGATCAGCCCCTCCACCAAATCCCTAAATTCAACCAGCTTAGGAGAGTGCAATTCGCCCAGTCTCATCTGAGGGGCATCGTCATGGCGCAAAGAAGGCCACAGATCGTTGAACGCATATTGAGCCCAACCATTACTCACCACCCTCATTTGCCCAAGGTAACTCATGAGTCGCAAGTGTTCATCGGGCTTAAGCGGACGTGACTCTGCAATAGCGGCCAAACGAGCTACACGCAAAGCGTATTCAGCGTGAATCTCTTGCTGCTCTTCCGTAAACGGCACCGCCAAAGCCGTGTCTGTCCTCGGTGGCAGATCCCCCAAAACCTCACGCCGAGTTCGCCTCAAAAGGTGATGACTCAAGCGAGCCCGCAAGTCATCCAACCCTGCTACACCATGGGGACCATGTCCCGAGCCGTCACCTTCTAGGCGATACTCTACATCCAGTTTCCAGTGCGGAGCCAAAACACAGTCGTCTATCCAATCCATCAAAGATCCCAGTTCTTGAATGCGATTTTCCATCGGCGTGCCCGTCAAGATCAATCGAAAGGGCGGTTTCAAGCGCTTGACCGAGCGCGCCGTGCGGGTATTAAAGTTTTTAATTTTCTGGGCCTCATCCAAAACAATGGCATCTACTTCAATGGCGCTGATGTCATCAAGGTCCCTCAACAACAGCTCGTAATTGAGCACTTGCACCTGAGAAGAAGGCTTTTGGTAGGCACGAAGACGCTCATCCGGAGTGCCCTCAATCATTTCAATCGCGCGTCCGCTCACCACCTCCCACTCGCGCGCCCACTGGGCCTTGAGACTCGATGGGCAAATCACCAACACGCGTTTGACCTGTTTCGTTTTTAGTAGCGCCTCAGCCCAACTGATGCCCTGCACCGTTTTCCCAAGTCCCATGTCATCGGCCAACAGAAAACGTCCCCGTTCCAAAGCTCTCTCCACACCCTCTCTTTGATACGGATAAAGCTTGATATTCAAAGCATTCAACACCTTGCCGAAGTCTTTGCTCAAAGCCTCGTGACGACAAGGCCACTCTATGCGGTGAAGCTCCTCCAATAGCACCATCTCCACGGCAGGATCTACCACCACAGACGAGGGCACCTGCCGGACGGATGCCAGCACTTTTTTCAACCATAGCTTTTTGTGTTCAACCACATCGTTGTGCTGTTCTCGAATGTTCTCTGCTACTAAAAGTTGCTTCAGTTTCCGCTGAGAGTCACTATCTCCCAAGATACTAAACCCTTTCCAAGGCGTCAGCACACCTCCATCTACGGCCACCATGGCAATCCGACTTTTCCAAGACGAGATGGCTTTGAGAAAGCGTTGTTCCAAACCTGGGCTAGAAAACCAATGCTCCATCACCGCAGCCAAATGCTTGCAGTAACCCAAACCACTCTTCATGTAATCTCGACAGGAACAACTCCCATCCACTCCCACTGCCGATGCCAACAACACTTTATAGGGACGGGAAGCTCCACCGCGCACCCTCACCTCATAAAAACCCAAGACTTGACGGCCTTCAGGACGAGATTGAAGCCTCAACTCCTCACTCTTAGCCGATTGCAAACGCCGCAACATCCCCTCCATAGCCGCCACCTGAATGATCCAACGCTCGCGTCCAAACCGCTGCAAGACCTGATTCACCAAATAGCCAGAAGGCGTATTGAATTTACCTCCACGTGCCATATCCAGCAGGGCCCAGTAGGCTTGAATTTCCCTCAAATTTTTCAATGGGATCTGAATGCCTTCCATCTCCCACGCTGGATCTTCACCTTCAAAATCAAGTTTGACGCGATAACTCTCATTTAGCCACCAAGGCCCTTGCGACAAGTGTCGTTTGTACACTTTGCGTTGGCGCCTATTGGAAAGGAGCTCGAGTACGTACAGAGCCAACGCCAAACTCAAAACACCAGCTGGCCCCTCATCAAAGCGCAATTCACCGGAAGGCAAAAAAGTCACTTTCGCCTCAACCCGCTGATCCTCCCAAACGACACTCGCACTTGCCTCACCGTCTTCACTCACGCCCTCGAAGAGCCACTGTCCCTGTTGACTGATCTCTATGGCTTGCCGAAAAAGCTGGCAAGAAACAAACTTTGAAGAAATGGACATCTTTTCAATGGGCTCAACACGTGAATGGCAACACCATCTTAAAAGATCTTTAAAGCCTCAAGTTACGCGGCAACCTAGTGTCGGTCACCACAGCGGAAAGAAGCTTGGACTTCTGATCAACTTCAATGTCTTACATCAATTGACCTTGCTAAGTGATTTCATGCATAGCGCTATTGGCGTCGCCAAAAGATTGGAGTTTCAATCCCATGTTTTGCATCAACGACAAATGCAAACGGCAGAGTTTCTTTTCCTCTTGTTTATCTGACAAGTCGATGCTTTGTGCGGTTTTAACACTGCCGCCACCACTACCCGCCAACAAAATGGGCAGTTGCTTTGAATCATGTGCATTGCCATTGTGCAAGCTAGAACAAAACATGATCATACTATTGCCAAGTAAAGTTCGCTCTCCCTCTTGGATTTGGTCCAGCTTTTGCAAAAATTCACTCCACAATGATACCACATGCTGATTGATTTTTTGATAGATGGCCAACAAGTCAGGTCGATCGGTATGGTGTGACACTTGGTGAGAACCGCCACTAATGCCTTCGATATGGGAGAAATTCATGTTCGACAAATCGTTGTTCATCATAAATGTTGCCACACGAGTTTTATCGGTTTGATAAGCCAATACCATGATGTCAAACATCATGCGCAAGTAATCGTCCACAAAAACAGGCACACCTTCATTTGGACGCGCCATCATAGTTTCTGGGAGGGTGGGTTTCCAAGTTTTGGTATCATTTTTAAGTTTATCAGCCAATTCCATGCGATGCTCTAGTTCTCGTACAGAGGTTTCGTACTCATCGAGCTTTTGCTTGTCGAGCGCAGACAGGTGGCCTTGCAAGCGCTTGCTATCTTTCAACACAGCATCCAATATCGTGCGTCTTTTCTCTGAACCCTCTATGTTTGAAAATAGTCGATCAAAAGCTCGTCGCGGCGACAACTCTTTGCTCGTGGGTCGATTTTTAGAGGACCATGAAATATAAGCCGAGTACATGCTACTGAAACCTTCATCACCACTGTAGCCTGGTCCCTCAGTGCCCAAGACCAAAGAAGGCAACAGTGTTTGACCTTTCAAGCTTTGCGCCACCATCTGATCCATCGAGGTGCCCACCTCAATATCCGTGGTGGTTTGTTTCACCTTCGCACCTGAGAGCACGTTCATTTTTGGGTAGTGTCCGCCGGGCCCTTTGACTGAGGTGGGGTTCCATAGACCTTTAAAGTAAATCAATTGTTTTGCCACAGGAGCCAATGGGCTCAAAGTTGATGACAGCTCCATTTGCGCGCCATTGCCTTTAGCCCACCATTCATGAGGGTTCACGCCATTGCCAAAATAAACCACCCCAAGTCGCCTTGGCGCCGATGTCTTTTTTTGATCCGCTGTGATCTCAAGATAGGGCAAACCCAAACTCATGGCTACAGCTTGTAGCGCTTGCTGACGAGAGATTTTCATGAGGAACCTTCCTTACCGCGACGACTGTTAAAAACTTTAGAATGCAAAAGGGGTCGAACCATAGCTGAAAACTGAAAATTATTTTGCTTGAGCGATTTTATCATTTCCGCCAAAATGGCACGGTCGCCAATTCCAACCTCACGGCCCAAACTGTAACCAATGAATTTGCGACAAGCATGATCCAACAAACCCTCTTGCTTGGACTTCAAATGTTCTTTAAGCCCTTGCACACCGCTAAAGGAGACACCCCCTTTTAGCTGAGCTTGGGCGTCCACCGGCACGCCATGGTCCTTATCTCTAAACAAACCATCCGCCCCAAAATTTTCCAAAGCAAACCCCAACGGATCAATCTTGTCATGACAAGACGCGCAATTCTCATTTTTGCGATGAAGCTCTAACATCTGACGAACACTCATGGGTTGATCAGTTGCCTTAGCCACCTGCTCTAATGGTGGAACATTGTCCGGCGGTGTTGGCAAATGCACCCCCATGATGTTTCCTAAAATATACGAGCCACGCAGCACAGGACTAGTTCGCAGTGGATAAGAGGTTTTAATCAACATGGCGCCCATGCCCAATAGTCCACCGCGCTGATATTGTTTGACATTCACCTTTCTAAACGCCTCGCCTTTAATCCCCTCTATTTGGTAGTAATTTGCAAGCTGCTCATTCAAATAAGTTTCTTCACCAAAAAAGATCTCTAAAATGGAACGGTCTTGTTGAATCAACTCACTGAAATAAAAGGTGCTTTCCTGCTCCATCAAAGCCAGTAACTCTGGAGTTACTTTTGAATAGGTCGCTTGATCCACTCCTTTGTGCATTGAAAAGTCCTTGAACTCCAACCACTCGCCACCAAATTGACGCGCTAATCCTTGACTGCGAGCATCTTTTAACATGCGATTGATCTGTCGGTCCAAGTCCTCTTTTTTACTCAAGCTTCCTTCTTTAGCGGCCTTCAGCAATTCCTCATCTGGAGTGCTAGCCCATAGTGTATAAGATAAACGTGCTGCCAATTCAAAAGCGTTCACTTGATGCTCCTTCTCGGAACGTTGTTGTTCTACTTTAAATATAAAGTTTGGCGACAGAAAAATCCGCTGCAACACCAATCTTCCCGCTGACTCAGAATTTAAATTCTGAGCTAAACCTTGCTCATAGGTTTCTGTCAGTTGATCCTGCTCTATTTTCTCCAAGGGCCGTCGCCAAGCCTTCTCCGCAAAAGAGAACAACTGTTGAATGACCGCAGCTTCAATTTTTTTGCGATTGCTCGCGATCCAATTTTTAGTATTCTCGTAATCTTTTTTTTGCTTTTCGGAAAAAGCTTCCTCGTTGAGACGACCATCCTTGTGCTTAGGCAAGCTCTTTTCGCGCCAACGCAAATGTGCCAAGTCTGCTCCATAGTACATATCGTAATCTTGATGCATCCTTTCAAATTTTTGCTTAGGCTCAGCCTCAAGCAAACCCATCACCTGATCACGACTCATGTAATATATAATGGGAAGCGATTGTTTGTCTTTATAGTTGTCTTGAATTTTGAACATACGTCTAAATTTTTCATCGCCGAAAATCTCGCGCATTGGAGCCACCTCTTTCCAGATTTGATGTCGCGAGTCACCGTCAGAATCATAAACGACTATAAATCCGGGGACTAACTCCGGGACCTTCTCCCAATGTGCATAATTCAACACCGCCACCTGCGCTGAAGCTTTTTTAATATCGGGTTGATTGGTCCACATCACCGTCGCTGCATTGAAATTTCCTTCAAGATCCTTGACGGGTATCACCATACATTCGCCACCGTTGAGGATCAGATCTTCATCTCCAATCGTCAAACCTTCCGGCGCTTTGCCAAATTTTTCAAGCTGGCCTTGCAGCCTTGCTATTTTTTTGTCTAGCTCGTCTTGTTTGGGTGATTTTTGCCATTCAGACAACTGTTCTTGCAGATACGTTTTTAAACCCACTTCACGCCACCAAGGCTTCTCTTTAATTTTATATTTTATTTTTAAATTTTTCCAGATCACCACATCGCCAACCGCTCCATCACCGGCATCGGTCACCATTAAAGTAAAATGAGTCATCTCCTTGGTCAGATTCAATTTCTTGCCATAAGTTTGGTAGGCATTGGAATCCTGCTGTGGGCGTTGCATGCGATACCATAACTTTCTATTTTCTGCAATGGAGTTGATAGCATGATCGACCGCTGCTGGAATGATGGCTATATTTGCATCGGTCGCTTTAGGTAAATTCCTAAAAGGCACGCGCTCAAAGTCCAAAAATCGCGATTCTGGTTTGGTGCCGTTTAGATACACCCACCAATTGTTCAGATAGTTAGCGTCAACCTTGAATTGCTGAGCACACTGCTCTAAACTATTCACCTTAAAGGTCTCTTTATTTTGAAACATCCAAGCCGCCAACAAGTAATCCTTGATCTTCAAATCTTCAAATTTGTCGGGCATGAGTGGCTCGACAATTGTTTCGTATTGTTCGCGCAAACTGCGTTCAATTTCGCTTAAAATCGCCTCAAAATTACGCTCACCTATGTCCTGCTCATAAAATCGCACCCCTGTTTGAGGCAAAATGGCCGCCTTGCTGGCAACGTTCTCAAACAATTCCAAATAAGCCTCAAGATGGTTGGGACTTGTAAATAAGGCCGCTCCCGTGTTGGAAAACCCCTCGCCCCCACCACCATCGACAGGCAACTTACTTGCTACCTCTAAGTTCAATCCGGTCAAGTCGCGCAAGGAGTGCTCCATTTCCTGCGGATTGAGCCGTCGCATCACCACGCGACCAGGATCATTGGCATTTTTAGTTGCAGCTTCATGTAAAATCTGCTCAGCCCATTTCACGAAAACCTGTTTTTCCTCCTCTTTGGGTTGAGCTTTTTTCTTAGGCGGCATCTCTTTCATCTCCACCTGTTCAATGGCAGCTTCCCACAAGCGATAATTCTTGATTAACTCGCCACGCCCGATCTGAGCTTCAAAATTGATGTCACCTTTGTCTTTTTGATTGCCGTGGCATGAATAACAGTGCGTCGATAAAAACTGCTGCACCTCTTTGGGATAGCTCGATTGTTCCTCAGCCTGCATTGAAAGCATGCTAAAACTCAAAACTAAACTTAACAAACTTAGGTTTTGCATGGATCTAAAAAATAAAATGAACTCTGACAAACTATCGAAATTTACCTTAAAATCAAGTTAGAAATAGACCCCTTGCACAAATTTATACACTTGATTTAAGCCAACCTAACGGAAAAATTATATTTTTGTTGTTTAATTACTATCGTCTGCCTTTATTATACTATTTTTAGTCCATTCATACCTTTGAACTTTTATCCACAGAGACCACTTGAACAAATTTAAAAATTTCACCCTCATTGAAATGCTGATCGTCATGGCGATATTTGGAATTCTCGCCTCAATGATTTTTCCCGGTTTCAAGCGCTTCCGCGCTTTGGCGGAACAAATCCAATGTCAAAACAACATGAAGAGCTTTGCCGCAGCCATGTCGGTTTACGTCGAAGACAACGACGGTCTCTACCCCTACGGAATCAACACCTACAACCTCAAATCCGGCTACGAGGTCCCCTCAGCGTCACTGTCGCCACAAGAATTGGTTTTCGACTACTTGTCCTCTCATAACGACATCTACACCTGCCCAACCGATCCAACTCCAGCCAATTATCAATGGTGGAAATATACCAGCCACCCTAACAACCTTAAATCAGCCAGTTACATGTTCTGCGAAAATGGACTCTACGGCAACATCCTGCCCTATCGAGCCAACAAACCCCTCAAACAGGTGGACATCATCAACCCCAGCGCTTACCCCTACATGACTGACGGCGGCTATTGCCCAAACGGTTGGAGGTGGTCAACGTTAGACCCTGCTAGTTACGACCCCAGCCAACCTTGGTTGCTGCGCATCGATTGGGACCACGACGAGAACGTCAATATTCTCTATGGGGATATGCATGTCGCCATTAAATGGCGCCTCGATGACATCTCCAACATGCGCAACCGACCCGACATCAAATGAATGTTCTGCTACCTGCTTTTATAAATGATCTCGTCAAAAGAACTCGCTCGCTTTACTTTGGTCGAAATGTTCATCACAATGGCCTTGTTGGGCGTTTTAGCCTCGATGCTGTTCCCGAGTTTCAAACGCTTTCGATCATTGGCAGAGCAGACCCAGTGTCAAAATAATGCCAAAAGCTTTGCCGCTGCAATGTCGATTTACATCGACGATTACGATGGGTTTTATCCCTACGGTGTTGGCCCCGACCCCTTTGTAGGCAATGGAATTCCACTCACTTCGCAATCTCCGCAAGAGTTGATTTACGACTATTTGACTGCACACAAGGAAATCTACGCCTGTCCAAGCGATCCAACCCCCCAAAACTATCAATGGTGGCGCTATAGAGGCCACCCGAACAACCTCAAATCTTCCAGTTACATGTTCTGTGAATATGGCCTCTATGGCAATATGAACACTCAAAAAATGCCCTTGAAGCTAATCAATGTGCTTTCCCCCACAACCTATGTTTACATGACCGATGGAAACTGGTGTCCAAATGGCTGGAACTGGGGAACCTTAAACCCCATCACATCGCCTCGCATCGATTGGGATCACGACGAGTACGTCAACATCCTCTATGGAGACCTTCATGTCGATAAAAAATGGCGTCTCGATGACATCTCCAACATGCGCAAAAGACCCGACATCAAATAATCCAACGTCATTCAAACTTCATGTTTTCCCTGCTTTGGGTCTTTTCTAAATTTGATTTCTAAATACCCTCTCTAATATTTAAGAAATTCACTCCCCCTTTTTTTGCTGTTTCCTTGCTATGAATCTTAAAAAGTCCGCTTTATCTTACCTTTGCATTTTTTCATTGGCACTACAGGCGGAAACTTGGCAACAGTGGCGCGGCCCTCACCACGATGGTTCGGCACCTGACAAACCCCAAAGTGTCGATTTTTCCGCCACAAAAAATGTGAAATGGAAAGCAGAACTGCCCGGCCCTTCTGGAGCCACACCTGTCGTTTGCTCAAATCACGTTTTCGTGAGCAGCGTCGATGAAGCAAAAGAGGAATTGCTCGGCATCTGTATCGATCGCAAAAGTGGGAAAGTGCTATGGCAAAAAAACCTGGGTTCTGGTTATCGCCCAAGTGATGCCGGCACAAAGATCGCCCTAGGCCCCAGAAGCAACTACGCGTCTCCTTCACCTGTATGTGATGGCAAAGTGGCTATTTTTACGTTTGGCAACGGTGACATGGTCGCCTTAAATTATGCCGGCGATGAAATTTGGCGCAAAAACATTCAAAAAGAACACGGCGACTTCTGCTATCAATGGACCTTCTCTGCCAGCCCAACCCTTTATGACGGCAAACTCTATTTACCCGTTTTGCAACGCAATGAACAAGCCCACGAACGTGGTGATGCAAAGGCGGGCTCCTACATCCTCTGCATCGACCCAGCGACTGGCAAAGATGTATGGAAACATCAACGTGAATCTAAAGCTATTGTTGAATCACTTGAAGCCTATGGAACCATCGTCCCTTATGAAGGCAACGGTAAAAAACAATTTGTCGTCTTTGGTGCCGACATCGTCACACTGCACGATGCCGCTACTGGCACTGAAACTTGGCGTTGGGGCACTTGGAACCCCAATCACGAGCAACAGTGGTGGCGCACCGTTCCATCGCCTGTTGTCGGCAACGACACGGTGGTGATCTGTGCTCCCAAAAAGCAACCCATTTATGCCATTGACTTAAAATCCAAACCCGACGCCGAAACCATGCAAGGTATGCTATGGAATAGTGATGCCCATCGCGACATCAGCTCCGACGTGCCCACCCCATTGTTCTACAAAAACCATTTTTTCGTTTTGAACGATCTTGATAAAAGCCTTTCCAAACTCGAAGCGCAAACAGGAAAAATTTTATGGACGACAAAACTGCCAAGCTCCAAAAAATGGCGCAGCTCTCCCACCGCTAGCGATGACAAAATATTCATCATGAACCACGCCGGACTTGTCATGGCCATCGATGCCAACAGTGGCAAAGAATTGTTGAGCACCGAAATGGCCTCTTCAAAAGAAGACAATATTCGCAGTTCCATCGCCATTGCCGACCAACAACTCTTCATCCGCACCAACAGTCAAATCTACTGCATCGAAGCGAGTGTCCAAAACTGAAACCAAGCAGGTGCTCTACCTCGATCACGCGGCAACGACACCCCCTCACCCTCAAGCCTTAGAGTTATACGCTGCCGTTCATCGAGAATTTTTTGCCAACCCTTCAAGCCAACATCAACTAGGCCAAGCGGCAAAACACTTTTACGAAACGACCAAAGAGTCGCTTTGCCAACAGCTTCACTTCGACGATGGCTTGTTGCTGCAAACCGCCTCCGCCACCGAATCCAACAATATGGTGGTGCATAGTTTCTTCAAACAACATCCTGACGCCATTTGTTACCTAGGTGTCGATGCTCATAGTTCACTCTGGTATGCCAAAGCAGCTTACCGCGAAAAAGTCAACGTGGTTCCTTTGCTGGCTTCTGGCCAATACGACCTCAGCACTGTTGCACAGCATACCGACAAACCCGTTCTCGTTTTATTCAATCTCGTGAGTCAAGATTTGGGCACACTGCATCAGAGTTCACAATGGCACGGCTTCATGCAACGCCCCAAACATCACCTCCACCTCGATGCAACGCAGGCCCTCGGGAAGTTGCCCCTCGATATGTCTAAGTTGCCCTTCCATAGCCTGAGTGCCTCGGCGCATAAATTTGGAGGCACACGCGGATGCGGATTACTACTGCTTCGCAACGTTAAATTAACACCTCTCATTCAAGGTGGACAACAAGAGGAAAAACTCAGAGCCGGCACCGAAAATATTGCCGCCTGTGCCGCCGCTGATCTTGCTTTGCAGCAATCTTTAAAAGACTATCAAAACAAAGCTTCTTTACTCGAACAACTCGATCAAGCCCTCGCCGCAGGATTAAAAACACTCCCTTTAACCATCCTCCAAAATTCACCCAGTTTGAAAATCGCCGGCTTAAATCACCTTTGCATTCCAAATCTACTCGGCAGTGAACTCGTGAGTGCGTTATCTCTAAAAAACATCGCTCTTTCAACCGGCTCCGCTTGTCATGAAAATGAATTCATAGCTCCAAGGGCCGTTCTAGCGTTTGGTCGCAAACAAAACGAGGCGCTAGGCAGTTTGCGCATCAGTTTTGGCCCTGAGCATCAACGCCAAGATGTGGATCACTTTATAAGCACACTAGGGCAGGTGATCGCCGAGTTATCCGCCTGACATGCATCAGGGCCCTCATCTTCAAAATCCGACACGCGAAGACTTGCAAAAGATGTATCGCAAATTGGAACGATTCGAAGCGCTCAAGCTTCAATGCGAGGTCGCTGACTTGCCAAGCGTTACAAAAGCATGTGAACAAATTGGATATATTGGGTTACTCCTGTCTTGGCCAAAACTTAAAAACAATTCCGTTCAGATCACCTGCTTTAAAGCCAAAAATGGGCCGTGTTACGATACGGGACAATACGCAAGCTACACCGGCGCTGCACTGGCAGCCCTAGATGACGACGCTCATCTGCTCTTTTCAGATCACCCCTTGCCCGTGTGCTTAAAAACAGCCGAAATCTATTTATCTCAAGCTTATGCAAAATGGACTAAAGTGAGCGCTGGCCAAGCGAGTAAACTTGAACGGTTACAACACGATCCCCTGCCCTTTGACTGTGACGACTATGAAGACTCGTTAAAACGCCTACAAAGCCTGATCACTCCTGATGACGCAAACCCCAACCCAACAACTTGCTTTTATCCAGGGCCCTTTCGCACTTTAATTTTAAAAAGCGGCCATCTACTCAGGCGCGGCCAATGGTGCCAGATACCCAAAACCGAAGCAAAAAAACTTCGCCCTGAAGGTATCTTAACTGATACGGAACGCAATGCTCCGAGCGTCCTTCTGGAACACGTCTTAGCCTCTGGTCCCACCGCACTACTGGACGTACAATTCCAAGCCGCCGTCACCAGCACAAACCTACCACTGCAATTCGAGTATCTAAAACGCATTAGTCCTACTTTAAGAAAAAAATTGCTTCACTGTATCGAAAAAGATACCGATCATTTGTTACTCACAGGCAGTGACCCTCAAGACGAATTGGGCTGTTGCCCATCTGAAGAAGTCGGCATGGCCAACCAATTGTTACGTGCTGGCATCTTGCAAAAAGCAAAACAAACTCTCGATGCAGAAAATTGCCCCATTCAAATTTATACCTTTAGAGATGAACTGCAAACGCAAGCAGAAGGTTTGTCCTTCACGCGCAATCGATCCTTACGCGAACAGATCCTCAAACGGTTGCAACCTTCGCTTTCAAAAAGAATTTTCACTTGGGCTTTGTTCTCATTCGTCTGCATCACCCTCATTTTAAGTTTCACGCGTTGGCATGAAAGACAGCGCGATGCACTTCAACTCAATCTTCAAAATTTAATCCAAACGTCCTCGGCATCAAGAACAACCTTTGTTTTATTCCATCCTCATTTGCGTTGTGAAATGTGCCTCAGTATGGAGCAACAAACCCGTGAATTCGCCTTGCATCATGGTTCTGATTTTATTCTCATCGACATGGACCAACCAAAATGGCGCGATGTCGTCACACACTATCAATTATTTTCAGCATCACTTTTTATGCTAAAACATTCTGAGCCCCAACCCGAAGTCACCCTCATTAAAGAAGCTTGGGATTCATGGCGGGACAAAAAAGCCTATCGTGCCATTTTAGAACAACTCACCGTTCATGAGTGAGTTTGTTCAAGCTTACTTGATTGGTTTGAGCATGGCTTTACACCCTTGCTCACTGCTCACCACCTTTAGTGCTATGCAACTGCTGCTCAATTTATCGCTCGGCACTTCCAAAAACACGCTTGCTCCTTACGTGCTCATCAGTGGCTATGCCGCAACCCTTCTCGGAGTTGGCAGCGTCATTTTACTCGGATTGATGCAATCCCACACGCTAAGTCACTTCATGCGTGACTTTAGCACGTTTTTCTTTGGCCCCATTTTAATCGTGATCGGCATGCTCTACACCGGCCTGATCGATCTAAACTTCAATTCGACTTGGATCCATCAATTTAAATTCAAGAAACTTGGCGGCGCATTTACTCTCGGTCTCTTGCTCGCCATGAGTTTATGTCCCGCTACAGCCATGCTTTTTTTGGGCGCATTTGTTCCCAAAGCACTCCAGCACCACTACCCCTTGCTCATGCTGATGTCATTTTGCTGCGGCACTATCACTTGCCTAAGTGCCATCGCCATTGGCTTTCACCATGGCAGACAAGCTTTACAAAAGCATCAACACTACGCACAAAGGATTGGTTTGTACAGTGGCAGTTCACTCATCGCCATCGGCATTTATCTAAGTCTAAAAAATGTTTATTTCCATTAAACTCTCAACGAGAATTACGAAAAAACATAAACTTACGACTAAATTTTCTACTGACTTTACAAAGACTTTCGTTAACCTCTGCTTTGTATGAAAAAAGCAATCAACCTCTCCATCATGTGCTTAGGGCTATGCTCATCGTGGGCTAGTGAAAAAAAAGACGACTTTTTTGAAAAGACAGTCGTTCCCATCATTCGCGATCACTGTATTCGCTGCCATAAGCCAGAAAACAAAAAAGGAAAACTATCTCTAGCCACACTTGCAGACTGGATCAAAGGCGGCAAAGAGGGGCCCGCTGCCGTTCCTTTTAAGGCTGAACAAAGCCTCGTCATTGAGCAAGTGAGTCCTTATGGCACGGAAGCACCAGAAATGCCCGAAGAGGGCAAACCTCTCACGGTTCAACAAATTGACGATCTTAAAAAATGGATCAACACGGGCATGGTCTGGCCTGAACCTTTCGTGATCGAAGAAAAACCAAAAGCCGATAAAAACTTCTGGTCGCTTCAAGCCATAACTAAAGTTTCTCCTCCTTCCATTGAAGATGCTCCTAAAGCATGGACGCAAAACCCCATCGATCTTTTCACCTATGCCAAAATGAAAGAGCAGCAACTATCTCCATCTATACCAGCAACAAAACAAGCGCTGATTCGCAGAGCTTGTTTCGATCTTCATGGTTTACCCCCAACCCCAGACATGATCAAAGCTTTCGTGAACGACTCAAGACCAGATGCCTACGAACGACTCATCGACGAACTCTTGAATTCCGAACGTTACGGCGAGCGTTGGGGTCGTCATTGGTTGGATGTCGTGCGTTTTGCAGAGAGCAGCGGTTTTGAGCGCAACATTATACGCGATAACGCTTGGCCATTTCGCGACTATGTGATCAAATCCTTCAACCAAGACAAACCCTTCGACCAGTTTATCAAAGAACATTTAGCGGGTGATCAATTGATCCCAGATGATCCTGAACGAGAGGTCGGCACCGCCTTTTTAGTGGCCGGCGCTTACGATGACGTGGGCAATCAAGATGTCGTTGCAAAAAAACAAATTCGAGCTAATACTTTGGACGATATCATCGCCGCAACAGGCTCTGCCTTTCTAGGCATGAGCGTCAATTGTGCTCGTTGTCACGATCACAAATTCGATCCCATCCAACAGAGCGATTACTACCGTTTAAGAGCAGCTTTTGAAGGTGTGGATCAAGGCAGTCGCATCATCGCCAAAGCTTCACTACAAACCGAACATAAGCAAAAAACAAACGAGCTCAATCACAACATCGCAGCTTTACAATCAGAGCTGGATCTGCTTTTAAAAGAGCCAAAACAACGCGTTGCTGAACAGAAACAAGAGTTGCTCAAAAGCTATCCCAGAGAACCTGTAGATCCGACTTTAACAGAAGAAAACTTTGAATCGACCCAAGCTAAGTTTGTACGACTAAAAGTATCTGCTCCCTACGGTTTTAGTCTGGAGGAATTGGAAGTCTGGAGCGATGAGAATCCATCGCGCAACATTGCCTTAAAAAGCAACGGTGGCCAAGCTCATGTCAACCACAAGCGTTACTCCAACGACGACCCTGAAGCCTACGGCGCCCACCATCTCATCGACGGTTTCTATGGAAGTTTTTGGATCCCGAACGGAGCCAATCCCACGGCGACCATCGAATTAAAACAAAACTCCTACATCCATCGAGTGGCCTTCTCCAACAACCGCACAAACACTAAGGTTAGAGCAATGCCCACAAACTATGTCATCGAAACGTCTATAGATGGCCTTGCGTGGACTCAGGTTGCTAGCCATCAAGGACGAAAACCCAGTGATCAAAAACAATTGGAAGACTTACTTTTAAACGAAGTTTTTACCGATGCCGAAAGAACCACACGCACACAGCTACTAGGTTCTATCGCAAAATTGAAGGCAGAACTCAAAGCCATTGCACCCCTACCAACAGTATGGGCCGGTAAATTCAACGCAACGCCTCCAAACACTTTCTTGCTACAAGGTGGCGACGTCAGCAAAGAAAAACAAATCATCAAGCCTGCAAGCCTCAGTTTTTTACACAAAGTCCAAACCACTTTTCAACTAGAAGCTGATGCTAAAGATGGCGACAGACGATTGGCTTTGGCAAATTGGATGGTAGCTGCCGACAATCCGTTGACAGCGCGCGTTTTAGTCAATCGCATTTGGCAATACCACTTCGGACGCGGCATTGTTGCCACTCCGAGTGATTTTGGTTACATGGGGTCACGCCCCACTCATCCAGAACTTTTGGATTATTTGGCTTTACAACTACAACAGCAAGGTTGGAAAATCAAGGCCCTGCACCGCCTCATCATGACCTCGCAAACCTATCGCCAGAGCAGTCGCTTCAATCAAAGCAAGGCTGACTTGGACGCAGACTCGGCCTATCTATGGCGTTACCCACCCAGACGTTTAGAAGCGGAAGCCATCAGAGACACCTTACTGTATATTGCCGGAATGTTGGATTTAAAAATGTATGGCAGCGGATTTAGACTCTACCAATACACCGTCGACAATGTTGCCACTTACTACCCTTTGGAGCAGTGGCCGATTGAAACTTACCGCAGATCGGTCTATCACCAGACGCCAAGGTCGGTTCGCATAGACTTGATGACCGAATTCGATATGCCCGATTGTTCACTGGCCAAGCCCAAACGAGACGTCACCGTATCACCACTGCAAGCGCTCACGCTTCAAAATCACAATTTTGCAATGGCGATAGCTAACGATTTTTCAAAACGCATACAAGCACAGCCCCACAATGATCTCAACGATCAAATCAACTACGCCTATGCGCTTGCCTTTTCAAGAGAGCCCGAAGCCGATGAACTAGACTATTCTAAACAATTGATCGACAAACATGGTTGGGTCGTCTTTTGTAGGGCGCTGATCAATACCAATGAGGTGATTTATGTCGACTGAATTTTTACGCCGCCAAGCCTTAAATCTATTGGCAGCAGGAACCGCCGAGCTCTCTTTTTCTCGCCACCTGCTCGCACAAACAAATGACATTGGCCCACACTATCAAGCTAAAGCGAAACGCGTGTTACAAATCTGCTGTCCGGGCGGTGCATCTCATTTGGACTTATGGGATTATAAACCAGAGTTAGAAAGATTAGACGGTCAACCACTGCCCGGTGAAGAAAATTTTGTCTCCTTCCAAGGAAAAAATGGCCCGCTCATGAAAAGCCCTTGGGGTTTTTCACAGCGGGGAACTTGCGGAAAATTTTTTAGCAACTTGCTCCCCTGTATGTCACAACATGTCGACGACATGGCCTTCATTCACTCCATGACTTCAAAATCGAACACCCATGGTCCTGGCAATGTTTTCATGAATACAGGTGAAACGGCCGATGGGTTTCCCTCCAATGGCGCATGGCTCAGTTATGCCTTGGGTCCGCTCAGTGACAAGTTGCCATCTTATGCTGTGGTCACCGACATGCGCGGTGAGCCGCCAAACGGTCAGGCCAATTGGAGCTCGGGTTTCCTACCAGCTCAGCATCAAGGTGTGGTGATCAATGCTCAGTCACCCATTAGAAACATCGAACTGCCCCAAGGCATCAGCTATGAAGCAGAACTCGCCGCTCGTGAATTTTTAAACCATCTCAATTCCAAACACGCTCTCAGTAGAAATGGCAACTCACAACTACAAGCGCGAATGGCCTCTTACAACTTAGCTGCAAAAATGCAACACTCTGCCCCCGAAGCGACTAATCTAGACTCTGAACCTCAGTACATTCACAAATTGTATGGCACCAACGACTCCAATCACCTGAAAGCTGGTTATGCAAAGAATTGTTTGCTCAGCCGCCGTTTACTCGAACGCGGTGTGCGCTATGTCAATTTATACTGTGCTTCCAGAGCCTCTGGAGTGGATGGCTTGCTCAATTGGGATTGTCATAAAAAACTCAAACCCGACTACGATAGGCATGGCCCCATCTTCGATCAACCCACCGCAGCACTGTTGACCGATTTAAAACAACGCGGACTTTTAGATGACACCCTGATCCTGTGGACCACCGAGTTTGGCCGCATGCCAACCCGCCAAGAGGGCACAGGCGGAAGAGACCACAATCCCGATGGCTTCACGGTATGGATGATGGGCGCAGGCATCAAAGGAGGAACCAGCTATGGCGCGACAGACTCTTTTGGCCGCAGAGCTCAAGAAAACATCACCACCGTTTACGACTTATACGCAACCGTGCTTCACATTCTTGGGCTGAACTTTCACCAATTGAGCTATTACTACAACGGTTTCGACCGAAAACTCACCAACGTGCACGGACGCATCATTAAAGAACTCCTCACCTAAATTTGCTGACCTCTTGCCATGACCCACACTGGCCTCAACTCAAAAAAAATAAAGAGGTTTTAAATCTAACTTCAGCTAAATAGTGTCTGCGGATTTAAATAAAAACCATGTGGTGTAAGGTTAAAACATATTACAACATAGTCGAAGATTTATGCTTTAAAGAGGAAAGGTTTTGATATAATCGCGTAGTAACAACAAA
>Ga0172372_10003122_pt1 | contig 24679 bp, 21 predicted proteins | sample LakKiv5m_2_FD_114544 | JGI IMG/M metagenome (GOLD analysis project Ga0172372, IMG submission 114544) | Freshwater microbial communities from Kabuno Bay, South-Kivu, Congo - kab_092012_9.5m | ecosystem: Environmental > Aquatic > Freshwater > Lake | place: Democratic Republic of the Congo...
ATCCCTCAGTTAGATCTGATTTCTGAACAATTTCATGTAAAGAGCCAATTATATTTTGTACTCTGATGCAATCTATTTCAAGCTTTCTCTCGTAATTTGGGCATATTTGAATTGAAAAGGAGCCGTTTGGAATAGATTTTATGGTGCTGTAGTAGATTGAGGAGAGTTCCCCTCTACTAGAGAAGTAATTTAAAGACAAATTGTTGAAGCGAATTGGTGCATGAACTGACATTGATATTCTCGCTTACCGTGGATTAAAGGTAAACGAGAATAGTTCAATAGATTTTTATTTACAAATCTTTTAAATCTTCGATCTCTTTTAACAAACGCTCTTTTAGCTCTTTTGCAGTAGGCCTATGATGAATGTGACCACTCATGCAATGTGCAGCGAGGGATAAGATCGATCCATCTGGATCTTGTGTGCTAAGATTTAAAAGCTGCTCCTCAGTTAAAAGAGCCTTAAGCATCTCAGGTGAAACTTCTTTGTTGTAATTTTTTTCATGCAGAATAGATTTGTAAGCATCTAGAGTAATTTCATCATGTTCGATAAAAGGAGATCTTTTTTTAGTGAGGAGACTAAATACTAAAGCTCCAAGAGCCCAGATGTCTCCTGAGGGTTCAATTAGCTTTTCAATAAATTTTTCTGGAGGTATTGAATAGCGACTAGATTTCCACACTTGGTTTGAATTTGTTTTTTTCAAAAAACCTAAATCTCCAAGTTTTATTTTATCCCCTTCAAAGCAAAGAACATTATTTGGTTTGACGTCAGTATGAACAAATCCTCTTGAATGAATAATTTCAAGAGCTGAAGCAAGAGTCAATAAAATTGTTTTAATAGTTTTTGCAGATAAAAGTCTTTCTGAATCGCGCAGTTGTGCAAGAGTTTGCTTGTCAGCAAACTCAAGAATTAAACCAGATGGAATGACTCCTGCAAGATTAACAATTTCCTCGCAAGGCGGTAATACTAGGCTGGCACCCGCTTCTTGAAGAAATTGGTCGTCCTTAGGAAACTGTTTTAAAGCAAAGACAGATCCTCCAACTTGAATTTTATTCACCGCCGCAGTCACTCCGCTTCCAAGCGGTCCTTCGTCGGTAAAATTTTCATCGCCGCGAAGTATTTTTTCGTTAAAAAAAGGAGCTTGTGTAGGAAGGTGTAATTCAAAAGCTTCGGGAAGATCTAAATTCCGTGTGAATTGGTTAAGTCCTCTATAGGCTAAGCTATAAGTTCGTAAACAGCCAAGAAATTTTTCAGCAAACTTAGAGACTCGAATTCCAAGAGCTTTAGCCTCAAGAGCATTTTTAGGAGCTTTTACCTTATCATAGAGCTCTTGATGAATAGAAGCATCTTTTGGTCCAAAATTTAAAAAAGGGAGTTCTAGGTCTAGTGCTTCAATTCGTCTTGTTTGCTCTTCCATTTCCGAATTTCGGGGGAGACTCAATCTAAGTTTTTCGACATAAAAGGCTGTAGCGATAGGCTCTTGAGTAAAATAAGTCTCATCGAACTCTCTACAATTCCTCATTGCAGCGTTTACAAGATTTTCTCTTTTCCCAAGTTCATCTAAGCGAAATGGAGAAGAGGAATTTATTTGTAGATGCATAAAATAAGCAGATAGGGAGTCGATACAATCTGTTCTATAAGGGCCGCGAGGCAATGAGAAAGAAAAATCTAATGACATGATGTTACATTTTTAATTGTTGTAGTTTAGTGAGAATTTAATCTAACGAAGACCTCTTCAAAGGCTTTTAGCTCTTGCTAAAGTTATGGCAACACCTTGAATGAACTCTTTTTTTTTCTAATGATCTAGAGGGTAAAATCAATCGATTAGCTAGAGTTAAAGATCTTTAGTAAGATAAAAAAAACATCTTACTGTTTTTTCTTTTAATTGCAAAACAGAAAATTATTTAATTTATTATTGTATAATTTTTATATTTTAATTTAACGTCTTTAAATTTTAATTTAATTGCCCGAATAGAAGCTTCAATTTTAAGATCAATTTTTTTGACAATTAGTCCAAATGGAAATACTGAGATTCTTGTCTCCGGTTAATTTAAGGGGTTATCCCTCAGAAGTTTTTTTTATAAGTGGGTCTAAATAAAAGAGACTCTCTTGAAAAATAGCTGCCAAGAAACATCATAGAGGCTTTAGTTGCATATGCTACAAGTTTTTTTCTCAGTCGATGCTCTTTTTACTTAGATGGCGAAAAGCAGTGTTGTTTGCGCTCTTCCAGTCAGCGAGATAAAGAGGTAATAAGATCTAATTAATTAGGACCTTGGCGTAAAAAAAGAGGATTTTATATTTTTATTTGTGATAATTTTAAGATGATCTCATCCATGGGAGGTCTCTGCTCTGGAGTGATCAACAGACAGCTTGTTGCAACTGAAATGAGTTTTTTGTCAGACTCACACGTAAGTTGTCTTAAACTTTTTGGTTTAAAAGGGTCATCTAAAGACTCCTTTTTTCCAGGTAAGAGTGCTTTCCTTAGTTCTCTTAGATATTCAAATCCCCCATTAGGATTCAAATGTTCAAAAGGGTGGGTATGGGTAGTTGTTTCGAAAAGTAAAATCCCAAAAGCCCATGTATCAATTTTGTTGGAAAGTAAAAAGTGTCCTCTTTCATCTGCAACTTCTGGCGCTGCGTATTCAGGCCTGATAGTTCTTTTATGATCCCAGCTAGATCTTTGGCTAATCCCAAAATCACAAAGAAGAGCTTTAAATGTTGGATGCCTTGAAATCAAGATATTATTTGGCTTTAAATCTTTGTAGTTGATTTCCTTCTCGTGAAGAAAAGCAAGAGCCGAAGCAATGTCTAAAGAAATTTTCATGAGCTCTTTTTTTGTAAGAGGGAGTCGAACCTCAAAACATTGAGATAAGCTCCCATCCCCCTCAAATTTAATGAAGAGCCTTTCTAGAGCGATTGCTTCAATTTTGGCAATATTTGGGTGATATCCAATCAGCATATAGATAAAAGCTTCGTTTTTTAAAGCCTCTTTAAACGCACCCTTGGGTTCTTTAGCTCTTTTAAGAGCAAATTTAGATTTGCCACATAAGACTCTACAAACTTTTCCATACCCTCCTTCCTTAATCTCCATTTCGCCAGGTAATAAAGGTCGATAGGACTCAAAGAAGAAAGGGGTTTTTCTCGGCACTGTAAGAAGGGTCTCTTTTGAAAGGGTTTCAAAAGAGCTTGGAGGGCGAGAGGCTATTTCATAGGGAGCTTTTAAAAATTCAAGGCGCTCTTCAAGATTTGCAATTTTTCTCTCTATTTTTAAAATTGAGGCAAGTACATCTGAATGTAAAAATAATTGATCAGGATTTGAATAGGGATCAGAGTTTGGTTTGAAAAAAAAATTCACAAAACTTTTGGAGCGGTGAGGAAGGCAAAGATCTAAAGGATCTAAAGCAGATTTACTGGATGGGTTTTGTTTTTCACTAGTTGCAAGATCGAGTCCAAGCAGAGGGTGTTTTTTTGCAAGTTGAGTCGATTTTTTTGTGATTTGGCGGAAAACATCCTGAATTCTTTCTAATTTTTCTGGAGCTTCTCTTAAATGAAAATGCTTTTGAAAAGAAACTGCCCTTAGCTGTTGGCAGAGTCCTTCAATATCTTCAATTACCTCTTTTTTTTCTTTTTGATCAAGAATATAAAAAGGCTGGGTTAGATGAGATAAAAAAGGAGCCGTCATAAAATTTAAAATAAATTAATTTTCAGATATTTTATTACAGGCTAATTTTATTTACAAAAATAAAGATTAATTTAATTTCATTTTCAAAAAATTAATTGTCTTTAATTTTCTCTTAACTTGTTTAGTTTAAGAACCCTAATGCAGCGCCTTTTTTTCCAAGGAAATTTCTAGTTTCCTCATTTTTAGATCATCTTAAACAAGAGCATAAAACACCCTTTGGAAGGAGCTATTTCCCTTTTTCAAAAATTAATTTAACAAGATCAACTACTTATCGATATTTCTATGAATCAACCTAGCGCCGCGCATTCCTGTGAAATAGTGAAAATACCACTGAAGAAGTACTGAGTAGCGGTTTCTAAATCCGACAAGATAAAACACATGAATAAACGCCCAGATCACCCATGCAAAAAAGCCAGAAAATCTAAGCCCTCTTACCTCTGCCACAGCTTTTCCTTTTCCAATTGTGGCAAGATTTCCCTTATCGAAATATTTAAAAGGTTTTCTTTCCTCTTTGGGGGTCTGTTTGTTAAGAATTTTACCAAGGTAGGCCCCTTGCTGTATGGCAGCTGTTGCAACAGCTGGAAGAGGTTTTTCCTTCTCCATGAAGCACGCTGCATCTCCAATGACAAAAATTTCAGGGTGATTCGGAATCGATAAATCTTTCTCTACAATCACTCTTCCTTGTCTATCTAAAGGGACATCGAGCTCTTTTAAAAGGGAAGAAGCTTGATTTCCTGCCGCCCAAATCACGTTTTTTGAAGGAATAAAAGAAGTTTCTGTTTTTACGCCATCTTCGGTAATATCGATCACTTTAGTATTTAAAAGAACCTCAACACCCATATTCTCTAAATCTTTTTTTGCTCTTTCTGATGAGCTAGGGGAATAAGGGGGAAGGACTCTTGGCGCAGCTTCGATTAAGTAAACTTTAGTTTGATGAGGATCAATTTTTCTAAAGTTTTTCAGTAAAGTGCTATGAGCAATCTCTGCAATCGCTCCCGCCATCTCAACGCCAGTTGGACCTGCCCCTATGATCACAAAAGACATGTACTTTGCGGCTTTTTCTCTGTTTTCCGTTCGTTCTGCTCTTTCAAAAGAAAGAAGGATTTTTTCTCTTATATTAAGAGCATCTGTAAGGGTTTTAAGACCAGGGGCATTTTTTTCCCACTCATTTTTTCCAAAGTAAGAGTGTTTAGCTCCTGTTGCAATTACAAGATAGTCATAGCTAAATGTTTCATCGTTAATCGCAACAGTTTTCTTTAATTTATCAATTTTAGAAACTTCACCCATTAAAACGGTTGTGTTTTTTCTATGTTTAAAGATCTCTCTTAATGGAAATGCAATATCTGCAGGTGATAACGCAGCGCTTGCTACTTGATAAAGAAGAGGTTGAAATAAGTGGTGATTTTTTTTATCAAGAAGAAGGATCTCACAATTTTTAGATTTAAGTTTTCTTGCAACATTGAGTCCTGCAAAACCGCCACCGATAATAATGATCTTTTTTTTCATAATTTTTTAAGAACTTTATAAGTTAGTTTTAAATTCCTTTCATACAAAAACTTTGATAATATTTCATTAGTTTTTTGTAAAAAAATAGGATTTATTCAAATAGGAGAAATTAAATGTCTATCCCAGTGAATTTACAGGAAAAAAAGCCAGTAGAGTCTTTAGCTGAGGCTCAAAAAGATGAGAAAAGAGTCAAAAGCGGTGGGTCTCGCAAAAGAAAGGCATGTCAAATGGAGGGATGTGATCGATACCTCTCTATTGTTAATTTAGCAATTTCTTGTAGATGTGAAAAAAGCTTTTGTGATCTGCATCGCGACGTGATTGCTCATGGATGTAAAGCAGTCGTTGAGAAGGTGCAAGCTGCAGCTAAGCCTCTTTATCAATTCGCTCATGCAAGAGATGGATTTAGTGGGTCTGAAGCGTTTTAGCAAAACTTGTTTTTTTAGCGCCAACTGCCATGTAGGTGGCGCCAAGAAAGCAAATGAGTGATCCAAGTACAAGAGTTGGCTGTGACCCTACAGCGCATGTAAGAGCCCCTCCAAGAAATGGGCCGATCAGACCCCTTATTCCAACCATTAAAACATTTGCAGCTGTATATTTTGAGGAGGACTCCTCTTCTTGCGCAAACAACGTTCCAGAAAGATGCCACACAAGATGACTTCCTGCTTGAAAAATCCCGTAGATAAAAAAAGCTAAATATAAAAAGAAAAAAGAGTGTTTGCTTAAAAGAATGAAAATTGGAAATAAAGAAAATCCAAAAATAATAAAAAAAGTCATCAGTAAAATGGAGCTTTTTTTAAGGGCTTTTTGCCAGAAATACGTAGAAATAAGCACTCCACACCCCATAAAGATATAACGCGCATAGGTAAGGTTTTGATGAGTGAGATCAAGTGTGTCGCTATAAAAGATAATTAGAGCTGGATTTATAATCATAAGTCCAAATCCGCCGATCATAAAACCCATTTGAAAATGAAAAAACTCTTTTGTTTTTTTAATAAGATGAAAGCTCTCTGCAATAGGGAGCAAAATCGCATCTTTAAAAGAGATTTTGTTAGCTTTTTGGTTTTTTTCACTCACTGGCATCGGAATCTTTCTTTGAAAAAAAATGCTTGTCATCGAGATAAAAGCAGCTAGTGCAAACATTGTTTTGAAATTTAAGCTACTTTGATCCAAAAGCCGCCCAATAAAAAGTCCAAGAAAAATGCTTTCAATAAAGCTTAAGATATAAATCGAGGAGAAAAAAGAGGGTCTCTCTTTTTTTTGGACATTTTGCTTTAAAATTTCAATAAATGCTGGAGTAGAGGCTCTATAAAAAAGCTGGTAACATGCCGCTGCAAAAATCAAATACCAAACACTTGATGTAAAGGGAAGAAAAAGAAAAGCGACTCGGCCAAGGACCCAAGCGCCGATGAGGTTTGGAAGTAAAGACCTTTCATTTTTTGTCACATAAGATCCCCAAAAAAAAGAAAAAAAGGAAATAACAGGGGAGAGGGTTGCAAAAAAAGAGAGAGCAAACATTGAGGCATTAAGCTCTTTTTTTAGAATAAAGCCAATTAATGTAAATAATGCTACAAAGGGCTCATTTGCAAAATGCATCCAAAAAAGGGCAACCTTTGTCTGATTAACTTTTGATACGCTTTTAGCTTGATCCATAGACTCTTTCCAGTTGAGTCTATATTAAAAGATTTCTCTTTTAGAGTTGAATAAATTCTTTATTTAATTTATTCAACTTTAATCGAATCCTTAACCTTTAAAGCTAAGCCAATTTTAATGTCTCACTTTTCTGTAATATAAAAAACATCAATGAGCTTTTAACTCCAAGGATTTTTAGAAACACCTTTAAGGGTATTATAAAAATCCTGCATGACCTGGGCGCTATTTGGATCTCCTGGCGTATCAATCCAAAAAAATGGCTGACCAAGAGGAGGTTTTCCATTTCCTGTATATCCATCTTGCTCTAGCTCATTGGATAACTGTTGATAGATTTGAGCTGCGGCTTGCCCTCTTGAGGATCCAGGCTGTATTTGATATGTGCTCCCATCTCCATTTGCAGCTGCAGTTTCATAGGGAATGCTATCATAAAAACCAAGATGGAGCCTGGATGCATCTCCTCCTACTGCTTGAATCCAGGCTTCAACTCCTGGCCAAACATTATTTGGTTTAGCACTAAGGTAATATTGTGTAGTTGAATAAAGCATCAAATTTACGCTATCAAATTTACTGGTTAGATTGTCTGTCAAGGCTCCATAATTTGCGTGGTCGTTTAATGCCCCACCCATGAGAGTGACAGTAGATTCTTTTCCTTGTGCACTTAAATTTTGATGCAGTGTTGTAAAAAAAGTGTTTAAATCGTTTGCTGAATTGTCTTTAGCTAGAAATTGATTTTCTATATCGAAATCTACTGAGTCGAAGTCAAAGTTTTTCATCATATCAGATAAATTATTGGCTGCAGTAGTAGGATCACAAGGTAATTTTGGATCTGTTGCAGATGCCGATCCTCCCCCAAATGAAAGATCTACTTTAATTCCTTGTACGTGAGCTTCATGGATTAAATAAGAAAGAAAATTTGGAGCAACTTCGAGTCCGTTTTTGTTGGTGACAGCGTAAGGAGGTTCTGAATAGGCTTTTCCAGAAGAATCTACACTGTGAAGCACTTGTTGGAAGGAGTCTGTAGCAGAATATGCAGTTCCGTTTCCTTGTGGGGGCATGAGGGAGTCTTGGTAAAGATTGTTGATGTCTGAGATTTGAGCAAATGAGAGGTCAATTTTATTCACCCCTTCATTTTTTAGTTGCGTAAAAAAATTCCCCAAAAACCCTTTATTCAGCAAATCTGTTGAAATAGTTCCAGGGGTTTTGCTCCAGTCCATACAGTTCCAAATATTATTTCCATAAAATTTACCCATGTCTACATAGCAACTTTGTCCTGTAATCGATGTTCCTAAAATAGTTTGAGAGGATATGTGATTTTGAGATCCAGGGCTTGTTTTTGATTGAATGGGAGTTTTTTTAGGAAAATGAGACTCTCCCCCTATTTTATCTAAATACATGATTACCGATAGTTTAGGTTTGTTTTGATTTTAAAATAAAATTAAAAATAAATGATTTTATCGTTAACTATATAATTAAATGAGAATTTAAATTCTTTCAAGAGAAATCAAAATGAAATTTTATAAATTTTATATTTGAAAATACTCAATCTCTCCTTTAAGATGACTACAGATTCAAAAAAAAGTTTTTTAGCAAGAAATGAACACTCAAATCTTAAATGCTTATAAAAGTAATCCTCATCAAGATGTGATTGCCATCCATGAAAAAGAGGGGCTTTTATATGAGACTCTTGTTCAAAGAGCCCCCGATCTTCCGAAGGGATGGTTTGAGCTTGCACACTTAAGTGCCTTAGATCGAGTCGATTTTTTCGCATCCTTTTGGCAAAGCTGTTTTGATTACCAGCCAAAAGTGGAAGAATATATCACGCAGTTTTTTCTAAAAGTGCAGGATATTTATTTATTTTTAGTGAGAAAAGAGGGGGAGATTTTTTATCAGCCTCAGCTTGTTTATAGCTTAGGATCTGGTGGGTTTTATCGGGGACTTGCCCCGGTTTCAGAGTATAACCTTGAAATTTTCAAGCAAAATTGTTCGTGGCCTCTTCCAGAGGCGTTTCTCTCATTTTTAAAAATCCATAATGGGTTTTCAAAGCAAGCAGATCATGGAATCCTTACCTTAGAAACGATTCTTTCTGAAGCTTCTCTTCTACAGCACCAGCTACTTGTCGATGAAACAAAGGTGCTGTTCCAATCAAGAGCTGTCGATCCGACCTTGCTCATTCCTTTTTATAAATCTATTGGATACATGCTTTATCAATGTTTTTATCAAAACTACTACGTAGCAAAAGAGCCCGGAAATATTCCGATTCTCTTAGCTAAAAGAGTGCAGCCCTCAATATATAAGGTGGATAAGGAGGAGTGCTACCCAACATTTATGGATTGGTTAAATAGCTATTTGGAAGTTCCTTATGTTTAATACAGTCTTTGAACAATCACTCACTTTGAAAGATTTCTATGATAAATATCATAAACAGCTAGAGCTTAAAGTGATTTATGGCAAAGACCTCTCTAAGAAGGGGATAAAAATTCCAGAAGTTGAGCGCCCAGGACTGATTCTTGCTGGGTATGTAAAAACTCATCTTCAAAATAGAATTATTTTGTTTGGAAAAATTGAAATAGAATATCTTTTTGATCTGCACTCAAACCTAAGAGTGGAAAGACTCAAAACGCTCATCACAAAAAAAATTCCAGCAGTGATTATTGGTTCCTCTTTAGAGGCTCCCAAAGAGCTCAAGCAACTTTGTATCGATTTAGACGTCCCTCTTTTATCTTCAGAGCTTGATACGACAGCTCTTTTTAATGAAATCAGTGTTCTTTTAGCAGATGAGTGCTCTCCAAGTCTTTCTTGCCATGGTACCCTTGTAGAGGCTTTTGGAATTGGGCTTTTAATTCAAGGAGACTCCTCAATTGGAAAAAGTGAAGCGGCCCTTGGGTTGATTGAACGAGGACACAGGCTTATCTCAGATGATGTGGTAAGAATACGCAAAAGAAAGGGGGGGTATTTAGTTGGAACAGGGCCAGAACTCACTCGACATCTGCTTGAGATTCGAGGAATTGGAATTATAAATGTTGCAAACTTATATGGCGCTGTTTGCGTTTCTGAGTCACAAAAAATTGATTTGATAGTTAAATTGGAAGAGTGGAATGATGCTCATTTTTATGACAGAGTGGGACTTGAAGAAAAATATAGCGATGTTTTGGGAGTAAAAGTTCTCTTTCACGTTCTTCCTGTAAAACCAGGTAGAGATGTAGTTTTGCTTCTTGAAACAATTGTGCTCAACCATAGACTAAAAGAGATGGGATATCACTCTGCAAAAGAGTTTAATGCAAAATTGCTTGAAACAATTGCTAAAAGAGAAAAAGAGAGGAAAAAATCGATTGAAACTTACAGCAACAGTGAAAGTTAAAAACCGCCTTGGTTTGCATATTAGGCCAGCTACTGCCATCGTTAAGCTTTTGCAAAGTTCTAGATCAAGTGTATTTTTTACTTGCAAGGGACAAACAGTAAATGCAAAAAGTATTATGAGTTTGTTAGTTCTTTCTGCTCAAAAAAATACAAAAATTAATATACTTGTTGAAGGTGAGGATGCACAGAGTGTTCTTGAGAAATTAATCCATGGATTCGACAGCTTATTTGGTGAGTAAATGAAACAAGCTATTAGACAACTTCGACTTGAAGGATTTCCAGTGTCTGGAGGAATCGCGATTGGACGTCTTTATTTTCTATTGGAAGAAGAAGAGAAAAGATTTCCTGTTTTTTCAATTAATACAGATGAAGTCGATAGAGAAATTCAAAGATATAGACTCGCCCTTTCCTCCAGTAGAAAAGATTTAGAGCAGCTGCAGGGCTACCTTTCAGAAGAGGGCTCTGAAGAGGCAATTACAATTATTGACACTCACATTCAGATGCTAGAAGATCCGATGATCACAACGATTGTCGAAGAAAAAATTCATCAAATGCTTCAAAATACAGAAACTGTCTTTAGATCAGTGATTGGGGATTACGAAAAAAAATTCGTCGCAATTGAAGATGCGTTTTTTAGACAAAGATGGATTGATGTAAAAGATTTATCCCAAAGAATCTTAAAACATCTAGATCCAAGCAAAGAAGTAAGATCTAGGTTCCCCTCTGGAGCTGTGATTTTTGCAAAAGAGCTCACTCCATCTCATACCGCAGAAGCGTGCGTATCGAAGGTTTCTGCTTTTTTATCTGAGGTAGGAGGAAAAACATCCCATGCGGCGCTTATCGCAAGAGCTAAGGGAATTCCCTACGTTACTCATATCGATTTTAAGGGACTCAATCTCGAAGAAGCAAGTGTTGTGATTGTAGATGGGGTTAAAGGACAAGTGATTTTAAATCCAACAGAGGCCACTCTTCAGCAATATAAGAAATTAAAAAACGATATTTTTGAATCGTATCAAAAGCTTGTTGGAGAAGTTTTTTTAGAAGCAAAGACAACAGATCATAAAAAAATAGATGTCTTTGCAAATATTGAAAAACTCACAGATTTAGATCACTCCTCATTCTTAGCAGCAGAGGGGATTGGTCTTTTTAGATCTGAGTTTTTATTTTTACAAAAAGAGATATTCTCCATCACAGAGCAAGAGCAGTATCTGTTTTACTCTCAGATGATAAGAAAAGCAAAAGGGGTTCCGATTGTTTTTAGGGTGTTTGATTTAGGTGGGGATAAGGGATATATTCAGCATAAAGACTTTGAAGAGGCAAACCCAGCGCTTGGATGCCGTGGCGTTAGATTTTTACTTCACTACCCAGAGTTTTTCAAAAAGCAACTAAGAGCAATTTTAAGAGCAAGCGTCGAAGGAAATGTCAGTCTTTTATTCCCTTTGATTGCAGATATAGACGAATTAAGAAAAGTGAAAAAAATCCTTCTTGAAGTGAAATATGATCTTGCTAGCCAAAGAGTTGAGGCAGCACTCGATTTGAAAATTGGATGTATGATCGAAGTGCCATCTGCTGCAACGACAGTTGATTTGCTTGCCAAAGAGTGTGACTTTTTTTCTATCGGAACAAACGATTTAGTCCAATATACCCTTGCCATAGATCGCTCTCACGCGGTTCTCTCTTTAGGGTACAAGCCAGCTCACCCAGCTATTTTAAGAATGATGAAAGGAGTGATCGAAGTTGGCGCTTTAAAGAAAAAGAAAGTTACTGTTTGTGGAGAAATCGCCTCAAATCCTCTCTATACAGAGCTTCTTTTAGGGCTTGGAGTGGAGAGTTTTTCTTGTCCTCCAAGAGATATTCCTCTTATTAAAAAGACAATACGCTCGAGTTCATATAAGGAGGCTAAAGAGCTTGCAATTAGTGTCCTTAGTTTAGAGAGCGCAGATGAGATTGAGGCTTATCTTGCAAAACGATATGAAAAAGGTATTTGTTTGGTGTAGAAAGAGGCATGAGATCTGCCTCTTCTGACTAAAACCCAAAAGGGAGTGATCCCATAGAGCTCTCAGGGGATTTTTCTTTGATTTTTTCGGATCCATTTTTGATGGCAGCAACAATTAAGTCTTCAAGCCCTTCAAGGTCATCCTTATCAACGCACTCTGGTTTGATTTTAACTTTAAGAACTTCTTTGTCTCCGTTCATTTCCACTTCAACAAGACCATTGCCAGCGCTTCCAATCACATGAAGGTTTTTCATCTCATCTTGCATCTGCTCAAATTGCTGCTGAAGTAGCTTTGCTTGCTTTTTCATTTTAGAAAATCCGCTTCCCATATAAGACCTGCTTTTTGTTAAAAAGTTTTTTTGATAAAGCTAGTATAGCCGATTTTTTTAATAAGATCTATAAAAGGAGTCGCGCTCTTTATTTTTTAACAACACCGTTAAGCTCAACGGCTGTAAATCTTAAGATTGTTTCATACTCTTTAGAGATCTCTTTTTTAACCTCTATAGGTTCTAGCTCCTCTTTTACCTCTAGGATCTGCTCCACTTTAGAAGGAGCTGAGGGCTGCTGAGCTCGAGCCATACTAGGCTCAGAAGAAGTGGGTTTGATTTGAGCTTCAGGGGGCTGAGTCTCTGAAAGCCTCTCTATTAAAGACTCATAAGAAATGCGCCCTTTGGATCGAATGATTTGAAGAAGAAGCATTTCTAAATGAATTAATTTAGATCCCATTTTTTGAAACTTATCACTTGAGTAAATTAAGTAATCAAGTAGATAAAGAGCTTGCTCTTTTGTGTAAATATGGCTCGCCTTTTTATAGTTTTGCTCTTCATAAGTTGTCATCACAAGGGATTGTTTTGCTCCTAAGTGATGTTTTAGGATAGTTTGATAGTGAACAAGGAGCATATCGACAAAGTAACTTAAATCCTTTCCTTGAGCGTATAATAGAGAGGAAATTTCAAGAGCTTTTTCTAAATCCTGAGTCTCATAGGCCTCATCAAGTAAAAAAAAGGCCTCTTTTGAGGGAAGTCCAAGTAAAGATGCAACATGTTCATAGCTTATGTGAGAGCTGTTTATGCAAAGCATCTGATCTAAAAGAGATTGACTATCTCTAAGTGAGCCATCTGCAGCTCTTGCAATTGCCATTAAAGCTTCATCATCTATTGTAATAGAAAGAGTGCTTAGAATCTTTTTTAAATGCGCTCCAATAGAAGAGAGGGTGATGCGGTGAAGATCAAATTTTTGACATCTACTTAAAATTGTTGGAAGCACTTTATGAGGTTCTGTCGTTGCAAAGAAAAATTTAACATGTTTCGGAGGCTCCTCAAGAGTTTTTAAAAGAGCGTTAAATGCCTCTTTTGTCAGCATGTGAACTTCATCGATGATGTAAATTTTTTGCTTTCCTTCAGAGGGAGCGTAAAGAACAGTTTCTGTCAGCTGGCGAATATCATCAATTCCTCTATTGGAGGCGCCATCGATCTCAATGACATCAAGCGATTGTCCCTGGGTAATTTCTTTGCAGCTTGAGCAATTATTGCAAGGCTCGCAGTTTGCAAGAAGATGGCTGCAGTTAAGAGCTTTTGCAAAGAGCCTTGCAAGAGTTGTTTTACCAACCCCTCTTGGTCCGCAAAATAAATAAGCGTGAGAGACTCGGTTTAGGGTGATTGCATTTTTTAAGGTAGTTACAACAGCCTCTTGCTGGCAGACCTCTTCAAATCTTTGAGGACGAAACCTTCTGGATAAAGATTGATATTCAGACATAAAAATGCTCACACTTTGCTTCTCATTTGGAAACTTTGTAATTGTAGTTGGCAAAGCTTTTCTTGTATAGAAAAGTTGTTTTTTACACATTTAATCTAAAAAAAGATTTAAAGGTAAAATAATTCTTTATATAACTTGATATTACTTTTGATTTTTCTTGCAGATTCTAATTGTGAACGCTATAAGAAAAAATAGCAGAATTCACTTTTTGCAAAGGAGGATGCGAAAATTAAAATTCGCAGTAAAACTCTTCAAGGAGTATGATTTGCATTTGCTTGTTTTGTAAGTTAGGACGTTATGCAGCAAAGCTTTAGGGATAAAAGTTTATATACCTATAAAGAGAAGAAAACTTTAAAAGAAAGGCTTAAAGAAGAGCACCTTGGAAAGAGATTTTTAATTGCTTTTTTAATGATTCTCTCCCTTGCTACCTTCTTGCATTTTCGAGAAATTAGAATCGAAATGCTAGAGCCGGGGAGCATTGCAAAAAATTATGTCGTGGCCCAAGTAGATTTTGAGTTTCTAGATTCTGACTCTACTTTAGTTTTAAGGCAAGAGGCTCTCAAAGATATCGGTCCAATCTTTCAAATCGATGATAAAGAGATTAAAGAGAGAAGGGGTAACTTTGAAAATTACCTTATCTACCATCAAAACTGGAGAGAAGAGGTAGAGAGCTCTACTTTTGATGAGATGAGTAAAATCGCCGATGAGCTGGAAGATCTTTTCTACAAGGCAAGATTCACAGATCAGCGCACTCTTAAAAAAATGCAAGAGCTTGATTTAAAGGTCGAAGATTTTTACGTTCTTTATTCCACAAGAGCTCTTTTTGCAATTCTACCAGAGGATTTTTGGACTTCTGGAGAAAAAGCTTTGAAGGATCAAAAAAGCTTCCCAGATAAAAGTATAGATTTCACTTTAAAATACTTTAGAAAGTTTCAATGGAGCTTAGAAAATGATCTAAACTCTCAAAAAAGACTGAAAGAAGTTGTAGAGGAAAGCGTTCCAGAGAAAGTGAAAAAAATCCGCTCGGGATCAAGAATCATCGATCAAGGAGATAAAGTAACCCCAAAGCAAATTGCGATGCTTCAAGCGATGAAAGCAGCTCTTGCAGAAAATAGAAAACTCTGGCAGCCCTTAACCATTATGGGTAGCCTTTTATTTTCATTTTTTATTGTGGTTCTCGGTACCTATTATTTCAAATATAATCATAAAGAGATTCTCAAATCAGTGAACAAGCTCTCTTTGTATGTCTTTATCGTCATTTTGACTCTTTTGTTCTCTAAGCTTTCAGAACTTGCTCTTTTGAAAAATACAACTACAGTTTTAGAATTTGTTCGCTATCCTCTATTTGTCCCATTCTCTGCAATTTTGCTTACGATCTTGCTTGGAAGCGAAGTCGCCCTTTTTACAGCATGCTTTTTATCTGTTTTACTTGGAATTTCTCTTGCAGTAGATCTGAATCGGTTTTTGATAGTTAACTTAATTTTAGGTGTTGTCTCTATCATCTTTACAAGAGGTCTTAGAAAAAGAAAAGAGGTCTTTGTTGTTTGCGCTAAGGTATGGATGTGCGGTGTTCCAATTATCTTTTCATATAATTTTATCCGAAATAACTTTTGGAACTTTGCTTTGATTGGAGATATTGTCTCTACATTTTGTTTTCTTGCCCTTACCTCTTTACTTGTTGTCGCTCTTTTACCTTTACTAGAGTCTTTTTTCCATGTGATGACAGATATCACTCTCATGGAGTATATGGATCCAAGTAATGAGCTTTTAAGAAGATTAAGTGTAGAGGCTCCAGGAACTTATCAACACTCTCTTGTTGTTGGAACAATCTCAGAGGCAGCAGCACAAGCAATCGGTGCAAATGGACTCTTTTGCCGAGTTTCAACCCAATATCACGATATCGGCAAGCTTTTTAATCCCCATTATTTTACCGAAAATCAGCTGGGAGGATTTAATATTCACCAGCTTTTAACCCCATCTGAATCTTCACAAGTGATTATTGCGCACGTCTCTGAAGGAGAAGTGCTTGCAAGAAAACATAAGCTGCCTCAAAGTTTTATTGATATTATCAAAGAGCACCATGGTACAACCCTTGTCTATTACTTCTACTGCAAAGAAGTGGAGCTTCATAAAGGGGATGTCAAAGCAGTAGATGAAAAGCTCTTTAGATATCCAGGACCAAAACCTCGCAGCAAAGAGTCTGCAATCATCATGATAGCTGACTCGGTAGAAGCGGCATCGAGATCTTTAGAAGAAGTCAATGAAGAGACTCTCTCTGAAATGGTAGATCGATTAGTGGCAGATAAAAATGAAGAGGGGCAATTTGATGATTGTCAACTTACTTTTGAGGAGCTAGGTCTTGTAAAAAAAGCAATTGTAAGAACCCTTTCTGTCACACGTCACCTCAGAGTAAAATATCCAGATAAAAGAAGATGAACTAATCCTTTTTTAGCCTTGATTTCATCCCCTTAATTAAGAGCTTGAATCTAAGGTTTTCTGGGATAAGTTTTGCAATACACCTTAGAAGTTTTACAGAAAAAGGATAGACTAAATACCTTTTTCTTTTTTGTATTTGATACAGGATTTTTTCAGCAGCCTCTTTCGCTGAGATGCTTTTAGAAGGAGTTTTTTTGAGCCCCCCTTTTGATGCGTGCATTTGAAAGTCTGTAGCAATGACTCCTGGAGAGAAGGTTAAAATCCTCACTTTTGTTTCTTTTAATTCTTCATCAAATGCTTTAAGAGCATTTGTAAGAGCAGCTTTTGAGGCGGAGTAGATCGAAAAATAAGGATAGCAAACAGCATCAGCTGCTGAAGAGATGGTAAGAATCATTGCTTCTTTATTTTCTTTTACAAAAAATCTAGCACTCTCTGTCGCGATCACAATGCAGCTTTCTAAGTTGATTTTTAAAAGATTTACAAGCTCTTGGGAGGTATGACTCATAAAAGAGCCATACAGACCAACGCCTGCTAGATTTATAATCACATCAAATGCCTCTTTCTTGATCAAACAGATGAGTAGATCTCTATCTGAATCTAAGAGTAAATCACATCGAATCGATTGGATGTGATCCAAAGAAAACATCGGCTCTTTTGAGCTAACGAAAAGCTTGCAGCCAAAAGGCTTTAAAAGGAGGAGAAGCTCCTGGGTGATTTTTGAGGTTCCTCCAATCAAAAGGATCTTTTTATTGGTAAAATCAAACTCTTTCATAGCTCTAGAAGATAGTTTTTTATAAAATGCATTTTTCTCTCAAGAAATTGATCACACTCTCTTTTGTCTTTTTCTAAGTCAAAAGAGGCAGCTTTTCTCATCATTCCATAGATTTTAATCTTAGGCTCAGTCCCAGAGGGGCGGATAATAAATTTACTTTCATCTGCAAGCTCAAAGGCTAAGACATCAGAAGTTGGCAAGTGAAGAGCTCTATGCTCTAAAGTAATAGGGTTTAATTGCTTTGAGAGTAAAAAATCCTCGCTAAGTACAACCTTAATACCATCTATCTCTTTAATCTGTTTTTTTCTAAGTAAACTCATTTTTTCTTGAATTAGTGTTTGACTTAGCTGACCTTCTTCAAGATCAATCGATAGCTGCTTTTCTCTATAGACTCCATATAAAGTGTAAATCTTTTTAAGAAGATCTAAAAGAGTTTGATGAGTCAGTTTTTGCTTTAGGGCTGCCTCACATAGTATTGCTGAGGTCACAATGGCATCTTTGTCTTTTGCATGGGTTCCGTGTAAATACCCATAGGATTCTTCAGCGCCAAATAAAAATTCAATCTCTTCTACACTTTCTTGAAATTCTTGCATCTTTTGGCCGATATATTTAAATCCTGTCAGTGTTTCAAAATATTTTATCCCAAATTCTTTACACATTTTTTTTAGTAAACGCGTTGTGACAATTGTTGTCACCACAGCGTGGTTTTTAGAGAGTCTTTTTTGTTCTTTATAGGTGGAAAGAAGATGGTAAAGACAAATCGATGCAATTTCATTTCCATTTAAAGTGTAGCGCAGTCCCTCATGAAAAATGACACATCCGAGCCTATCGGCATCTGGATCAGTGAGAAGTAAAAGATCTCTTCTTTTCTCTGATAATTCAGAAATTCCAAGAGCTAGGGTTTCTTCAAGTTCAGGGTTTGGTTTTTTTGCAAACGGAAAATTTCCATCTGGAAGCTTTTGCTTTTCAACATACTCTATATTTGTAAATCCCCAATCATGAAGCGTTTTTGGCAAGAGGGTAATTCCAGTCCCGTGAAGATTTGAAAAAAGGATTTTTAGCTCTTTTCCCTGGTTTTTGCATAGTTCCTCATAGTTTTTTAATCCCCCAAGTGCGTTGATGTATTCTTCGTCTTCATTTTCTTCGATAAAGTGTATGAGAGGGTGATCAAAACTTACTCGCTTAACTCTCTCATTAGTTGTAATTTTTCTTACCTCTTCAATGATTTTTTGATCTTCTGGAGCAATAATTTGTCCTCCATTTGTTCCATAAACTTTATATCCGTTATACGAAGAGGGATTGTGAGAGGCTGTGATCATCACGCCGCATGAGGCATTTTTATAGGTGCATAAAAAGGAGAGAAAGGGAGTGGGTCTTAGCTCTTTTGTAATAAAGACTTTTATTCCATTTGCTGCAAAAACCCTTGCTGTTTCCTTAGCAAACTCAAATGAGTGGTTCCTTGAATCATAGGAGATGACAGCAGAGGGGGCTTTTGATGTTTTTAATAGATAGTTTGAGAGCCCTTGTGTCGCAAAACCAATTGTATACTTATTCATTCTATTTGTACCAACTCCCATGATTCCTCTAAGTCCAGCTGTACCAAAGCTAAGGGAGGTGTAGAAGGCATCTATCACTTTTTGAGGTTCTTGATTTAAGAGTTCAATGAGCTCAACTTGTGTCTCTTTATCATAAGAGGGGGTTTGCCACTGCTGAATTTTTTCTAGGATTTCTTTAGAAAATAAATTGTTTTCCTTCATAAGAGCCTTAAGTTTTTTTTAGGTTAAATCGTTTATCTCTAAATCTCAAGATCTAAACTTTAAATTATCTCTTTTATATAATTTTTTCTTCGGTTATCTCTTGAAAAAAAGAGGGTGTAGCTTATGAGTATTAATTTACCTGAAGATTTTAGTTTCAAACAGCTCTCGGAGGATTTTGCGCAGAAAATAGAAGAGCTTAATCCAAATGAGAAAACAAAAACTGTCGAAGAGGTCTGCAAGAGCATCTTTGATCAAATGAGTCTAGACCCAGTAAAAAAAAACCGATTTTATGAGGAAATTAAAGAGATTAAAAGTGCTCGATTTCAAGATCAAAGCACCCAAAGTATTAAAAAAATAAAAGAAATTTTTCAGATGGTGATTTTATCTGGTAAAACTGAAGACTCTGGATATGCTTCTCTTGCTCGAAGCGAGAGCGTAGATGACCCAATTTCTTTTTTTGATGTGATCTACTCTTTAAAAAAAATGATAAAAGAGCAAAGTTCTGATCTAAATCTTTCCGAATCCATGGGTAAATTTGTTAAAAATTATCTTAAAGAGGAAAGATTTCTTTTATCAAAAGAGGAAAAGTTAGCTCTTGAAGATATTTTAAAAGCTCTTAAAGAAAAAGCAGAAGATCCAACTTATTTTATCGATAAAGTGTGTGATGCTCATTTAACTGAGCAATATTTAAGAGGGCAAGAGGCCTCTGAGCTTATAAAGAGAGAGATTCTTTCCTTACCTAGTAATCAGGGATATTCCCTTGGAATCTCACATGGAGATAAAATCTCTTTAGATCAAGTGAAAACGATCCAGTTCTTTTTAAGAAATGAACTTGAAAGGATTTGCTCTCTAAGGAAAAAAAAATGTAGTGAGACCTATAATATCCTATTAAGTCGTGAAAAAAGAAACACTGATTTGTATCATATCAAGCAATCTTTGCTAGATCAGCGCTCTCTCTCTTTGAAAAAAGATTCTCAAGAACTAAAGCCAATTGAGGTCGTGATTCAAGGTACTTCTTATCAAATTCCAAAACAATACACTTTAGATCTTTATCAAAATCAAAGAACCACAAGCACCATCTATCACCTAAAAGATAACGCATATTTTGTCAAAAATAAAAAAGGAGCTGAAAATTTAGTACTTGGGATGTATAAATTTTGTGATGATCTTTTATCAAAAGATGTTCCTGCGGAAGTTAGGGATTTATTCAAGTTTTTTATGCTTGTTTTTACAACTCAGCATCTTCAAAATTCGCTGCTTCTTTGCTCTAGATCTTTTGTATCAACTCTAAGAGCCTCTCTAGCCCAATCAGAGGACATCGATCTATCAGTTTCCTCTAAAATTGTTTATAAAGATAAAAAAAACGAAGTCTTTTTTTCAAAAGGCTCTGAGGTAAATAGCGTTAAAATTAGATTGCTCTACCAAGGGGCGCTAGATTTTAGGCTTGAGCAACCAGAAGATTCTTTAGTTAGAGATGAATTTGAAAAAGCAAGAAGAGTTTTAGGTGTTTGTGAGCCGCTTACTTTAAACTGCGATGCTTTTTTCGAAGTTCGCATCAATCCAGCCGATAATGTTCTTGAAATTTATGGTTATGAAAATAATCAAAGTCTACTTCTTAGTTAGTATCCTAGGTTAATCATAAAAAAAAACTCTACCGAAGAGCTTGAACTTTTATTAGAAAGAAAATCTACAAAATAAGTTGAGCAGAAATAAGCCAAAGCTCTGTTATAAGCAGCTCTCTGGAAGTAAATTGACGTGGACTGCAGCGATCTTATCGATCTCAGATTCAGCAATTAGAGGAGCATCTTTATGATTAATTCCCTCACATCTTTGTGCTTCTTCAAGCCAATGCTCTTTAGAGGCAATATTCATCAGCCAAAATGGATAGGTGCGGCATTGCTTTGGTCTTGCCTCATAAACTCCGCAGTATTTTCCCTCTTTTAAAAAGATACATCCAAAATTTGGAGTATCATCTCTTAAAGAGAGTCTTGAGTTTAGAGATTTTGTGTATCTTTTGACAAATTCTTCTCTTGAGATTTTTAGATGGGATAAGAGTCTTTCTATGTCTTCCTCTGTTAAAAAGACAAATCCTGGAGCTCCGCTGCAGCACTTACCACATCCTGTGCACTTAAAGTAAAGTCCACCTTTATACCAAGATTCATTTTTTTCCTTTAAAATATTTAATTTGCTCATATTACCAGTTGTAGAAGTAGTGTTTTTGGCAGGACCATTCATCTTCGATATTTGGAGAGAAAACGCTCATCAAACATTTCGAGGGGTACACCTCAAGTAGATTCCATGTTCCTTTTTTCGCGTGAGAAACGCTTCCGCTATCTGCAATAATCGGAAGGTGATTTCCCCTTAAATCACAAATAGATTGTTTATGCGTATGACCGTGAAGGTATAAAACAACATTTGGAAAAGAAGATAAAGTCTTCTGAAGCAGATCAGCACCATGCATCACCCTTCTTGGCCTTTCATGGTGAAAGAGTGGAAAGTGATTCATAACAAGGATTTTGTGGGTTGGATCAATTGAGCTTAGAAGATCTCTTAAGCGTATATCCTGCTCTTTAGTGAAAAGACCCGTTGAGAGGTGAGCAGCAGAGGGGAAGGTGGAGTCGATGCTGACCACCCAAAATTGATCTCCAAGATAGCATGCAGTGACTTGATCATTTTTTAAGGTGTATCCACACAGCGGAGGCTCGCCGCTCTCTTCAAAAAAGTTGTAGAAGAGCTTCTCTTTATAAGAGCGCTTTGTATAGCTATCATGATTGCCTGGAATTGAGATGACTTGAATTTTTTCCTCTTTTAAAAGATCAATAAACTCTTTAGCTTTTTGAAATTCTAATTTCGAGGATGTTGTGGAGAGGTCACCTGTAATAAAAACATGGGTCACCATTTCTTTTCTGAAGGCGTCAATGAGACTCAGGGGCCTCTCATTTTTATAAACTCTAGATCTATGCAGAAGTAAGTTTAGATTTCCGATAAACTCTTTTGAAAGTAACTTTTTGATTGAAAAAGAGATTTTAGAGAAATGAAGATCTGAGATGTGAGCAATCTTAAAGAGTAGGGGATCTTCATCCATAAAAACAAAATAAAAATAAGGGTTAACTTTACCTAATTATTTTACATCTAACTAGGGGATAAATTACAGTGAAAAAAAAGAAAAATAGAGGATAATTTTTATTTTAAACTCTATTTTTCTTATCTGTTAAAGTCAAAAACAGAGGGTGTTAAGATTTTCTTTTGAGCTGCTTTTTCTGAAATAATTTAGATTTTTCATTGTTTTGAGATTGAACCGTTTGCATCCAATGCTCGTTTTCAGTGTGAACATGGGAGCGCTCAGTTTGATAATCCACTTCTCCTGGTGCAGTTCTTTTTGATGTTTTTTTATGGTGATTGGACTCTTTATGGGGAAGAGATTGCTCTTTGGCATTAAATTGTTTTTTAAAGTCCTTATTTTCAATCATTTGATCAGGGGTTGCTCCTGAGTCAATGATTCTGTTGGCCTCTTTGATCGCTTTATGTTTTTGGTGCTCATTTTTATGGGGAGAGTTTTTCATAAATTCCTCCTAGTGTATGGATTAGAAATGAGACCTTTTTTCTAAGATCTCACCGCCTCTCAGCTTTATAGTAGGGGGAATAAATTTTGAAGACAACTACTTTTTATTTTACCTTGACTAAAGCTCAAAAGATCAATCAGATGAGGCGTTTAGTGCTTTAGGTGCCACTCAACAAGAGAATAAATTAGCCCAAATCCTCCAAAAGCGCCAAAGCAAACATAGGTGATTTTTTGAAGGATTATGTAGTTTTTAGAGAAAAATTTTTCTTGGTGTTTATGAAATAAGAAAATGTAGAGAATCCACCAGATAAAAGAGCCTGCTCCAACTCCGATCACAAGGGGGATTTTTTCCAAAAAAAGAGGGACTTTAGTCGAAGTGTTAAGAAGAGTAAATAACGCTCCGTATCCCACAATTTTTTCAGGAGAGGCAAGGCCAAATATAATGGATTCCAAAAAAACGCTTGCGCCTTCATTCGTTTCTTTTAAAAACTTGATCCTTGTTTTAATTTGTTTTGTATAAAGTCTATAAGCAAAGATCAGAAGAACCACTGACCCAAAAAAGCTATAGATGTACATTTTGTTTTGAATGTGAAGTAAAAGATATCCAAAGCTAAAGGCTGCAACCATCGCCCAAAGTAAATTTGTAAGAGTGATCGCAAAGGAGGCTAGCAGGGCTTTATCTTTTCCCTTTTCTAATATGAAATTTGTGATGAAAAGGGCTGAGGAGACACCAATAAAATTATAAAGAAATCCTGTGAGCGCTCCTTTAAGTAAGATTAAAGTGTGGGTGAATATTTCACTCATTTTTTACGCTCCTTTTTAAATAAAAGTTAATAAATATTTTTTTAATTTTTTTATAGTCTTTTATTCTAAAAGAAAAAGAATCTTATTTAAAAAGCCTCCTTCTCTACAAGGTTCCCAAAGCTTTTATAGACTTTTTTAGCTGAGATGAAATGCTTCCATTTATTTTCTCTAAGTCTAGATCCTTTAAAGTTTGGAATCCAAGGTGCTGGGGTGACGATTTCCCCTTTATACCATGAGGGGCGCCACAGGTTCATATGTTTTTGTTTTGATGAGACGATAAGTGTTGGGATTTGAAGATTGGAACAAAGGTGTCCAAGACCTGAGTCGTTTCCAATTAAATATCCAGATTCAAACGCAAATGAAGCAAGATCTGAAAGTGTGGAAAAATAGGGAAGGTTGAATCTTCCATTTAAAATTTCAGCCCACATAGCATGCTCTTTTGGCCCGACGCAAAAAATTGGTAAAAAGCCCTCTTGTTCTACTAAGGCTGCAAGTGAAATATATTTTTCTTTGGGCCACGTTTTCTTTTCGCAGCTGCATGTAGGATGAAGAAGCACTCGATGTTTGTATTTTCTATGAATAAGATGATTTGGGATCACAAGGCCGTTGTTTTTTGAAATGTGATTGAGACCAAGAATTGAGGAGATCGCTCTTGCTATATTATCTACCATCGGTTTTTTCTCATTAAAGACGCGATCAAGAGGTGTCAGAGGAAAGTGCTTATGTTCTTCATATTTTGGATAAAAAACACTAAGTGCTGGAACTTTGTTTTCATGAAAGAGGCTAACTAAGGCTTTTCCAAACGGGGTATTTTCGTGTTGAAAAATGATGAGATCAAATTCTTTTAAAGATTTTTCTAATTGATCTAGTTGGGGTCTTGCTTTAAAAGTATGAGGGGAGAACCACTGATGAAGTTCAATCATAGCAGAGGAGAATGTTGTTACATTATAGCCATGGCAATAGAGCCTGTGCGAGGCAACCATCATCATAAGTCCATCTCCAAGTCCGATCGATGGAATGATTGCAACTTTATCAAGTGTCATAAGATTGTGTTTTCTTTGTTAAGTTTGTCATTTTCAAAAAGGCATGAAGGACTTTTTTTGTGCTGATAAATTTTTGCCAATAATTATCCCTTATTCTTCCATTAAAATATTTATAAACAAGCCCTTTGAAATTTGGAAGAGGAAAAGAGGGTGTAACAAGAATGTTTTTTTCCCAAGAGGGGCGCCAGAGCATACTCAGTTTTTTATTTCCTGAAATGGTGAGCGTTTTAAGACCTAAATAAGAGGCTAAATGCCCAATTCCTGAGTCATTTCCAATAAAATAGCACGCCTTGGTAAGATCTTCTATAAGCTCATTTAGTGTTGAAAAAGGTTTGATTATAAGCTTCGATGTTTCATCTGA